>Ga0209335_10002170_pt1 | contig 21142 bp, 18 predicted proteins | sample COG_09_FD_184753 | JGI IMG/M metagenome (GOLD analysis project Ga0209335, IMG submission 184753) | Pelagic Microbial community sample from North Sea - COGITO 998_met_09 (SPAdes) (version 2) | ecosystem: Environmental > Aquatic > Marine > Neritic zone/Coastal water | place: Helgoland, sampling...
TTATAAATATATCAGCAAGAATACGTAAATTCTCGCGCGACATTTTGTGGGATTTTACATCATCTGGTGTATTACACGTACTATCATCAACTGGTGTATTACACGTACTATCACCAATCATATGAATAGACATTTTATTTTCTAATTTCCGCGATGTGCGTAGATTTAAAGAAATCGTTTTGGATGACATCAATATATCGGTTATACAATATCGGTTATACAATATCGGTTATACAATATCGGTTATACAATATCGGTTATACAATATCGGTTATACAATATCGGTTATACAATATTTACATATTGGAAAATAATATTATTATAGTATATAATGACGTTTTTGAAAACAACCGGAACCAGAGCAGAAGTGTGGCACGACACAGCAAAACATACAGCTGGGAGATTAGAGAAGAAGGACTTGATACAGAATAAATGGGGTAGAATTGTATCTAGGAGCAAACATAAAACCGCGTCTAGGGAGAAACGTCTTTTGAAACATGGATTCGGTACAAAAAAGGGTAAATTTGGAGTAGTTCGACTTGATGATAAGGGAAAATCAAAAAAAAGTAGTACCCGTAAGCGTAAAACTGTTCGTAAGAAACGGTAATCGACACATAAATTACAATAGTGCTTATTATTGTATACGATTTTGTATACAATAATTATAGTCTATGATATATATTTACTTCCAATATCGGAAGGTACAATGTATAGGGAATTTTCTGTTGAAATAATATATTCTTCCCCTACTTTAAAAATTTTTGAAATTGGGCTTGTATATTCACTACCGTTTTTCACTAGTAATCTCTCATCTCCGTCAGGCTTTACTCCAACGAAAGCAACCTTGTCGACTGCATCATTCCAGTAATCCATCATAATAGGACGGTCTTGAACTATAGCGATTTTTGCTGCATGTAGTAATACAGTTGTAGATGGCGTACGGCTTTGTGACGATTTAGTGGCTAACTCTGACATTTATTTTCCTATACTATTCAAGTTCCTTTTTATTTCTAAATACTAACGAATAGAATTATACATCAAAACAACTATTATTTTAGGTTATTCGAATATTTTATAGAGTGAATGTATACATATGATATTGGATAACAAATCACCTCATTCAATTCAGATATATATTAAAGAATATGTAGATGCATTGAATAGATATATCCAGTGGTTAGTATATGATGATATAATAGATAAACAAGGTGATAATTGGAGTGGCAATTTATTAACTGGATTTTTAATTACTTCCAAAGTTTTTATATACCTCGCCGTACAAGGACATGATATTGAATATATAAAAAAACAGGTTGATAGTGCATCAATGTACTACATTGAGTTTTATAGAGAATTTGGAATGTACACAGGGCTATTCGAATATACGATTTTGGATACAATGTTTTTTATATTTGATAAGACGGTATTATGTGATTCTGGGGTTATTGAAAATATTGAGTATAATACCGAATCCACATTTGATATGTTATCGACGGTTGCTCGTTCATACGAACGAAATTTATATATAATTGCGCACTCAAGTACACGTGATTCACAATCAACATACCAGGATCAAGATGAATCAAAAATATTTATTGAATCCGTGAATTTAAATATACTTCCCATAATGAGAGATATTATTCGTTATAGTGAATTAAACAGTTTCGATAAAACTATAAGGTATATTAATGAAATTTAATGTTGTGTGCATACATCAATATATTCATCCTTCAATATACCACCAATATATCGATATAATTTATTAAGAACGTAGTCATCACATTTACCAACTAACAATACACTTCCAGTTCTAAATATCATACAAGTCATTGTCCTCGACGATTCACCTATTGTATTTATCTCTTCATTATCAAATAAATTGGATAACTTAATTGTACATCTTATTCCTGGATACGAACATGGGTCGAATGAACACAATATATTATATTTATGCTTTAATATTTCCATTAATTTATCTCTGTCGATCATATAATTGCACGAAAAGTTTGAATTTACCAGTGCTGTATTGTTATTCTTTGAAATCGATATTTTGATACCCGACGTATTCGATATCATTGTTGTTATATAATCAACCACTAACTCATATACACCTTCTTCGTGTGTACCTGGTAATTCTATTTTACCAGAATTAAATATTTTTACGTGATACTCCCGAAACATATTTTGTATATATATTCGAATATTTGCAACAACACAGTTGAAAAATGCCCCCTTTGGTTTACACCGTTTATGGTTTATATCGTGCTTTGATATACCAGATATTATTTTACGAACATCTTTAAATCGAACACTACCAGTTTCCTTGTCAATATGCTTCACAATATGAAATCGGATAAAATTCTCCTTAGAACAACGGTCCATCATTGAGTTGAAATCTATCTTATCGAGTGAACTATGTTTCATTTCCTTCTTGACAACGCCAATTATTTGGTCGCTGTAGTTTATTATTGGTATTTTCCAAAATAGATCGTAAATATCAACACTTGGTTCTATGTATGCAATTCTTGTTTTTGTGGATATTCGGATAGATGATGGTTCTGGACAATTAGATTGTAGAAGTGGGACGGCTGGACCAACAGAATTTGTTATCATTGTTTCTAATACATTATAATTATCATCTGTTACTTGCGATGGGGCGATAAATGAATCCCACGCATCATCAATATCAAATGTGGTAGTTTCAGATTCCATTTATTTCTTGTAGAGTATAGTTTTAAATATTAGTTATCGATAAGTTGTGTTATATATAATAGTGATTACGATATAATTCAATTTTTCACGTATTACAAATCCGTTAACCAGGATATTAGAATATGTTTATTGTCATTGTGTACATGATTCTTTAACACTAAACAAACGGTTTGTTCGAAAAATGATTTACTAGTAACCCCAAACAACGACATTTTCTTGACATATTCAATATACCATATATACAAATTGGATATCGGGATTTTCTGTCCGCATCCAATTAATTTTTCTTGATTAGTATGTTTAATATATTCTAAATAATTGTATATGTCGGTAGTTTTATTCCATTCCCGAAATTCTACAGAGCAAACATATTTATCGTTTGTGATACGAACCGATGGATAAAAATGGGTTATTAACTGTATAATATTTTCGGCGCCCACAAATAATCGCTTACTATGACATTTCCCTCTGTATATGGATACCAATTCATCTATTTCCAATTCATATATTGTTTCTGTTGATTCGGACGACTCATCGTGTACAACAATATCTCTATCCCAAAACTCTAAAAATGATGATACGACTGGGAGGTATTTACTGGTTATTCCTTGGAATACATATTCCTTCTCGCCGACCAACGTTTTGGTTGGAAATAGGGATTTTAATTGTAATAATAAAGTTGCTGAAAAAATTACATTTGGTATACCACATTTACGAATAAAGTCTTTCCATAGAAACCCAATATCCTTTTGTGTTACAACTGACGAATTTTCACCATTTAAATTATCTTTATGAATATATTCATAAATGAATCGGTCGATTATTTCAGGCTGTGTATTATCTCTAAGAAAAAAAATTCGATCACTATCCTCTAAATTCATATAACTCGTGGCAAACAAATCGGAATCTCCGTGTCGTTTGGAGTAATGTAGTGCCACAGAAATAATGTTTATAATATTGGTCCGAATAATATCGGATTGGTTTTGTATACCAGGAATACAATCGATTGCTGGAGATGAATCTGGTGTATTTCGAACGTTTAAAACACGACAATCTGCATATAAATGGTCGTGGTATTTGTATTTAATACTGGCAAGCGAATGGTTATTTCCAAATAGTTCATTGTATTCGGTGCAAATAACTCCAACCATTTGTTTGAATGACGTATCTGCTAGAAATATGCGATTCGTGTGTTTATTCAACATCATATCACCAATCGACGTCAAGAAAAATTTAGCTTCGTCTCTTGTGGGGAATACGGTTGGATAAAATGATGATATTACATTTTGTATAGTAGCTGATTCGGGTATTGTATCGATCAGGTGATTATCTCTAATTTCGCGCATTACTGTATTTGTGGTACGTTGTTTCCAATCAGATATACCAGACATTGTATCGACTGTATTGTTTGTAATTTCTGTATATGGCGAAGGGTGGGATGCATTTATTGCATTTGTTATTTCACATAAAACTGTGTGAAGCACTTTATCTATGGATGTAATTGAATAATCCACGCTGTCGTATAATATAAACCGTTCCGTATTTGAAATGTAAAAAAATCTATGTGTATTCATAAACGATGCTGATATTCGACTTGTTTGGTCGTCCAACCATTTGTTCCTTGCGACTAGTTCGGTATATTCCTCATAATCTGCAGTTAATTGTGGTAATAATTCTGTTGATATGTAGTTTGCAATTTTATCCTCCATAAACTTATTATCCTTGTATTTTGAAACGACTGTATTAACCAGGACATTTATGCGGTCATAGTCAATTGACCCCGTTTCTGTCGATGTAATCGATGACATCGATTCTAGATGTGGTTTAGGCATGATTATATACACTCAAATAATATGTTTATATTGATTGTTTGAAATACAATTTTGAAACAATTGTTTATATGATAACCATTTCAGTTCATCTTCTAATACCATTTACACATACGATATTATATGTAAATGATTTAGATATAATATTATATATCATATAAATTAACATAATAATGATTCAACCTGAATACCAATCTGTTACTCAAATGACTCCAGATGTAATGTATGGGAAGCGCATTGGAGATATATGTACATTATTGGCTAAATCCGTTACCGATGTATCGGCTGTATATAAAGAAAGAAGTGATTTATATGAATATAGAGATATGATGAACTCTGTTCTTGAATCGACCCCTCAATATAAGGCAATTATTGCTGAGAACGATAAGCTTAAAAAAACTGTATCTGAATTAGAACAGATTATATCTAACCAAAAGGAGGATTTGTATGCAGCGGCTGGATTGGGAACGATTGTTGATATGGTTCAGAATATTAAACTTGAAATTAATGACATCACACAACCAGTTGTAGATGAAAAAATGGATAGTGATGATGAAGATGAAGATGATGACGAGGAGGAGTTGGGGGAGGAGGAGTTGTTGGATGATGAATTGTTGGATGATGAAATGTTGGAGGAGGAGTTGGATGATGAGAATGAAGAGGAAGAAAAATTATTAGAGGAGGAGGAGGAGGAGGAGGAGGAATTGGATGATGATAATGAAGAAGAAAAATTATTAGAGAATGAGGAGTTGGATGATGAGGAGTTGGATGATGAGGATGAAATGTTGGAGGAGGAGTTGGAGGAGGAGTTGGATGATGAGGATGAAGAGGAAGAAAAATTATTGGATGAGGATGAGGAGGAGGATGAAGAAGTCGAAGAAATGGATATAGATGGTGTTATATATTATGTCACTACAGGAGACGGCTCAACTACCCGATTTATTTATGAAATAGATGAAGATGGTGATATAGGCAATCAAATTGGGACATATACAGATGATGAAGGTGGCGTTATACTATAATATTACAAATACGACATCATAATTTAATTTGTTCATCTAGTATAACCACCCAAAATGGAATTAGAATCACTTTGTTCCCCTGCAATTCTTTATATTGGGTTTAGTCTCACACATATTATAATTGATACGGGTAGGGAAGAATACCCACAGGCAATTATTAAATTTTTCATAATGATTGTATTTACACTTATTCTGGATATGCTTTGTAAACGAGGTCTGGGAACAGTATCGTGGCTGCTCGTACTTTTGCCGTTTGTATCAATGACACTTATAACGGCAATTCTATTATCTATGTTTGGTATAAATACATATTCGTCGACTGTTCGTATAAATGGCCCAGTTACAATACCTAATATAAAGGATAAAATAATAGACGAATTATCGTATGAAGATACACCGTATGAGCCAGACGATTTTTCGTCAGGAACACCTGCAGAAATTAATCATTATAATACATCCGATTCATCCGATTCAACCGATGCAACCGATTCATCCGATTCATCCGATGCAAATGAAAAATTAGATTAGACACATTATTGTTATAACTGTTATACGCATAATATTTATAACAATGAAAGAACCCTATTATATGATATGGCAGTATATGTTATTTAGTATATCGGCATTTTGCTCTTTGTCGGTATTTATGTCTGTATTTGGAGATGCGTTGGCTTGGTATCGAATGCCAAAATTCAAATCAATCGATGAAGCAGAATCTGTTGTATTGGATGATGCTGGATTTGATTTGATACCCCATAATTGTTTTCGTCCGTTTGGTCGGAACATCCAATCTTGGCTTATACTACTATCGATTATATATACAACAATTCAATGTATATTTGTCAAAAAAAATGGGATGGCTATATTGCAGAGAATAATGAATGTATCGTGTGTAATGATGATGTTACGAACAATGACACTTAACGTAACCGTACTACCAAACCCAAATCCACTATGTATGGATGAAGCAATAGATCCGATTGGATATTTCGGATATGGTGGTACAGTTGAAATGGTTTTACAAACATTTCCAGCGAAAACATGTGGTAATTTGATGTTTTCGGGCCATACAATGTTCATAATGATATTTTTACTATCTGAGTATACCTACGAACTCGTGCCACCTAATTTATATTTTCTATCTATTACAAAAACAATATATGCCATATACTCTATAATTGCATGTCGGTCCCATTATACAATCGATGTATTGCTCGGAGTGATTATAACACCAATGGTGTTTTTTCTTCACAGAGTATATTTTCCAAAACAACTAGAAATACCATATGATATGCACGCCACACGTATTATATCAAATACAATGACTGATTCGGATGATTCGGATGAATCGGATGAATCGATTGTATGATTCGCGTATGATTCGTATGATTCGGATCTCCGAAATAGACGTAGAGTTAATATTTGGTTATAATGTAACTTTTGGGTATACTGTGTAACGGTATGTGTTTTGAAAATTTGTTATTCGATATTAAAGCTGGATTGTTGAATACTGTGATGTTAATTACATCATTGGATCCGAATACAAGATTTATATTTATGGTATATTCATTCATAGGGATTGGGTCTTATGTATTATACCAAACCCCTACATTATACAATCGGGTTCTAGATGCAGGTATATATCTAACGTGGCAATATTTTCGTATAGCAGCAAGAATACACCGAACAATGACACGTGTATATGAACTATTTACTAATAAGAACATTACTCAGAACCAAATACTTGGTATAGATATTGTATCCAAAACAAATACAAATATAATTCGAACATCTGGATTAAATGAATTTGTTAGTATGGTGGAAACAAGGATGATTTTAGATGGGTCATTCATTAAAAACCACTCGGTGGTTGTTCGAACAAAAGATCGTGATATTATTTTCGACCGATGCACTGATGTAACAGAAGAATCTATAAGACAATGATTCTGATATTGAGCGAAAAATTGAAAACAATCTAAATACATTGAATGAATATACACCACAATGGAATTTCACATAGAATCGACCCCCCTCGTAAAATCAACGAAAAATGTCGACCCAGTTTTCGTTGGCTCGGATGGGTCGGTTGGATCCAAACCACGTACATTAAAATTAAATGATACATGGGTTGCGTGGGCACATCTACCACATGATACTGATTGGAGTGTAGGAAGCTATAAAGAATTATGTGTTACAAAAACAGTTAATGATGTATGTGGATTTATTGATTGTGTTCCCACTGGAATGATCCAGAATTGTATGTTATTTGTAATGAGAAAGGGAATTGATCCGTTATGGGAACATCCACGAAATAGAAAGGGTGGTTCATTTTCATATAAAGTCTATACCAAAAACGTACCCAGTGCGTGGAATGAATTACTTTGCCTTTTAACAGGCGAAACACTGATTAAATCGGAATCGATTGTTTCCACCATTAATGGAGTAACTATTTCACCAAAAAGGAATTTCTGTATTATTAAAATTTGGATGGCAACGTGTAACCATCAAAATCCACGTATTATTGAAGCGATGGAATTTATTAAACCCGACGGATGTTTATTTAAACGTCACGAACCAGAATATTAATCGAATCATCCGAATCATCCGAATCATCCGAATCATCCGAATCAAATTATTATATTTTTCAATACACAGAATATCCAATGTTTTGTGTATTGAAAAATATAATAGTATTATACAATGACATCGTCCAATATAAATCCTCTTTGGGGAATTTGTATACTAGTGAGGTTTTTATTTGGAATGTCTATCATTGCACGTTATATTCCTAGGCAATTATCCGCTCCCATCCTCGCTGCAATTGGTATCGGATTTGCGACGAAATATCTAATGTCGAAACCAGATGTTGTTGAGTTCCAGATTGGAAAAGTATTCTGGAATGCGGATAGACCAATCCATGCGACAATATATATGTTTGCAGCGTTGGCTGCGATGATGGGTCGAGAGAAGGTAGCGGGTATATTGGTTTGTGTCGATATCGTATTCTCTATATTCCAGCGGTTCAAATAATCAAACTGTATCACAGTATATCGTACATTATCAGTATATCGTACATTATCAGTATATCGTACATTATCAGTATATCGTACATTATCCTAATTGGTCTAGACTAATGAATGTGGTACTGTCAACGCATTGACAAAATCGACCAATACATCGAAGAAATCGACCAATACACCGATGAATATTAGTGAGAAATCTTCAAACATTTTATATATTATACGTGTATATCATTTGTATATCATTTGTACATAATACAAAAAATATTATGTTGTAATTTTGCTATAATTGTGACGTACCCAACCACGTCATACACATTTCTAATCTATTTCGACAGAATTTTATTTGGAAGCACTATTCGAAATACGCTTCATTTTTTTCTTCTGGATAGGAGCTGGATTCGAAGTCTCCGTTACGACTCGTTTCGCAGCCAATTCACACATCTTCGTATCTAATACATCCAACTCCCGCAACCACATTTGTTTCGGTGAAGTATTGATCGTATCATCATATTCTACATTCTTCGACATCTTCTCGCGAGTCATTCGCTCAACCGCTTCTTTGGTTACACTATCCATCGTCATTTTTACCAAATACTTGTAATCATCGTCTCCATCAAATTGTTCATACCCGCTATCACAAAGCATTTCTCTAATCTCATCGCGAGTACGACGACGCAAATCTATCATATTATCCAATGTTTCCTCAATATAACGAACTTTATTGGTAATGACGCGGAGTTCGCGATCAATACGATTTATCAATGTATCGCGACGCGTCGAATACATATCTAATCGGACGATATAATAATCATCAATAATCTCATCAACCGAATTGTATCGTTTCAATCGCTCATTCCCATCGAATGCGTGCATATTGGTAGTTTGTTTCGATACAACGAGTTTCATTAATCGTTCAATTCCATCGACATTATTTTCGTGTGTTTCATCACAGAGTTTCGCAACAACTCCTTTCTGGAATCGGATAGTGAAATCAACCGATGTATCGGTACTCATATCAGTATATTCGCGCACAAATGGTTTCCCGCCAAACAGTTTCTTCCCATTTGGATCACATAGTGACTCGATATACTGTTTGAAATCATCTGTCCATAAACCAATCGGTAGTTCCGTTACGTGAATTGTATCGGATTGAATTACATTGTATATTCCACGAAACAGATATTTCACCGATTCATCGGTTCCTTTGACACACTGAATAGTTCCTTTGAACCCCTCGTAATAAGGTTCAATCGGGGTGGTTGTATCGGTATTATTTAATTTCGCACGCAATCGCGCGATTATATGTATTGGATTATATGACATTATATCGGTACTGAATCCAGTTCCAATTCCCTTTGAACCGTTAACCAACAACATTGGGATAATCGGTGCGTAGAATATCGGTTCGACGGGTGTCCCATCATCTTTTAAGTATTTGAGAATCACATCGTCCGATTCGGGGAAAATGGATCGTGTGATGGGATTGAGTAGTGTGAATATATACCTTTCTGACGCCGAATCGGACCCACCTTGTAATCGAGTCCCAAATTGTCCATTTCCTTGAAACAGATTAATATTATTCGACCCAACGAAGGTCTGCGCCATCGCTACAATTGCACCATTAAGACTCTGTTCCCCATGATGATACCCCGAATGTTCTGACACATAACCTGTGAATTGTGCCACTTTGATTTCTGTGTGAAGCCGTTTCTTGAATGCAGCAAAGAGAATCTTGCGAAGACTGATCTTGAGACCATCCATCACATTGGGAATCGAACGATCACAATCGTATTTCGAGAAATGGATCATTTCTCGGTCAATAAACTCTTCGAATGAGACGGACTGTTTCGAACAATCCATTGCCAATTCGCGATTATATTTTGCCAGCCAAGTTTTTCGATCATCCGCCCGTTTTTTATTGAAAATCATATCAATTGCATTGGTACTCGAATTCCCCAAATGTTCAAATACCACTATCTTTTTGTCTTTGAAATATTCCTTAAACTCTGTGGCAGTACTGGTACCCAATCCCTTGTAGTATTTAGTAGACCATCGATCCGCCTCCACGGCACCAATATGTGTCTTCCACATCTCGAAATCGGTATCACTGTAGAATACTTTTATTTCCTTCCCTTTGCGCGCCTTCAATATTGGTGTATTCATATAACCGATGAAATTTGGGATTCGCGATAGAGTGTTCCACTCCGATTCAAACAAATTGAGTCCCAATCCTTTAATATGAGATCCATCTAAATCTTGATCCGTCATGAAAAGAATACGACCGTATCGGAGTGAATCGCCGATATTAGATTCCGTGTACTGTTTCCCATTCTCGAGCCCTAGGATTTTCTTGATTTCGGTAATCTCCTTATTCTCGGAAATTCGTTTCGCCAATTCACCGCGGACATTGAATAATTTCCCTTTCATTGGATAAACACCAACCGTATCCCTATCCTGCTTTGATAGTCCCGATACGATTCCTGCTTTTGCCGAATCTCCTTCACATAAAATCACGGTGCATTCAGATGATCGGTCGGTTCCAGCAAAGTTTGCATCGATGAGTTTCGGAATTCCGCTGATATGACGTTTTTTCGATCCATCCGTTTTCTTGGCGGCAAGTTGATTGTCCTTTACCTGTGTCAGCGCACACGCCGCATCCATTATACCCATCTTGGCGACCTTTTCAATAAATTGGTCCGATACAGTACACGATGAACCGAACTTTGCCATCGGTGTACTCATATAATCCTTTGTCTGACTATCAAACGATGGATTGACAATATCACATCGGAGGAATACCATCAATTGCTCCTTGATAGTCGTTGCTTTGACGATAATCTTTTTCTTCTTCTCGATATATGCGATTAATTTGCGAGTGATTTGTCCAGTTAAATATTCTAGATGTTTTCCACCTTTCGAACAATAAATTCCATTCACAAATGATACGTGGGAAAATTCCTCGTTCTGTGCCAGTGATACTGCGTACTCCCATCTATCCGACGCGCTCTCGTACACCCGTTTCGATTCCGTCTTGTTACCAATGTATCGATCAATATAATCAGAGAATCCCTTGACTGGAACTATCGCTCCATTGTATCGTACACTGATATTGCGACCAGTGACAGCCGCAATATCGTATACACGACGGACAAGAACATTCTGTGTATCGGCAGGAATCCCCGACGCGGTCAACGATATACCCAATCGCTCATAATCGGGAAGGAACGATACTTTGGTATATGGTTTGGACTTGGTGCATTTGGTAATTTTGGGAGTTCCTATGGACGATAAATTTGGACCGAATTCCTGAATATATTTGAGTCCTCTGATATGGTCAACGGTCTCGATCCGACCCCATGTCGACCAAACGAGTACAAGTTTGAATCCAAATCCGTTTTTCCCTCCAACAATCTTATCGCGCGACTTATCGTAATTGGTCGATGTACGCATATGCCCGAAAATCATTTCTGGTATCCAAATCCCATATTCTGGATGTTTAGCAACATCAATTCCATTTCCATCATTTGTCATTTCAATCATCCCATTATCATCGATCGAAACATTGATATACGAAACAGATCGGGTCGTTTCTGGGTGATCTTTTGATCTTGTTTCCATACGAACCACGTGGTCGCGACAATTAACAATCCCCTCATCAAATAATTTATATAGTCCTGGATTGAAATTAACCGATTTCTCGATTATACGGGTGGACTTGGTATTTGTGGTGGTCGAATCGGTCGAAACGACAGCCGTATTATCTTCTTCGCAAATTAAATACATTGGTTGAATCGATGTCTCGACCGATCCAATATATGTATCGGGGTTATCAAGAATATGTTCTCGATCAGTCTTCTTTTGGTATTGATTTTTAATATCATTCGCTTGTTTAGTATCATTCGCTTGTTTGGTATCATTCGTTTGTTTGGTATCATTCGCTTGTTTGGTATCATTCGCTTGTTTGGTAGTAGGTTTAGTCATTATAATTGTTTGTTATATATGAGTTTGTTATATACGAGTTTACTATTCAATCAATTTTCGTATAATATGAATACAATTTTGTTATATTTCAATAATAACTAATATACATATAATTTAATATACGTATATTACAGAATATGGATAAACAACAAGCCAAACTTTTGGGATATGCACAACAGAATTACTATTTAAAAAAGGATTATTATGGGTTACCTGCTGCAGATAAAATCGATAGGGTATGGGACGCGATAACAGTCAATGCAGACGAAAATGACTCCACAGATAATCTATTACCAGTGGATTTTTCAAATATAATCATAGATACAATGTCGACATTTGCAGAGCAGGATATTATGCCGTGGGATAAACAAAAAATTGTACATTCAACACCTTCACTGTTGGGTAAAGTGGAGTTTGTAGTTGAAGATAGTAATTATTCTGGTTTTCTTCGTAACGGAACGTACAATGGGATTATGCGAATTGGTCTTTCGAGTACTACGACATCCAATTCGACTGGTATGGGTTTAAAATTATTCCGCGATAATTTACATTCTGCAAACATTGTTTTTTTAAATGATTTGTTAGTGAAAACACCGTGCGAGGTTATATTCAATAAAACTAACTTATTTGATACTAAGTATGGTATTGAATATTCGAATCATACAAGATGCGATACCACCATACTAGCTAAAACATTCATATGTCCCTTTTCAGATTTATTTGCTCAATATACAGACGATCCGTTTCGAACTGGATTATCCGATTTTACAAAGTATACTATTGGAGAGGACGGGTGTGTATTATGTACCGATTCAGAACATAAATTTCCATTCGAAATAATGATCAAACCCGTCGAAGACATTATAGGTATTTCACAACAAAAGGTAATGGATGCATCAAAAACTGGATTGGTAATGTTTAATCTTTATACAAAAGATAAAGTTGATAGTGAATTCATTCGTATTGGTCATATAAAACTGTCTACTAAATTAATTGAATCTAGATTTGGAGATACTAAGTTATTTTTCCAACATCAAAGGGTCGAAGAAGACGAATTGATTAGAGGAAATACTTCCACATAGTTGCATATGTAAACAAAATAATATTTTATTTACAAGTATACGATGTAATTGTGTCTTGTCCAAATATATATAAAATATTATTGTTATAGTATAATACATAACAAGAATGAATAGTATAATTGCAGATATGATACGAGATAGATTCGTTCGAACTTGTGTAGCATATTATCGGGATGATGTCATTCAAATCAAATACAATTTATGTAATAATGTGTCGTTTGACCGATATACAACTGCGCGACATACGGGATTCCGACTCGCACACTTATACTTGAAGAAAAATATAATATAAGAACTAAATATTTGGTTATTATGAATAAGCAATTAAATATTGGAATCATCTTCGTAAGTAAGGTGTTGATTATAATGGATAAATACTAAATATTCTTCCCATGTATCGAACCAATTTTCTTCACCATATGTATCGTAAAATACAAACAATTTGAATTTACGGCGGATTTGGTGGTCGAATGATAGTCTGACTACCATAGACGATTCGATTTCATTTTCAGTAACATAATCATCTATCCCAAAAACGGTTCCCGCGTATCCGCGGAATATTAGTGAATTATCTGGAATATCTGCACAATCGATAATTGATCGATGTGGCCAATGTCCGCGACACACGATTCCATTATATGGACCGATAATTTGAAGTGTATTCAATGTATCCTCTGGGAGGCCTGTATTGAAGTGATACAATATGGTAATATCACGGACCACATTGATGAATTGAATTCTTGTCGGTACCCCACCCAATCGGGTTAGTGTAGGACCAAGAAGACCAGTCGTCTCTACGTGAGATATATCTTCTGGTGAACATTCATACCCCATAGCGCGATATTCATCAACAACATTGCGGGCGAAATTGGGTCGAGAGAATCCATTTAACAAACTTCCATCGGTATTTCCATAATATTCACGAATTCCAAATTCGCTATGTGGCTGGCCATCAATACAATGAATCACCGATCCGTTGGCCCAATCATGTAAAAAGGGTGTTGTATCGATTCCTGCGCCAACGTATATATATACTGGTTTGTAAGGGTCGACCATTGATTTATTTTCGTTTTCAATTGATTACATATATATATATTGGAATCAATTTCTAAACATTTGTATGAACGATATCGCTATTATTCTCTCTATAACATTTATATATTATTTGTTTCTCATAGTCTGTCTGCCTTTTTCGTTTATAATTTTCATTTTCATTGATAGTTTGTTTCGTTTGTTTCGAACGGTTCGAACGGTTCGTTTGTTTCGGTCGTTTCGGTCGGTTCGGTCGGTTCGAACGGTTCGTTTGTTTCGGTCGGTTCGTTTGTTTCGGTCATTTCCTTTGATTTTTTTAACTGTTTTTCTATGTATGTTTTTATTTCTCGTTCCACCACTTAATACCTTTCGCGGCATTTCTATATCTCGGATAGTTGTAACCAACGTGGTTACGTGTTTCTGTGTTTGCATTGCAAACAAGAGACTGATTGATATTTTATCAAAATTTAAGTATATTTTATTTAACATATTGGCTTCATTATCGTGTATGGTATTAGTAAAAGAAATAAACTTTGTGAGTTTTAGAAAAAGATTTTTAAATCTCTCATCAGTATTATCAGTTATAATATTTTCGGGAGTATATCCAAAGTCTGATTCGGAATAGTTATTTTGTGTCGCCTCGGCAAGGAGAGGGGAAGAAAAATTAATTACATACTGCATATAGTTTTTAAAAAATACAAAAAAATCTGTACTCAAATCATTGGGTATTTTCAACTGATGTATTGGATTGGGTTGCTGTTGGGGATTAAATGTAAATCGATTTCGTATGACAAGCGAAAACATATTTAATAATTTACTATATTCATTATGAACGAATGATTTCAAATGCCATATTTTGGATTGGTTAGTAGGGCGGGTAGGATTTGAATCGTCGAATAATAACTCTTCTCCATTAAAAGCGGTGATAATATCAATCAGCATAAGTATTCCTCGTTCTTTGCGGGTCGCATGGTCGCGATTCATTGTTTTATCTCCAGGAACAATCAGATCATTATGACCCATTAATAATAGATTAAATATTTGATTATATTGACCAGATTGATCGTTTTGGAATATTTCAATAGGGTCAAAATATATGAATGATACCAAAGCATATAATGTCATATATTGAGTCCTACCCTTGGCACCTTCGAGCCCCGCATTTTGTATTAATCCTAATGATTTACTAAAAAAACTTAATAAAACAGGAATATTGTTTATATTCATACCATGTGACGCATTATCCGATATAGAAACACATAATATATCTAATTCTACTCGTAAAGAATCTATTAAATCGTGTTCTATAGGTGGTATTATATTACGGGCAATACGCAAAGCATCCGCCTTCAAAACTTTCCGTTGGGTGTCTAATACATTCACGCGATTTATACTGGCAGCGGATTCATTTACTGACTTTTTGAATTTTTTCATTCGTTGATCTGTTACTGATACGGGTTGTGGGACGATCTTATCACCGACCGAAAAGGTCGCACCACCTACCAAAACTTGACTGCTGAATATGGTGTCAATACCTGTAGAATACAACGCGTGTATCCTCGCAATATATTCTGTATTTGGAATCGATAAATCACTACTTTGTTCTGATAGATTGAATGGTATATCCATAAGATTTTTCAAAAAAGAATGAATATTATTGTCTGTTGTAGACCAAAGATCAGATGCACGCGCGGTATCTATTTTGCTATTTATTATTGATAAATTTTCTTGTAAAAAGTCAAATAAACTATCTTGCAACTGTTGTTTTACATTAATATGCTCGATGGACCGTTTTCCAAATCCAAGATTGTCTAGTCCAAGTTTGGACATAGCTGGTTTTGCAATAAAAATAAATGGTTTATTGTAATAATAACCTAATTTTTGGTTGCGTTCTGTAATGTCAAATGATTGTATCATTTCATAAACCATATCTTTGTTCTCTATTGTCAAATTAACATTCAACATTATATTAACACTTTTAATAAACGCATCGTTATTATCATTAGAAGCTGCGTCAATAGCCGCAGTAACATCATCAGTACCAGCAACCATCCAATTATTCGCATCATTTGGATACGAAGATGAAATAAATCGTTTAATTTCCTCTCCCATTGCAACTATTACTTTTAATGCCAACCAAGATAAAATATATGTTGGCCGAACACCATGCGTAACTATTCCAGTAACAATTTGATTGTTTGTACGCCACATATCAATCCGATTAATTAACCCCAACATTGACGGAAGGATGTTTTTTATAATTGTTTTTTTATCAGACTCTCGCTTAGCAGATCTCGCATCGATCTCCGCTGTTTGTGCGGCCAGAATTGATGCGTTATCGCCGCTGTTGAGAAATCTATATAGTTTCATATGTGTATCATTATGCCATATAGTATCTTGGCCTATACATCTTGAATATAACGAACATAGGCGATCGATCGTACATAAAATAACACGGCCTGTAGAATTCTTTTCAGAATTATTATTAATTGTATATGCTGCGTTACATTGCTCCCAATCACCACCGCGTTTGATATCAAACAATATTTGTGACTTCATTTGGTTGTTTATATCAAATATCTTTACTAATTTATCCGCGTCTGCCATTCCATTAGATGGGAATGCGTTACTCTTGTCTCCAATCAAATTCGAAATATATGTAACACCAGGGCCATTTTTAGATGTAGAATCAAATTTCAATATTTCTGTATTTGTATTATTTGAAATGGTATTTAAAAATATACTAAAATCATATTTATTTTTTTCTGTATATTCTTCTACACCAATTCCCGCGACATTTTGTGGTCGTGGAATATATAATTTAGATGTGTCGAATGAATAAATATTACTTGTATATGCGAATCCGCTACCAATAGGAACTGTGTCGCCGAATCTATAAGTATTTACAGGAAATTCATACTTATTTTTTACTCCATTTGGACGTTTACCCTTTTCGACTAGATGATTTGAAGATGTCGCCGAATCGGCAATATTCAACGGGGTTATTAAATTAATTACTTGGTCCAATGGGCCGAATATTTTATCTGGTATATGTGAACCTGCATCGAATGTAATATATGTCGGGAGGGTCGTATTTTTCGCGATATCATCGTCTGTTGGAGGAAAGAAAAAATTCAACATGAATAATGCAATATACATTTTGTCCAAGCGACTGTACTTGGCTTCAAACTTTATATATTCGTCACCCATATCAACATCTAATATATTATTAATGTTGATTATTTCATTACCAGCACTAACAATTGATCTATTTGTATCTTGTCCAAGACCTTGATAATATTTAATCCTTTCCAGTATATGGTCGTATGTTGTAGTTACGGTGAAATTTGTATGTAACTGTACTGCAAATTGGTTTTCGTACGACGCAACAGTCTGATTTTCAACTTCTGTGCGTGATGTTACAGCATTATTACTTGCGCTAGTTAGCCAGTAACTAGCGTCCCAATTTGGTAATGTTGATGATGGTCCGACTAATCTTTCTAAATGTAATTTTAATGCGGCCTCAACTCCTCCTGTCCACGCTATATTAGAAATACGGTCTCCTTCTTTAAAGTCGTGTACTGTATCTGTACCTGCTAACATATTTACAGTACCTAGAACATTATTATTTACGTTATGTATAAGTGCAGGTTTAGTAAAATCATAACTAAACACTGTTTTTGGTGATAACGCCATTTATATATATATATAAATTTATATAACAAATAAATGATTTATTGTAACGGGACTATGAGAAATTCTAAAATTGATTGAAATGTATACAATTTGTGTATAAATTAAAATCGTTATAATCATTCAAATTACACAAATGATATCAATACCTTACAACATTCAAATGCTTATATGCTCGTATTTCGGGTATATTCTCACACATAATATTGTTGCTCACACGTATCCGTTCTTTTGTGCATCACCGAGTTTGTATGGGTTTATTATATCACCATTGATTGCCCCATTGCCCCATTGTCGTGCAATGGCATGGATTATTTACAATGGAAATTATTTGATGTGTACAATGTGGATTTTATTGGGGACGGCGATTATTCCCAAATTACCGAGTATATTGCGCGGATCTGTGTAGTATATACGCGATTATTTGAACCGATTATTTGAATCGATTATTTGAACCGATTATTTGAACCGATTATTTGAACCGATTATTTGAACCGATTATTTGAACCGATTATTTGAATTGATTATTTTTATATTGAATATAGTATGAACGAGTGAAGTAACTGCGAAAAAAATTATATTATATTTCACGATTGTACGTACGATTCAATTCAAATAATCGTCTGGAATATTGATTAAACACTTGTGCTGTAATTCAGACCCTACCGAATCAGGTGTTTTAGAACGGGATGAATAGTTTCCTGATATATCTTTCTCCCACGTCAACAACATTCCCGATATATCATTTGGGTTTTTAGTAGCCGCGGCCAACTTTGGTTTCTTTTTTGGTGCACGATGTTCATATCCACTGATTCGTTCAGTTTGAATTGTTTTCCATATACAACCAAGCACTCGTTCAGCGTATTCGAACCACAATTTATTCCTAAGTACCAATACACAACTAATTTCATCTAATTTCCAGCAAATTGTTCGGATCAAAGTCATGTCCGAATATTCGGTAATTGTGGCTACCTCCCATTCAAAATACTCTTTCGATGTGCATCCCATTGGTGGGTAATAATACGATGGAATGCCATTATTATCTAAATATAGAAACATTCCTTTTCTTTGCCCATCCATCGTGTATTCAAATGGTTTGTCTGGATCGGAATCGGTCATAAATTCTTCGTATGAATCGTATTCAACAAATCGCGTTTCCAGAAAATCACAATCATCCAAATCACATACTTCCATTTGTAATTGCATTTGTATCCAATATTCAGGTTTTGGATTTCCATCTATTTCACGATTAACAATATTTTTAATTTCCAACATTCTACCGTATAGAGATGATGTTTTTTTAGTATTTATTCCATCAGGAGATGCGGCAAGGAACTGGATTCGACCGTGGGGTACACAACCAAATTCACCAACCTCGGTATCGTAAATGAATTCATATAACATTGTTGATAGTGGTTCATATTTAACTCCCCAGTGTAACGATGTATCGACAGATACAGATGCCCTACCCAAATCATTTATTTTGGGTGCACGCGAAACTACTGGTTGACATTTTTCATATATAAGTTGATTTACCGCTCCTGGAGTAGAAAATGCCTTCCACGCATTACTTGCAGTTAGAACCCCATTCCGAAATGTATACCACGCTTCAGTCCGTTGGTCTGGTTGAGGGCGACTTTCAACCACCCTGATTTTTTCTTCTAATAACGGAATATTTGGATTTCTTGAACACCATAATGTATCGGCATACACCCTCCTGGGAATCACTGATTTAAAGAATTCATCGCCTGCATCGCACACTATACGTTGGATGATACAATCAATGTCAATGTCAAATATTGTATCGAAATTCCCTTTTGCCATTTCATAAACATATTTATCAATATCTCTGTGAAAATATTTACCAGACATATTATTTGGTTGTTCATCTATGTAATATGTGAAATACTCGAATATTGAATTATACATATCCTGATAGTCTGTTCCAGATAGTTTTCGCGATGATACATCGTATGGGACTGTATATGAATAATCATTTGAAAAATGATCTTGTTGATCGAATGAACGATCGAATGGTTCTGATTGGATAGCCATTATTAATTATAATAGTTTATATATAAAATATTACATATAAATCAATTTTATATGTGTTACCACCCCATTATTCACATACTACTGAATTAGTAGTAACTTTATTTTTGCTTACACCGCGTTTAGATCTAATCGGACTAGTATTCGGTTTATCGATATCATTGATTGATGAATTAGTCTTTTTTCGTCTAGTTTTTCCAGATGATTCGCTTAATTCTGTTTTTCGAAGCGTAAACACCCTTGACATATTTACAAATTCCAATGCAGGAATATCAGTAATTATACAATTTTCAATGTCATATACAACATCCTTACTCAAACGAATCCCTTTATTTATATTTTTAACCAAATACTTGGTACACTGTTCTTTTTCGAAAGAAGATAAATTGTTGCGAGGACCAAGTATAGTTTCAACAAATAATTTCAACTTTAAAATTCGAGTGGTTTTGTCTAATTTTGTCCATGAATCCGATTTGTTCGATTTTGTTTCAATCGTCAATAGTTTATCTATAAAATCGATTGAATTGGACGCAGTTGTTTGTGATACAGTGATTCCAGTTTTGTATTGTATGGTTGAAAATTGTCTATCTGATGATAATGACATTTGTAATATGTTATATAAGTTATAATATATAAGACAAATTGGTTTAAGTACTTTTATAATGTTATATAGTTAGGATATTGATATTTTATATTTTCATCTGTCGTATACAATG
>Ga0209335_10002174_pt1 | contig 21111 bp, 16 predicted proteins | sample COG_09_FD_184753 | JGI IMG/M metagenome (GOLD analysis project Ga0209335, IMG submission 184753) | Pelagic Microbial community sample from North Sea - COGITO 998_met_09 (SPAdes) (version 2) | ecosystem: Environmental > Aquatic > Marine > Neritic zone/Coastal water | place: Helgoland, sampling...
AATTTCTGGCACGCAGAATCAGGGTCAGCCTGCAAATCTCCAGTATGGATGAGATGGCGAACGGTTTCCAATGCCAAATAAGGATTGATCAAGTCAGCTCCATACCCAAGCAACAAAGCGAAGTGCTGAACTTCCCGAGGCTCTCCGGATTCAACAATAATCGATACTTTGGTACGGGTGCCTTTCCGAATCAGATGGTGGTGCAACCCGGAAGAAGCCAGTAAGCAAGGTATAGCTGCTTGCCGAGAATCAATTCCACGATCTGAAATGATTAACAAATTAACACCGTTTTCAATCGCTTGGTCAGCTTGAAGGAAAAGATGTTCAAGGGAAGTCTCCAATGCTTTAGCACAAGGCTCTCCATTTGTTTCGGCATTAAATAAAGCTGATAAAGTTTTTGATTTGAAAGGGGCGGGCAATTCTCCCTGCAGTTGACGAATAACTTGGTCGTCCACAAGTGGACTCTCAAATTTAATCATTCGTGCACTATCGGGACCCGGCTTAGTAAGATTTCCTTCCGAGCCAAGGAAAGTAACCGATGCAGTCACAATTTCCTCGCGAATCGGATCAATGGGCGGATTGGTTACTTGGGCAAAAAGTTGTTTGAAATAATTGTAAACAAGCTGTGGCTTTTCGGATAGAACTGCCAAAGGGGAATCATTCCCCATCGAGCCTAGTGGCTGTTTGCCTGCTTCTGCACTTGGACCGATCAAAAACCTTAAATCTTCAAAAGTGTAACCAAAAGCTTTTTGCCTGGACAGTAAGGTACTAAAAACATCCTCCGATTTTTTGACTGCTGCAGGAAGATCCGTTTGATCAATTAATGAACTCTTTAGCCAAGTGCCATAGGGTGCTTCCGAAGATATGCTTTTCTTGAGTTCATCATCTTCGATTATTCGGCCTTCATCCATATCAACCAAAAACATTCTACCAGGTTCCAGTCGCCCTTTTCTTACAATTTTATTTGAAGGAATAGATGATAAAACTCCGACTTCTGAAGCCAAAATCACTCGATCGTCAGAAGTAACATAGTACCTAGAAGGGCGAAGGCCATTACGATCCAAAACCGCACCAATTTGAACTCCGTCAGAAAAGGCAATGGAAGCAGGACCGTCCCAAGGTTCCATCAAACAGGCATGAAATTCATAAAATTCACGCTTGTGATCATCCATATTCTTATGCTTTTCCCATGGTTCAGGAATCATCATCATCATGGAATGAGCCAAACTACGACCTGAGAGAGTCAAAAATTCCAGGCAATTATCAAATTTTTGTGAGTCCGAACCGTCTTCTCGAATGATGGGGAAGAGTTTAGAAACATCGTCTCCAAAAACTTCACTCGCTAATTGCATTTGTCTGGCATAGAGCCAATTTTCGTTCCCTCTTACCGTATTAATCTCACCATTGTGACAAATGTAGCGAAATGGCTGGGCTCTTGGCCAACTAGGAAAAGTATTTGTCGAAAACCTAGAATGGGTTAAAGCAAGTGCTGATTCCATATCAGGGTCACTTAAGTCCGGAAAATAGTCTGATAGTTGTTCCGTGGTCAGCATCCCCTTGTAAACAATCGTACGGGAGGAAAAACAACAGGCGTGAAAATCAACATCGTCGTAATGATCTAAATAACGCAATCGATGGCTTATAATTCGCCGGGCCAGATAAAGTTTTCTCTCAAAGGCTAATCCCGACTCTACCCCTTCAGGACGATGAACAAACAGTTGCTCCATCAACGGTTCACAAGCAGCGGATGCTTTGCCAAGAATTTCACTCCTCACGGGTACTTTGCGCCAACCGATCAGACCGAGATTTTCCTCATTTAAAACCTCTTCGACTATCCTTTTTTCATTGATCCGGTCGGGCTCATTAGAAGACAAAAACAAAAATGCGACTCCATAATCTCCGGCAGGAGGAAGGTCTTTGGATATTTCTTCGGAAACTACTTTGCGGAAAAACTTGTCAGGTGTTTGAATAAAAATGCCTGCACCGTCACCAGTAATAGGATCACACCCACAACCCCCACGATGATCAAGGTTTACGCAAATCTCTAAAGCTCCACGGACTATATCGTGGGACTTTCTTCCTTTCATATCCACGATCAATCCAATCCCGCAATTCTCATGCTCAAATTGAGGGTCGTACAAACCTTGTTTCTGGGGAGTAGTCATGTTTCGTATATTATATCAAAGCCAAAGTATTTCAAAAAGGAATGAGTATTCTGCGCCATGCAGTTTAGCGGTCAAGGCAGAAGGGTTAGCCTTTTACTTGGAAACAAAATACTCCGATGAAATAGGTAAACTAGGATGCCATCTCCGGGATTGTAAGCGAAACCCTGATTCCTCTCCTAATAATGTGATATCATGAAGCTTATTGGCCTCAATTTCGCAACTTACTTTAAAAAAATGGTACAAGAATCGAATGAAAATTTTGTGGAGAAATGTGTAAAACCCGCTCGTTTGGGGGTTTATTGCAAAGTCTGAATTTAACCAAACCGCATCTGAAACTAACATTTGATGCATCTTCCTAAGGCCACCGCTTATTTTTTTCATTTCAAAACAATCCCAAAAAAAACAAGTACAAACAGCATCGAATCTATAAATAGGTTTAAAATCTTCAAAGGAAAGATTTATCAATTTGTGATTAGCAAGATTATTTGAAGGCATTGAATTCTTAATTTCAGTCAGCATCATTTCAGATGAATCGACTAAGGTAATGGCTGCTCCTGTATTAACCTTGATCAATTCAGTAAATAAACGACCCCTGCCTTCTCCAATTAACAAAATTCTCTGACGATCTTTAATCATGTCTAGCTGACAAGTTCTTGCCCATTGAAGCTGATTTCCAAAAACCACTTTTTCTAAAATTGTGTAAATTTTGGCTACCCGATCAAAATTCATAAAATATGTGATACAGTAACTAAAATTGGTAAAACCCAAAAAATGGTTTCTAGTACAACTCTAAAGCTGTCCCCTTTAAGTTGCCACTTTCGCAACAACAAAAGCAAAATTGGTAACAAGACTGATACGCAAAAAAAGGGTGGATAAATTTTGTCTAAAATCCATCCGACAAACAAATAACTACAACAAATTCCATAAAAAAATTTGGAAAGTTGTGTGCGAAGAGTTGTGTGATGAGAAATAAAGGAATTTACAGTGCCCTCGTCATCACCTCTTATCTCAAACTCTATAAGGGTTACACAGTTAAGCATGAAAGCAATCCATGTATAAGTCCATATAATGCAAACAGGTAAGAACTCTGCCCTTCCAGTTTCCCAAAAGATACATCCCAGAGCAAGTAAGAGCGAAGTACGAATTTCCTTTGGGAAATACTCAAGTCTTCTCTTTCCTTCAATCATACAAAGAAAAAAATTACCTAGGACCAAGAGAAGTAAACAAAAACCAACTGACAGAGTAAAAAAATCCAGAATACTCAATGAATAGATAAAAACCGCAATGAAAACTAATATCCAAACCACTACAAATCGGGTTGGGTGTGTACGACCAATTAAAAACCTAGATGGACTGATCTTGTTATTATTTTTAGGTTCAACAAAACGATCCGCAGAATAAGCCAACCAAACCCCTGTCCCCAATATTAAAGTCTCTCCGAAAAAATATTCATTATTGAGTCCCAGAGAAATAAAAGTTTTCCAGGCTATCGCAACAAGTGGAGCATCCAATGAAAGTTGATGAATCCATCTTCCTGGTTTCAAAAATAATTCTTTGCACACAATGCTGAAGGTTAGGTTTGCGAAGGTTGCCATAAAGTGATAAAAGGAAAATATGAAAATCAAAGCATATTTAAAGCCTCAGTGCGGTTGGAGCATGGGCGTTCGGGCAATCATGGACAAATATTCCTTGGAATACGAAGATCTCGACATTATCAATAATCAACATCTTTTTGCAGAGATGGTGGAAAAAACCGGTCAAACTAACCAACCTTGCGTAGAAGTTGATGGTGTTATGCTTACCGATGTAAGTGGTGAAGAAGTCGAAAACTATTTAACATCCAACAAACTTGTTGAATCTAATGAACAAAAACCGGAAGCTCCGATAGATTCTGCTTGCTCTGATGAGGAGCATCGTCGTATGGCTGAAGAAAATCCATCTCCTGTTCGATTCTTTTAACCTAATCCTTAAATCATGACCTACGTAGTTACTGAAAAATGTGTTGACTGTAAATTTACAAGCTGCGTCTCCGTATGCCCGGTAGACGCTTTCCACGAGCTTCCTGATCGGCTCTACATCAACCCGGAAGCTTGCATCGATTGCAACGCATGCATGGATGAATGCCCCGTTGAGGCAATCTTCCCTGATATGGATGTCCCTGAAGAACTTCAGGAATGGATTGAGTTAAATGAAAAAGCTGAAGAGTATCCTCAATTAGTCGGACAAAAAGATGCCCTTAAGGGACCCAAGTGTTCAGACCCAGATGCGGACCAATAATTCGCAAACGAATCAAAAAGTATTTGCTTGTTCTTAATCAAATTTGGTCTTTCATAATTTCATTGCCCTATGAAAACTAAAACATCCATCATTTCATCTACAAAAGACGAAATTCAACCTTTGTCTCTTACTCAAAACGATAAGGCTTTTGAATTTTTCTTATTTAAAAGTACAGCACTTTTAGAGATCAACGAATCCCTTCACGAAGTTAACGCAGGATCCATTTTATTAAGAAGCCCAAGTATTCCTTTGGTTATTAACTCACAAGGCAACGGTGCGTTAGTTTATTCAAAAGTAACCTTTAAAGGTAAGGATGCCTCAAAGGTGTCAACCTTATCATGTATTGAACCCAACATTGTGCTAAAACCATTGCAGGTTCATTTTGCTGACAGCATAATTTCTAAAATACAGCTAGAAATTAAAACTAAAAATTTTAACTGGGAGAGTATTGTGTTTGCTCAGATTTTAGAATTGCTTGCCAAAACCCATCGTCTAACAAATCACAATTTCGTCGAATCTTTGCCCGACCATGCACAAAAACTCCGTGATTTGCGTGCAGAAATCCATGAAAAATATTCCAAAAACTGGAAAATTGAAGATATGGCAGGCATCATGAAACTTAGTACGAGTCGATTTGCTTCTCTATACAAGACCACTTTCAAAATTAGCCCGACTGAAGATTTAATCCAAACCCGAATCGATCAAGCAAAGAAAATGCTTTCAGGTTCGAAAGTAAGCGTTAAGAGAGTCTCTGATGCCTGCGGTTTCGAGAGCGTTCACTACTTTCACAGAGCTTTTAAGAAAAGGGTAAACCTCACCCCTAAACATTATCAGAACAGTCAATTCGCCCAAGAAGGTTCTGTTTTCACAACCGAGAGGCACTTTTCCCTGGATCGCCTGACCCAACACGCTGAATACTCAGGAATTATTGAATTAATTGATGGTGAGTTGCACTTTCATGGCAACACTTCTCACATCTCAGAATTATTAGGCTATCCGCAAAAGCAACTGCAGGATGAGCCTTTCATTAATTTTGTTGCTACTCAAGATAGTTCTATCGCACTTGAAGGTGCATCTAAGATAATGAAGGGTAAGAATGTGATGGATCTCAATATCAACCTTGTACACAAATCAGGTAAAAATGTTCCTGTTCAATTTTCCGCACTCCTCAAAGGGAAAAATTGGTACTGGTTCATGAAGCACGCTGCATTAGCAGTTGCTTAATTCTTTTTCTAGTTTTTCTCTGCAGACCAACTAAAGTTTCCTGCCCCTTGGCCGTTAACTTGTTTTTCTAATCCGTCATCCACGGCGAACCTAACATGTTCAAGAGATGAACTGTAGCATCTAAAACTTTTACTAAAGGGTATAGATTTTTCCCACCCCTTGCTAAGATTTTTAAATTCATGGAACACTTTAGGTGACTTTCCTTCGTCACTAATAATGAGTCTTTCAATAGGGCCAAATGTAGCAAGTTTAAGCATCAAATCCCCTGAAATTAAATCAGATGTATTGGTACTATCAATTGATCTTTGAGGATTGCTAGGCTTGGGCACAGTTTCCCGAACCGAGGATTTAGACAAATCATTTGCTTCTAGAGAACCTGAATCCATTTCTTGATCACCCGAGGAAAAGATTACAATTAGAATAATGGCAAAAAGTACAAACCCTCCAGAAATTAATCCAATATAAATGAATGGATTTTTAGAGGATGAGAGCGAAGCCTTGGCTCTTGTCATTCCCCCGTGATCAGCCGAACTAAAATCCTTTGATGAATCGGATGTTTCAGAGCCACCAATTTTACCAATTGGTTTTTTAATGGAACGACTTTTATCTCCGCCAATTTCTAAATTTAAATCATCAACTGCGGACTCAGGATCTATGCCTAAAAATCGTGCATAAACCCGAATAAATCCACGCAAATAAACTTCTGGAAGTTGAAGATCGAATTTACCTGCTTCAAATGAAGTTAAAAAGTCACCGCGAATCTTGGTAGATTCTGATGCTTCTCGTATGGATATACCTTTTCGATTTCTTGCTTCTTCAAGTTTTTGTCCAATGGCCATCGTATATTATGTTTAGTAAGCACATTTTCAGTAAATTCAAAGATGATCAAGGTGAGAATTTCAAATATTTAAAGATCCATGAGAATTTCTCTACCTTGACCGGGTAAGTCCGGGCCGACAATTCCACGATCTTCCAATTCGTCCATAATTCTTGCTGCCCGATTATATCCAATACTTAATTTACGCTGAAGGTTTGAAGTCGATGCTCGCTTGGTTGTGCGAATAATTTCCACAGCCTTTTTTAACATTGGATCATCGTCAGATTCACCATCCCCAGCTCCTAAAACATCGTCTTCTCCAGCAGAATCAATTTGCTCCCTAACTTCTTCTATAATTTGAGGGGGACCATTAACTTTTAAGTAATCTACAATCCCGTTTATTTCTTCATCGCTAACAAAAGCTCCTTGTGCTCTCATAAAACTCGCACTACCCGGAGGGATAAAAAGCATATCTCCTTTGCCGATCAAAGATTCAGCACCCTTTCCATCCAAAATTGTCTGGCTATCACGGTAGGATGCTACACGAAATGATATCCTACTCGGCAAGTTCGCTTTAATCACGCCAGTGATAACATTTACAGAAGGCCTCTGAGTAGCAATGATAAGGTGTATGCCTGCTGCTCGAGCCAATTGTGCAAGACGAGCGATTCCTGTTTCTACATCTGCTTGTGCTACCATCATTAAATCAGCCAGTTCATCAATAATGCAAACAATGTAGGGCAATTTATTTTCAGGAATTTCTAAGACATCGTCATCCCTGGGAACTTGAATCGATGAAAGAGCAGCTCTTTCTTCTGCCGTCATCTCAGCGTCCAGAAGCTGAGCCTTTTCCTTTTCTTCTTTGTCTTTTAGAATTTTCGCATTGAAACCCGCAATATTACGAACTCCTACTTTTGAAAAAATTTGATAACGGCGCTCCATTTCAGCCAATAACCATTTTAAAGCACCAGGAACTTTCTTAGGTTCCGTGACCACCGGAATAAGCATATGGGGTAAATCGTTGTAGACTTTCATTTCCACAATTTTGGGATCCACCATGATGAACCTTACATCTTCTGGACTAGAATGATAACATAAAGAAGCGATGATCGCGTTGATACAGACGGTCTTCCCCGACCCTGTAGACCCAGCGACCAATAAATGAGGCATCTTGGTTAAATCCGCTACCAGAGGCTTCCCACTAGCTTCTTTACCTAAAACAATAGGGATTTCAGCATTAGCATCGGCCCAAGCTTTTGATTGCAGGATTTCTTTAAGGCAAACAGGAGCCGATATATCATTGGGAACTTCCACACCGACACATCCTTTGCCAGGTACTGGAGCAAGTATGCGCACTCCATCAGCCATTAAAGCCATTGCCAAATTTTTATCTAAATTAGCAATTTTTTCCACCCGTACGCCGGCCGCTGGATGGATATCATAACGAGTGATAACAGGTCCTGTATGAACTTCCCCAATTTCAACATCGATTTTAAACTCATGCAATGTCTCCTTTAACCTCTTCGCTTTGATCATATGATCTTCATCTCCACCGGATGAAATTTCAGGAGGTTCCATCAATAATTCAAGAGTGGGAAATTTATAATCCCCCTTCCTCTCAGGAAATAGGTCTGTAGATTTTTCTGTTTTTTCGGCTCTTACCACCTTAAACCCATCATCCAAAAGAACTTCATCCTTAGATTTGCCCACTTCCAATTCTTTTTTCTTTGAAATTGAAGCAGGTGGCTCTTCCAGAGCTGTATTAGGCTCTACATTTTCTTCCTTAGGTTTTCCTTCATCAATTTGGGGAGATTTAGTTTTCTTGAGATGCGTAGATCCTGTGGATGATTGAAGAGGGTCTTTGAGTTCAGTGCTCTGACGAGAAACATCACCAAACAAGGCATCTTCGCCTCTGTCTTTTTTAAAAGAAAATATCTTGTCCCAAATGGATGTGGATTCATCAACATTTTTATCTTTGTCAGGAATTGTCGAGTGAGCTTCGTCTTCGTTTGTTTTTTCTCCGTTTCTTTTCAGCGATGAGAAAAGACCTAACAAAAAGACCATAGAGTTTTGTACCTTCTCCACTCCAATGGAAAAATGAAAAGCCAATGAGGAAACCATCATTAAAATGGCAAGTAGCCAAGTTCCTACACCACCTATCCAAACTTTTAAAAATCCACCACTTTGTTGCGTAGATTCCGCCAGAAGTGGAATACCAGAAAACATCCATGAACCAAGAGCACCACCAGCACCATGTTCCCAAACTGACTGATCGAAAAGCGGTGAACCGGAATCTTCGATCGATGAAAAATCACGAAGGTTAGCTATTAGGCAAATTGAAATAATTACAAAAGGAAGAGGGAATAATTTTTGAAATTTTTGCTGCTTTGTACTTGGTTTCAAACAAAGCCAAGAGAAAACTCCTAGGGTCCAAGGTAATAACCACGCGGATATCCCCAAAAGTGCAAAAACATATCGAGCAATTAACAAGCCCACTTGACCCAAGACCGGAGCGGGGCCATCGGGAGGGAAATTATGGTAATTGGAGGGATTATAATCTATAAAAGATACCAAACTCAATAAGGATAGAATGGCTAAGAAGAAACCCCAGCCCTTCCTTTGAACTGGCGACAAATCTGTCAGACCACTTCCTTTTTTGTTTTTAGCAGATACGTTTGCCACTAGTATATTTTGGGCGTATTAATCACCACATCCGAATTTCACCACACATAGGAGTATTGAAACTGTAATGCACAAAATTTTCAAGTTTGAACCTCATTATTTTGAACGAATATGGGGAGGACGTGCATTAGAGACTATTTTAGGAAGAAATATTCCAGTTAAGCAAAATATCGGAGAATCCTGGGAAATCGTCGATAGAGACGATTGTCAGTCTGTACTAACTCATTCTGATGGTGAATCTATTACATTGCGTGAATTGCTCCAGGAACAGCACCATTGCATCATGGGGCCTGGTTGGAATGTAGAGGACAAATTTCCAGTTTTGGTTAAATGGTTAGATTGTAGAGAACGCCTCAGTCTACAGGTCCATCCTCCAGAATCTGTTGCTGACTTAATGTCCGGTGAACCGAAAACTGAAAATTGGTATGTTGCTCATAGCTCTGCCCAAGCTGGACTATTTGTAGGTCTTAAATCTGGAACAACCAAGGAGAAATTTATTAAAGCCCTTAAGGAAAACAAGTTAGAAAAAGTCTGCCACCGCATTAACTCATCTAATGGGGACTCCATATTGGTTAAAAGCGGATCTATACATGCAATTGATGGTGGGAATCTCATATTGGAAATTCAACAAAATTCTGATACAACCTATCGGGTTTATGATTGGGGAAGGACAGGCAAGACTGGATGTACCAGAAAACTCCATATTGAAGAATCGTTAAGGTGTATTAATTTCAACGATTTCGAACCCGAAATTATTTCCTCTAAACACTCTCAAGTTCAATTACTGGCCGAATGTAATCACTTTAGAATAAGAAAGTTTACATTTCCTGAGCCCATGAAACTCAAGCTAAAGAACTTGAATCAGCAATGTATGATCCTAAATCCACTTTTTTCTGATATTTCGGTTGGAAAGGAAGTCATCCCTGCAGGTACCCTTGCACTTTCGCCCTACACTGAGGATTGTGAAGTTCAAATTAATCAACCAGGAGAAATGATTTTAACGGACAACTTCTTTATTCCCCAAGCAAATTCAAATTAAGGTTTTAGTTATGATTTCATTCATGTTGACCTAAATTTAGAGATTAGATTTACTCTTCCTTTTGTGCTCAAAACCTTAATCATGGAAGACAAAGAAGATTTAACGGATTCAGACAACAATCAGAACGAACCTCCTGTAGAAGAAAACGGGGATTCGGACCAGGAACTAGAGGAGAATCCAACCATGCTCAAGACCCGTCTCCACGAAGCTTACAGTAAGCAGGAGGACCTACAGTCTAAATACTTGCGAACCTTCGCGGATTTAGAAAACCTTAAAAAAAGATCTATTCGAGATAGGGAAGAGTCTATACAAAGGGCACGCCTACAACTTATCGAAGATTTACTTCCTGTAATTGACGCATTTAAGATGGGAATGAGTGAGGCAACTAAATTTGATCCTGATGGTCCCATTGTCAACGGCTTCAACATGGCAACCAACCAGCTTCAAAATGTTTTAGGAGAATATGGCCTAGTTTGCATTGAAGAAACAGGGGGGCAATTTGATCCCAATATTCATGAAGCTATAGGACACGAAGAGGGCGAAGAGGAAGATACTGTCCTAAAAATAATTCGAATCGGATATCGTTTAAAAGATCACTTGATCAGACCTGCCAGTGTAATTATTTCGCAGAAGAGTAAAGATCAGGCTCCAGACTGATTGAATTGATAAAAATTTAAAATTTAAAACCATATTATGGCAGATAAGGACTTCTATCAGGTGTTAGGTGTAAACCGAGACGCCTCTGACTCAGAAATTAAAAAGGCCTATCGCAAATTAGCCATTCAATTTCATCCGGATAAAAACCCAGGGAATAAGGAAGCGGAAGAAAAATTTAAGGAAATTTCTGCTGCATTCGATATACTAAAAGATCCTGAGAAGCGATCAAAGTACGATCAATTCGGGCACGATGCATTTCGAGGTGGCCACTCATCTGGAGGCGTTGATCCCTTTGATTTATTTAAAGATGTTTTCGGTGGTGGTGGAGGCGGTGGTGGCTTTGGTAGTATATTCGAAGACTTTTTTGGAGGAGGCGGAGGCAGAGCCTCTGAGGGGGTTAGCGGAAATGATTTGCGAGTCACCGTGTCAATCTCTTTGGAACAATCTGCTAGTGGAGTGGAAAAAGAAATTAAATACTCTCGGCACCTTGAGTGTTCGAAATGTGAAGGTTCTGGCTCTGCAGATGGCTCATCCAAGAGTATGTGCCCCACTTGTGGGGGTGTTGGTCAAGTTGCCTCCAATCAAGGATTTATAAGTATTCGAAGAACCTGTCCAAGCTGCAATGGTTCTGGTGTGAAGATTGAAAACCCTTGTAATTCATGCTCGGGACAAGGCCGTAAAAAAAGCAGCGATTCTGTAAAAGTCAAGATTCCTGCAGGTATTAACGACGGCTCTAGGCTTTGTTCAAGAAATCGTGGGGATGCAGGCCCGCAAAAAGGTCCATTTGGTGATTTGTATGTCGATGTTCAAGTCAAAGCACACGATCTTTTTGAAAGAGACGAGGATGATCTGTTCCACGAACTCTTTATCCCTTTTACTTTATCGACCCTCGGGGGAACGGTTGAAACTCCCACATTAGATGGTAAAGTGACACTGAAAATCCCGCCGGGAACGCCATGCAATAAAACATTTCGCGTACGGGACAAGGGGATGCCTAACTTACGATCACCATCACATAAGGGAGATTTATATGTTAAAATCGTTATTGAAGTTCCAAAGAATCTAAACAAAGAACAAAGACAGAAGCTAGTCGATTACGGACTTTCATGCGGAGAAGAAGATCTAAGCTCTGAATCCGGTATATTAGATAAAGCGAAACGTTTTTTTGATGGGGATAATTAAAAAGTGTCCGAAACCAAGATTCCAGTTAAAAACTCGTACTCCTTTGAGGAAATTTGCAAAATTCGTTTAGAAAGAGAGCAACAAGGCAAATCAATTGTTCTAACAAATGGTTGTTTTGATTTAGTCCACGCCGGTCATATTTACTCTCTTGAAAAAGCCGCTGATTTAGGCGACGAACTTTGGGTAGCCTTAAACTCGGATGCCAGTATCCGTAAGATAAAGGGAATTAACCGACCCATCTACAGTCAAAACGAAAGAGCTTACCTACTTGGTGCTTTAGAAGCAGTTAACTTAACATTCTTTTTCGACAGTACAAACCTTGCCCAGGAAATAAAAAGACTTAGGCCTGATTTTTATGCCAAATCTGGAGATTATTCCTTAGATAATTTAAACCCTGAAGAACATAAGGCTCTAGAAGAAGCCAATACAAAAATTTGTTTTGTTCCGTTTCTTGAAGGTTTTAGCACCTCTCGAACTGTCGAATCTATTAAAAATAACTAAGATTTTAAATACACTGTGAAAACCATAATCTTAGGTTCAGGAAATGGAACAAATTGCCAGGCACTTCTTGACTCTTTTTCTGCCGGATTACTCGGACCAACCGAAATAGTTGCAGTATTTTCTGATAAAAAAAATAGTGGGATTTTAAAATGTGCCGAAATAGCAGGCATCCACGCATCCTACCTTGGTAAATATCCCGCCATTCAGGAGAATAAATCTTCCCAATTTATTGAAGAAGAAGATCATTGGATAGCAGCAATTAAATCAAAACAGCCCGATTTAATTGTCCTAGCTGGCTTCATGAAAATTGTCAGTCAAAGATTTATCGATTCATTTAATTCAAATATTATCAACCTGCACCCTAGCCTACTACCTTGCTTCCGAGGTTTAGATGCAATTAAGCAGGCATGGGATGCAGGTGTAAAAATTACTGGATGCACTGTTCACTGGGTCTCATCTGAATTAGATGGAGGGCCCATTATTGCACAGGCTCCGGTTCGTATTATGCCCTCCGATACTATCGAATCAACTACAGCAAAGGTGCATGCCGCTGAACATATGTTATTACCCAGCGTAGTCGCAGATATTGCTCATACTGATTCAATTGCTAAGTCCCTTGATTAAAGTTACCAGTTCAATCCCTGAAAGTTCTCTCGATTATATCGATGGATATCTTTTTGAACATGCTCCTTCGCCATGGATTGTAGAAATAGATAAACTAACCGATGGTATGGTTTTAACTGGATACTTCGCTTCTCAAAGCGAAATGCTTAATGAAACTTTACTACTTAAAAATGAATTAAAAGATATTCTTGTATTTAATTTCTCTGAAGAAAATCTCCAAGATACTGACTGGAAAAATTCTTACAAAAAGCACTTTAAAGCATGGAGTTATAACCGTTTTCACCTTGTACCTTTATGGCTCAAAGATGATTACAATATCCCCGCAAACAATCACGCATTATTTTTAGATCCAGGTATGGCATTTGGTACGGGAAATCATGAATCTACACGCATGTGTATTGAATTCATGGTTGATGACGCAAATTCTAAAATCTGTGGAGATTCATTTGTTGATTTGGGGTGTGGTTCCGGAATTTTATCCATCGCAGCATCAGTACTAGGTTTCTCTAATGTACTAGGTTTCGACAATGATGAAGATGCGGTTCGGATTTCCTCTGAAAATGCCAGTGTAAATAATTTACGAAACGATGTTCAGTTTCAGGTAATTGATTTAAACAAGATGATTCCCTCGTTCGGAAAATTCGATTATGTCACTGCTAATATCCAGGCAGATATTTTAATAAGTAACGCAGAGAAAATCCTCTCTTTAAGCAAACCGAACTCTATTATTATCCTTTCAGGAATTTTGGCTACGGAGGTCGAACAGGTATGTGATTGCTTCAAAAATTTAAAACCATACGGCGACATCCAAACTAAATTCAAAAGGATGGGTGATTGGGCCTCAGTCCGGATTATAAAATCTGACTGTGGATAAATTTGATAAGCTACTAGGAGTCTATAAATCCTAGCTCCAAAAATTAATAGCTTTAAATTTCCTGAAGGCCAAGGATATCAACCTCCTAAATAAGTAAGGGCTTTAGGGATTGGTAAAGTGTAAAAAGCAAAACGGTTTATTCCTAGAGCTTCGATTTTCGTAGAAACTTTTTCCATTACATTTTTTACAGATGCGGGAGCGAGTGAAGTATATACGATTGCCCACTCTTCGTTACATGTATCTTCTCCGGCGCTCGCCTGATCAGCCATAACTCCAAAATTAGTGCTAACACCCGGTGCACCTGCGTCGAGAATCGCATCATAAACATCTGAATAATGATCACGAGGAACAACACAGTACAATCCAACAAGGTCCTTTAAAAAAGAGGTGCTTAACGAAGTGGATTTGGTCTCTACAGTACTTCTCCAGTCTTTTCCGCCTTTAACCTCATCCAAGGCTGAGATAATTTGTTCCATACTAGCTCCATGAGACGAGCTTGCAACAGTACTGCTGACATTTATCAGTCCGTTGCTGACAGGAATTGAATACATGAAACCACGTCCGGGTTCAGTAATTCTTCCTGCTCTTGCCATACTTGTAAACACATCACTCGACTCTGAACGATCAACCACACACCATACGAATTCTTTTTCTGGTCCCTTGGTCATACGAAGTACGGGAATCTTGTCTCTAATTCCACCTCCCTCGCCAAAGGTTACAGTAGGACCTGGTGCTCCTGCAGCCAGAGCAGCTTGTGCTATGTCTTCGGCAACTCCCTTCTCACAGATACAACATATCGCTTCCATAGTAATCTCAGTAGAATTACCACCTTCGCCCTCGCCATCCGTTAATGGAAAACTTGATGAATGTTGAGCTTCACTACAAGGAATACTAAAAATAGCTCCTGAACCAACACGGTCTAGTCTACCAGCTTTTATAGCAATATTTGAAATTCTTTCATTTTGACTTTCGGGGACCAGCACTTGTACTAAGCACTGTTCAGGTGCAGGAGGGGGAAACATCTTAGCTAGAAAACCTCCTTCGTTCAAAATAGAACCACGAGCGGAAACTTGAAAAATACCTTTGGCACCAGCTTTTTGTAGTTCCTTCGAAACTTTATCTAAGGAATCTTTAGGTAAAATTAAATTTACCAGTGAAATATTGTTTTTAACTTCTAAATTATTCATTATGCAGCCTCCGCTAATTGTTCTGAAGATGGATTGTCTTTAGGTTTTTTTCGAACCAACAGACCAACAGTAAGCACTGTGATAATTGGGCCAACCGACGCAAGTGAGAGAACACCAAATCCATCAATTGCTCCAGTCTTTGCACCGATGCCAAGTCCCATAGCCAATACTAAAGGAACTGTTATAGGTCCGGTAGTTACACCTGCACTATCCCATCCGAAATTAACAAAATCTTCACTCGAGATAAATGTGAGAATTAAAAGCAAGGTATAGGGGGGAATCAGTAGGTACCAAAGTTCTAAATTAAATGCAATTTTAGCTACACCAGTGGCAATTCCCAAAGCTACTCCAGTAGCGACAGCTTGCATAAGTAAATTTTTCTTAAAAGCACCAACAGTTATTTTCTCAACTGTAGATCCTAAGGCATTTAAAGCAGGTTCAGCTAAGGTTGCTCCGTACCCTAAAATAAACCCAAATAAAATCGCTAAGCATTTTCCTACCGTAGAGGACTGGAAAATAGGATCGATAAATCCCTCTGATTGCCAAGGTTGAATAGATGCAAAACTAGACACCACATTTCCACCAAGCTGTTCACCAAGTGGGGTTAATCCAAGTGCGATCCCCAAGTTAAAAAGGCACATTCCAATAACGGCGCAAGCTATACCGATTACAAGTTCGTCCATATGCTTAGGCTTTTGCCTGAGACCAACTATCAAAACAATTAAAAGAATAGAACATAATGGCACAATTGCCCATATGGCACCTTCCAAAGCTCCGCGATCTTGATCCGGACCCGTAAGAAGACCGTCTTTTTTAGAGTAATTAATAGATCCGTCAGCTTCAATACTGTAAAAATCTTCGCCGGGATCAACTTTGCCATTATTATTCTTGTCAATTTCCAATGGTTTAAAGGTATTCGGGAAAAAATCGAATTTGTTCGAAAACGCGGTAGCGACATCTGCATCTGGATTCCAAAGAGCATCTGGAGCTTTGTATCCCTCCCTAACAACATAGGTCTTGGCACCACGAACCTGAACATTTTCTCGGTCACCACCTGATAATGCTGCTGGCACAATTGCCCCTTCGGCAACTTTAGTTCTTAATGCATAACCTTCAGGCAGGGCGTTATTTTGATTGAGATAATTTTCAACCATTTTCCTCTCTTCCACAGATAATGACCAAGAGAGCTCTGATTCACCAACACTAGAAGCAGACTCTATCCTAGATTTGGCTTTAATATCCCCAAATTTTTGCAAGTCTGTTGGATAGTTTGTTCCATACTTACCGGCGTTTTTATGCCAAGTAGCAGTTGATTCAGAGGCAAAATAATAATTATCGGTGTTGAACAAGAAGAGTGCATAACACATAACAGCAAGAATTGGAAAAAGTGACGCTAAGGTAACTACACCAAAACCCGTGTTGCTTGAACCACCCGTAGATACAATCCTACAAACTCCAATACCTAGTGCAAGTACGAGAGGTACCGTAACTGGACCTGTAGTCACAGCACCACAATCCCAAGCTAGGCCTAACACATGCTTAAGCCTGTCATCAGAAAACTGCATGTATAATGTAATGCAAGAAAGAGTCACAACACCTATATAAATAAATGGTTTAAGAGACCAACCCTTGTAGAAGCGGAGAACGCCAAGGAGGACAGCGATGCCGACACCAACGCCTACACAGTTTACGAGCAGCCCTGCTCCAGTATTTAATATTGTCCACAGCAAAGGTGCAGCAGTCGGATCTACACCAGCACCGGCAGCTCTTAATACTCCAATAGCAGGTTCCGCAAATGTAGCAAAAGCTCCCAGGACAAACCCAAATGCAAGGCTTGTAGGAAGACAAGGAATACCCAGAATTTTCTTTCTAGGCAAAGTAGAACCCAAAGCTTCCCCTAGTGGCATCAGACCTAGTCGAAGGCCTTCCATAAAAAAAGCTAAACCCACAATAACAATCATAATTCCTGCAGCAATCATTAGAGAATAGACGATGGGTAAACCCAAAACAAGAACCTGGAAGACAATTAAATAAAGTATAATAAACCAAACACACTGAATCTGCTCGACTATTTTATCTTTTGAAAATGACAAAATAATGCCAAGTTTTTGCTGCAAGCTGAGTTGTAGTTTATTGCTATCGGAGGATTGTTCAGTACTCATATGTTAAAATTTTATGTTAAGTATTAAATTTTGTAACGGATAGGTAAAGGTTTAAACAAATGCCTAATCACGCCAATTGGCATTCGCTAGGGAAAGGGAGGTTCTGTTAGAGCCTGGTTTTAAACGGATTGGGTTATTCCAAACCGCACCAATTTTTCCCACCGGTGCAGTTCCTAACAAGAAATAAGATGCAGGTACTATGTTCTTGAATTCGGCAAAACCATCAATATCAGTTCGTATCCTGTGCCCTTTTCCTTGTTCCACTTGTTCCAAAAGAATGTTACGAATTCTTTTGTAAACCCCTGGATAAGAAAAAGGAGACTTTCTTGCTTTCGCCCAAAGTTCTTCGAACGAACTAACTTGTGGATAATCTTTGAGGAAAAATCCTTCCTCAAAAAGAAGTTCGGTCAAACTATTTGAAACCAAAAAGAATTCTGTGTAAAAAACTTCTTTGCTTTTGCCGTTTAAAAGAGTAACCACAGCATCAAATTCCAGAGTACAGGTGCCACTAATTTCTACAGTGTCTAAGTTGGACGGGATAGGAAAATCCGCATTTTCAACATTCCGCCCTTCTCCATAGGAACGGGAACTTGTATTTAGAGGAACCGGTAAAACCCTCGGTTGCAGGGAATCAATGCCATTTACAAATTGATCGTTACGTAATCTAAGTCCGTCAAGCTCTCTTGATTTGTCCATCAGGCTGCTCTTAAGGTTGGCTATCTCGTTTTGAAGTTTATAGAGCTGACTTGTATTCGAACCGGTAATTACATTTCCCGGGGTACGGACTGAAGGAACTGAAGTTAATGTCCTTAACCTCTGTAGTTCTAAAAGGAGTTCCTCGTTCAATCGTGTTAAAGAGGCAATTGTCTGGTCTTTACGGGCATTCAACGAACGCAACTCTTGCAAGCTTATCTGAAAATTTTCGTCTAAAGATGTTGAGGATTTAGGTATTGTATGTGCCTCATAAGAAGCAGGAGGCATTTTAGAGACAGCAACCACTTTACTTTCGGGCGGTAATGGGAGTAAATTCGTCTGAGTCGTTGGTCTTTCGGATATTTTTTCTTCGTCTGCTCCATCAATAACATTGATTGGGTAAACTTCATTGCCGCTATTCAAAAAAGAAGCCAAGTCTTGCCCCCCGCCAGTTTGTTTGGCAACCAAGGAGGCAAAATCCAAATCGTCATCTAGAGTTTCGCTCGATGTGGTCAATATATTTTGAGGTCGATCCGAACAAGAGTTCAAAAGAAAAACCAAAAGAGAAATTACAATTGTGTTGGGGGGCATATGATTCCTTTGCAACAATCGTATTCCATTAGGCAATAAAGAAAATTACGGCAAGGTTCTTATTTACACCCAATGATTTTTTTGCCAATTAAATAGATTATGTCTCTCTTACCCCCCTCCGAGACGAATTCGCTTGAACGCGAATTAAACTTCTTGAAACAAACTATATCTTCTCTTCGCGATCAGCTAGAGAGGAACATGGATTTGCATGATTCTGAACTGCACGCAATCGAAGAAGCACACGCGGCAAAAGAATGTAACTTACAAAATCTCATTTCTAATTTGAGAGATGACTATGAAAAGCTTTCACTCAAAAACGAAGAAGAGAAGCAACGATTAAAAAGTACTTTTGAAGTTGAGCGAAAAAGCTTCTCTTCCCTTGTTAGTCGGCTAAGAAAACAACTCGAAGAGTCAAACCTGTTAACTCAACAAGCAATCGAACAGACTCAATCTTTAAACAATAAAGAAATTAACGAGTTACATGATCTTATTTCAACGCTTCGTGGAGAATTAGAAGCCAAGGATATAGAACAAAACAAGATAAAACAGACAGTTTCACAGGAAAAGAATTCGGAAATTCAAGAATTAAGAAAACTTGCAGAAAACCTTAGAAACAAAATTGGGCACACCCAAATCCGTAAGGAAAATGAAATTGGAAAATTGGTTTCCTCACATTCACTAGAGACGAAATCTTTAAGGGAAACAATCGAGAACCTAAGAGGTTCTCTGGAAGAAGTTAAATGCTCCAAGGAAGACGAGATTCAGGCTGCCATTGCTCAAATTAGCCAAGAGAAAACATTGCTGCAGGATTCATTGCAAAAAAGTCGAAATGCATTGGACATGGCAGGAGCTAGACACCAAGAAAAAATCCAAAAAAATATTCAATCTAACGAGAATGAAAAAAAATCGCTCAAGGAGACGATTACCCTGCTAAGAGAGGAGATTGAAAATTTTGATAACCGTATACAGGAGGCTATTCAGCAGGAAAAAAGACTGCATATCGATGAAATTCGCCAATTAAGAGAGACCCTTTTGCAAACTCGAGAAAGCATTGAAAAGAAGAAGTCAGAACTTGAGGAAAGAATTCAAAAGGCAGAATCCTCGCAGCAAAAAGAAATCATATCTCTAAAGAAAACGATTTCTTCGTTACGAATTGAATTGGAGCAAAGCGAAGCTCAAAAGGCAGAGGGAATCCAAAAAGCAATAAGTTCTCACATTGCAGAAATTAAACAACTCAAGGAGTCACTATCCAACCTTAGATTAAATTTAGAAAGAACCGAAAATCGACACGCCGTAGCCATTCAGCAGTCGAATCAAAAATCAAATGTAGAAAAGATTTCACTACAAAGCACCATTCAAACATTAAGAGATGAAATCGAATCTGCCCATGCACAGAGAGATGAATTAGTTCAAAATACCAAAAGAATAAAAAATCTCGAAATCGAACAGCTTCGAAAATCATTATTACTTGTTCGAAGTACTCTCGATAGAGAAAGAATGCAATTAGATGCAGAGGTACAAAGAGCTTCTGCTGCTTCAACCCAAGAAATTAGTTCACTTAAAATTTTAGTCTCCGAATTGCGTGATCAAATTGAAGAAGTAAAAGTTCGTGAACAAGAAAAGATTCAATCCGCAATCGGATCTTCAAATTCAAAAATTGAACAATTACAAAAAAGTTTGTCCAAAACGCGAGATCAGATTGAGCGAGAAAAAAATATTTGTGCAAACAAAATTCAATCAATCGAGTCCCAGAAGGAGTCTGAAATTTGTAATTTAAAGGAAATAGTATCACAGCTTAGAATCCAGGTTGACGAGATAAGGTCGGAGAACGAAGAAAAAGTTCAAAAATCAATTAGCTTTTTGACCCAAGAAAATAATCAACTCAAGGAAGGTGCTTTGTTGACGAGAACAAAAATTGAAAACCTAAAAGAAGTCCACCAAACCGAAATTCAAAGGAAAAACTCAGCCCAGGAAAATTTGGCAAGCGGACTTAAGAAAACTATCCTTGAATTGAGGACTGAAATAGACCAACAACAAGCAGACTTTGAAGACAAAACCCAAAAGGCTACCACTACCTTGGTGCGAGAAAATGAAACATTGAAACATTCCTTATCAAAAATTAGGGAAAAGCTAGATATTGCGAACGCCCAGACGCAGCATGCAAAACAAGAAAAAAATAAGCTGCAAGAACAAGAAGTTTCTCAGCTAAAAGAGACGATTGGTACACTTCGGGCAGAAACAGAACGATTAAACAATAAGACTGTAGATGATGTTCAAAAAGTTGCGTCTTCCAACCTTAATGAAATTAATCATTATAGAAATATGATAAGATCTCTACGAGATGAGATTGACCGAAAACAAGTCTCACATGATAAAAATTTACAAAAGGCTACCCAAAAAAAAGATATGGAATTCAAGGAACTCCATGAAACAATA
>Ga0209335_10002181_pt1 | contig 21048 bp, 19 predicted proteins | sample COG_09_FD_184753 | JGI IMG/M metagenome (GOLD analysis project Ga0209335, IMG submission 184753) | Pelagic Microbial community sample from North Sea - COGITO 998_met_09 (SPAdes) (version 2) | ecosystem: Environmental > Aquatic > Marine > Neritic zone/Coastal water | place: Helgoland, sampling...
TGATATGTTTAATCTTCTGCCCAATTTTCTCCAGAATCATCTATAAATTCACAAGTGTCCCAGACAATATTAAATTCATCTGCAAACTTTTCAATTCTTTCATAAACATCCCATAATTCAGCACTTCCGTCGCAATCTTCCCCATATTCCATAAGTTCATTATCAGCACCTTCAAATTCAAATTTGGCGATTCCTATTTCATAATCATAATCAAAAATTGAATTTGCAATGCAGTCTTCAGCATATCCACTGTTAAAAAAATCTTCGCAGTATATATATTCATAATCGTCCTCATCAACACCTTCCGTGTCAAAATTAGGATCAACATATTTTAATTTTTGATTGGGTTTAGAAATAATTTGTATTTTCATTGATTATAATTTTTTTTACTAAAATAAAAAAAATTATGTGATTCTGAGAGATACCAGAAAAAAATTCGCTCAGGTCACAAACGGCTACACTTTATAAAAGTATAACCGTTTTATTGTTTTAGTAGACTACTCTATTCAAATATCGAACATAAGGTTTACTCCTCTTGATTTTGAAAGAACAATTGATGCCATTAATAGTTTCATTTTAGTATATGTGACTATCTAAATCAAATAATATAAAATTTGTGTTATATTTACTTTAATATAAAATATCATTATGCATAGTATAAAAATTACTGAAGAGGGATTAAATCATTTACCAGAAAATTTTATCTCATTGTCTCAAGTGGATGGTAATAAATATTTCTATTACGATAAGCATCAACAATCTTTGAAAATTGGGTACGAATGGGATAATATACTGAAAGAAGACAATCTTGGAGATGATTTTAAAGACATTTTCAAAGGCAAACAACCAGTCCATTCTAAATATGTAAAAAATACAATCATTAAAGTTTTAAAGTTTGTGAAACCTTTTGAGTTTGCTATTTGGCATAATGAGGATTCTTATTATGATGAATTTGAGTATTTTAAGTATGATGGAAAAAAGTTTTATTATGTGTCTAGAGATATTCAGTATTTAGACATGTTTCATCCTGATTATGATAAGGATTATGATATACATGCTGATGAGAGAAACGAAGATTTTTACTTACCATTCACTAATCTTTTACAATGTGGGGAACAGACTTGGAACCTTTCAAGAGAAGAGCTACTTAACCATGAGTATTACGAGGAGTATGAATTGATAGACCCTCAATATTTTCTTAATGGTATGAAAAGCTGTCTTGAGGGAAAAGAAAGGTTTTTTGAATCATACGTTTATGATTTGAATGGAATTGAATTGGCTTCTTATAATGTACCTAAATAAACTGATGAGATTGTTTGGAATGGAGGAATGGATTCGAAAATGACTTGGAATTTAGATGGTAAATCAATCACGATAGATTTTAATAATGGGTTTATGGTAAAAACGGGTGAAATAAATTCAAATTTTGATTCTATGCAAGGTACTTTTAAAAATTCTTATGGTCTAAAAGGCGAATGGAGTGGAAAGTTTGAAAATACCAAACCAAAAAAGAAAGAATTAAAAAATACAACATGGAAGTTAGCATTGAGTGATGGCTCTGAAAAACTCATTACATTCTTAGATAGTGGTTATTTTAAGTACATAGACAATTCTGAATAAAGATATAAAGGAGTGAGTGATGAAGAGTTAGAGGATGTTTTCAAGGAACAAATTAAACTAACGCTTAATGAACAGAGTTTTAAGATCTATGATGATCAAACTATACTTAAAAAACGTTTAAAGAACTTGAAATCTAGAAAAGAAACTTTGGATAGTAGATTTGCATTTGGAGAGATTGATAATGAATTATACAATCGATTCATAGATACCGTAAAATCTGAATTGATTGAAATTGAGGAAAAATTAGAAGATTCTCAAATAAAAATATCGAACCTGGATAAAAAGGTTTCTGATTTGATTGAATTTAGTAAAAACATGAGTAATATATGGGTGTCTGGAGAATAGGAGACTAAATTATCAGTTCAAAAATTACTGTTTCCAGAAGGGATAGTCATAGACCCTGAAGACAGAACATATCGAACCTCAAACCTCAACCCAATATTTGGGTTAATTCATTCATTTACAGGGGGTAATGATGATGCAAATAAAAAACGGACTAGTAAAAATACTAGTCCGTCTTGTTTAGTAGCGGGAGTTGGACTCGAACCAACGACCTTCGGGTTATGAGCCCGACGAGCTACCTACTGCTCTATCCCGCGATTTGGACTACAAATATACTATAGTTTTGAAGTTTTGCAAGGTTTATTTGAATATTTTTTAAAAAAAGGAAGATGTTTTTAGTTCAAACACAAAACCTGCATTTAATGGTAATTCATAGGATTTTGTGGCACAAAAATCTAACACAGAATCTACTATAGCACCTTTAAATAATAATTAAAAATATCTGCAACAAAGGTTTACGATAACAATGAATATAAAGGTATTTTAATCAATACTTAAGGTTACGCTGATGTTTCGTATAAATTATAAATTTTATATTGTCATAAACATGACAAAAAATTGTGAATTAATCACAAATATATTAGATTTAATTTTAATCAATTTCTTCAAATTTATCCCAAATTAGAGAAAGATCATCTCCAATTAAATATCCATCTTCAAAAATGATTTCACCGTATGAAGATAATTTTAAAGCCCATTCAATATAGTTCTTCATATCGGGTTCATTAATGTAATTTTTATGCTCTAATTTATTCCATCGGTATTCAAATTCCATTTCGCCATAACCAGGAGAATCTTCTTTAAGCGCATTTATACAGTCATTTACAATGTTTCCACCATGTCCACTATCACATGCAAAATATTGAATTTCAGTCGTAAGGACAATATCATCAAGCATATCATCATCACTGTCTTCTAAAGCATTTAATCCAATCTTATCATAAAAATCTTTCCTAGCATCCTCTAAGGAGAATTTTTCTCTATCGTAACTATTGGTTAAGACAAATTCTACCTCCCATAACGTAAAGTTACTTTCACTTATATGAATTTTATACTTTCCGTCAACCTTTTGTATGCCTTCTTTTTTCATGAGTTTTTGAAAATATGACTTTACATCTGCTTCATCTTCAGGATTCAAATCTTGGTCCTCCATCTCATTTTTAATATCTTCAAAATAGATGTCTACTAGACCGCTTTCGGTTCCTAACATTAGCTCAATATCTGTATATGATCCTCTACCTCCAGATAATTCTCCCTCAATATCAACCCAATCCGCTTCACCTAATGTGTATTCATATCCCTCTATTGCCCTTTCAGAATCGGTGTATTTTGGATGTAGATTCTCTGGTCTGAATTCGTTTTCCATTTCAAACTCATGATAGTCCCACTCTCCTTTTTCTCCAGAGCTAACTCTTTGTACAAATTCTCCAACCGATGCAGAAATCTCATCTTCATTTTTTGGCCAACTTTGAACCTGAGATACAAATGAAGGTATTGCAATGTTCGATTCATCATCTGACCAAACATCTACCCAACCTACATAATCAGTAACTCCACATTCAGAGTCTCCATAATTATACCAATCATTTGCTATGTAATCTGACCAGTTTTCATCTTGTGGCGCAACTTCAAGAAAACCTTCATAAACATCTTCTTCTGGGATATCAGCAACACTATACTCCTCAATTCCTAATCCTCCTCCATCAAGTTTGTATGTAAAATTATAAGGAGATGTAGATTCTAATAACTTTTGATAATCGTGATCAGTTGATTTTAAATTAGGATTGTTAAGAAGTCCCAAGAGCACGTATCGATCTGATTTATCAATTCCATTAAATTCTTTTGTAACGCTGTATGCCTTTTGTTTCACCCAATTATATTTATTTGATTTAAGTTTTTCAATCTGTTTTTCTGTTACGTTAGGATTTGAGCAAACACCAAGAAGTTTGTATGAATATAGGTAGGAGTTATCGTTTGCATCTATTATTTCGTCTAACATTTCAGATGAAACAAGTTGATGGGATATTGCAGTTTCTAATACTGTATAATCGCTATTGGAAATAATTTTATTAATATGATCAAGAGAAATTTTTAATGCTTGGTTTTTTAGCAAATGTAATTTTGCAACATATCCACCATTTTCAATGAAATGATTTATAGTTTCCCCTTTTAAAAATTTAAAAAAAGAGAAAATTGATTTGTTTTCAAATATTAATTTTTCCTCATAGGTTTTTAAATACTCTAAATCCGATGGCTTTTCACTGTCGTTGTCCCAACCAAAATAACAGGAATCAAGAAAATCAGAGATGTCGCTTAACACCGACTTATAATCATCTGATGGGTATTTTAAACATAGTATTTTATAGAGCTGTCTATAGTATTTTTCTATTGAATAGTGGTTTAAAGCTTTTAAAATTGAGGACTCTGCCTTATCTATTTGTTTTGTTTCTACATAAACTTGAGAAAGTTCACACATCCAGTTTTCATACCAGTCAACTAATTCAATTGCCTTGTTGTAAAAATCAATGGCTTCATCGTTTAATTTTAAAGCTGCATAGGTTTTTGCAATTTTTTGAAGGCTCCATCCATCAGATTCTAATTCATTAGATTTCATAAACTTTTCCAGTGCGCCTTCATAATCTTCATTGTTGTAGAGGATTTCACCACACTTCTGCCACGCAAAAGCATCTTCTGGGTTAAGTTCTATTGCCTCAGTTATGAGCATCAATTTCTTGTCAAAATCTGAAATTAAACCAGCGTATCTTATTAATGCTGGGGTATATCTTTTTATTTCTAAACAACTCTTTAAATCCTCAGTTCCCTTTTCAATTGAATAAAATTTACTGTAATCAGAATTTAAATAAAACTTGGCTCTAAAAAAATAAGCCTTGTATGATTTGGGATCTATTTCAATAACCTTATTTAAATCTATTAAACTTATTTCTGGATAAAAAGCACCTTCATCATCATAATGTTCACGTTTACCTCTTTCTAATAGAGCTTCCAATAAAAATTTATCAGAAGTATCTTTAAGTAAATCTTCTTCGCTTTTTAAAGAAGGTGGTGTGTTGTTTTTAGCAGCAATAATATTATAATGAAGCAATAAGTTCTGGTTTTCTTTCCATGATATAGCAGAGTTACCACTAATTAGTTTTTTATAATAATCTATTGCTTTCTCATACATTCCCATAAATTGATATGAAAACGCTAAATCATAAAAAACCATTTTATATTTAGGATCAATTTCAATTACTTTTTCAAAGGTTTTAAGAGCTGATGCATGGTCGTTAAGTTTAAGAAAAACTTTACCTTTTTCATGGTAAGCCCATTTATAATTTGGATCTATCTCAATAACCTTACTAAAGCAATCTTCTGCCTCTTGATATTTTTTTAATAAAAATAATGTCTTACCTTTTTCCTGATAGCCCCATTTGTAGTTTGCATCGATTTCAATAACTTTGTTAAAATTTACCATAGCAGCTTCATAATTTGACAAACCAAAGTATGCTTTTCCTAGGTTCTGATAAGACCACTTGTCTTTTAAGCCCTTATTAAATGAATCTACAGCATTTGAAAAATCTTTTAACTCTAAATAACAAACGCCTTTCATTTTATTACAATGCAGCGTATGTTCTTCGTTGTTTTGTTTTATAGATAAATCATATTCAACTATGGCCTGCTCATTTTCATCTAACATTCTTTTACATTCACCCTTTAGATAATAAGAGTAACTATCCTTAGAATCTGGATCTTTTTCATGTACTATTTCAAAATTGTTGTAAGAGTTATTATAATTGTCAATGTTATAATAAGAAATTCCTAGATTATAATAAGTATACCCGCTGTTACGATCATATTCTAATGCTGTAAGATAAGATTCAATAGCTTCTTCCCACCTATTTAAATCAAAATAAATATGTCCTTTGTTTTGATGAAGCCAGAACAATGAAATTGTATTTTTGGGTTGTGATGGATTTTTTTTGATTCCCTCATTATAAACTTCAATTGCTTCAGTATATTTTTCTTGATCGTTTAAAACATTACCAAAGTTCATATAAGCCCGTATATTCTTTGGATTTAAATCTACGGCTTTTCTAAAAGCCTCTTCGGCCTCGGAATATTTTTGATCCTGTTTTAGGCAGTAACCTTTGCGTGAAAAATAAAAATCATTTGTGGGATCCAACTTGATAACTTCGTCATAAAAATGAACTGCATTAGTATAGTCCTCTAATTCTTCATAAGATTCAGCAATCAGTTGAAGGCCATCAATAAGCCCTTCTTTTTTATCTTCAAAGGCAATATACTTTTGCAAGACCTCAATAGCTTTTTCATAATCACTATCATCGTAGTGTCTTTTTGCATTTGTAAATAAATTTTTCTCTTCGTTTTCTTCGTGATAAGTTTCTTCATCTTCTTCATCTTCTTCATCTTCTTCATCTTCTTCTTCGGATGATTCAGTGACTTCAGTGTCACAATAATATTTATCTTCTTCTTCATTAAATATGATACAAGCGCTAATACTTTCCCAATCAGAATTGCAAGATAATGTTAACTGGAACTCTAAAGCATCCCCAAAAACCTCATATAAAACAGCTAAAACTTCCTCGTCCAACGATCCTTCTCCCATATAAATTGAACTATCCGTAGTATCCGCTAATCTCATACAAAACTTTGCGTAAGGCTTGTCATATTCTCTACTCCCTAAATCAACTCCTGAATCAAATACATTTTTATTAATTAAATAAATCTCGCCCTCATATTCCTCAAAAGGTATATTATTAGAATTTAATTTATTTATATTATCCTTAGACGAAGCTGATTTTACTGAGATTTCAAGAGAAAGAAATACTTTGGCCATAATTAATTTTTTATATCTAATTTTTTATGTAATTTAAGTATAAATAGTCTGTCATAAAAATAACCACATCATCAACCGCTCTAATTTCTTCAGATACTCCTTATCCTGGAGCAACTATAACTTTTATTATTTTGTTTGAATTTTCAAATAGCTGAACGTCTAATTCACTAGGCTGAAACTTTATTTTTTTCTCATTTTTTTACATATTATAAAATCAAAAAATATTAACTATTTCTATATCATTTGATTTGTTTAATTTTATCAACTTTTATTTTTTTTTTAAAAACAATTAATCATGAAAAAAATTTTTATTGATATGGACGGTGTTTTAGCCGATTTTGGTAAAAAGGTAAACGAAATTAATTTAGATGACACAATCTCCATGCATTTTAAAAAATCACCTGATGAAATAGAGGGTGTTTTTAGAGATTTAGAACCATTAAAGAATGCTGTTACATCAGTTATAAAATTACATAAATCCGGTAAGTATGATTTGTTTATTGCAACGACTGCACCTTGGAATAATCCCAGTAGTTTTTCTGATAAAAGAATTTGGATAGAAGAGCATTTTGGAGAAATATTTAAAAAGAAAATGGTTATCACGCACCGCAAAGATCTTTTAATTGGTGATTATTTAATTGACGATAGGTTAGCAAATGGCGCTAAAAATTTCAAAGGAGAATTACTCCGTTTTGGTTGGGATTATGAAAATCAATCTTGGAATGAGTACAAAAATTGGGAGGATGTTTTAAAAAAATTATTATAGTATGAAATTGTGTTAGAGTATTTAAAAGATTTTAATTATGTTAGAGGCTTAAAGATGCCAGAGGAAAAATTAAATTATTTGAAAATGGACTCTTAAGAATTTTTAGAATGTGTGATTTAGAAAATTAAAATTTAATAATAAATAAAAGATGGCAAAAGTATTTTTATTAATTACCAGTTATAATAGTGTTACTTACAGTGAGGATAAAGTTGAACTTTTGAATTTTCATAGTATTCCATTTGAAATTAATGACAATAAGATATATTTGATTAGTAAATCTGCGGTCTCTGTAAAAAGTAGAGAATATGACGAAGTTTACAGTAAATTTTGTATGCAAATTGCTGATTCTTCAGATGCTCCTATTTCACTTGGTGAAGGAGCTTTAGAGGAAGATAAGCTTCCTGTATTAATTAATGTATTTGGTAATCATTTGGAATTTGATATTGAATTAATGTGTAACGATGAATCAGCATCTGGGGAATTGATTTTAGCGAAGAACGAAGATACAGGTGAAATTAATTGGGAAAGTGAGGGATTTAATCCGGATTGGGAAGATGCTATCTGTGAAAATTGTGGATATGAAAATTACATGTGTGATTGCAAGAAGGATGAGTAATATGAGGCTATTGAATTAAAAGAAGAATTAGAAGAGACGCCAGTTTCTCTTATTTATTTATGAATAAATGAAAAATTATCATGAAATTTTAAATAATTAGATATGTCTAAACGCTATCTTACGAAATCTCGCTATAAATTAGGTTTAGAATGCCCCAACAAACTTTTCTTCACAAAAAAAGCAAATGAGTTTTTAAACTTAAAAAGTGAGGACTCTTTTCTTATGGATTTAGCTTCTGGAGGTTTTCAAGTAGAGGAGTTAGCGAGAATGCATTACCCTGAAGGTATCTTAGTGGAAGAATTGGATGCCTATGACTATGAGGTACTTGCTGCCAATACAACAGGGTTGTTAAAAAGAGATAATGTTGTAATATTTGAGGCAGCTTTCATATACGAGGGACTTTTTATAAGAACAGATATTTTAGTTAAAAAGGGTAATCAGATAGAGCTTATAGAAGTGAAAGCAAAATCATATCATCCTAATGATAATCATGAATTTGCTGGAAAAAACGGAGCAATTAAATCTACTTGGAAGCCATACCTTTTTGATTTAGCATTTCAGAAATATGTTGTTAAAAAATCTAACCCAAATTACAATGTTACTCCTTATTTGATGTTGGCAGACAAGAGTAAAACAACTACTATAGATGGATTAAATCAAAAATTTAGAATTACCAAAAACACCAATGAGAGAACGGGAATTATAAAGCATATTGATAAATTAAGCCACCCAGAAAAAGAGTCTGTTTTATCTAAAATTAATATGTCTCATTTAATATCTAGGATTGAAAACGGGGAGGATAGGCTCATTGAATCACTGGATTTTGAGGAAAGTATTAATACTTTATATAATTTCTACTCAGCAGATAAATACTTTAATTATCCAGTTGAGGGAGGGAAATGTAAAAAATGCGAATTCAGAGGCAGCCTAAACAATGCACCTTCAAACTTAAAATCTGGTTTTGAATATTGTTGGAGCAAACAACTTAATTTAGGTAATGATTTCTTTAAGAAGCCTAATTTATTCGATATTTGGGATTTTAGAAGTTGGCAAAAAATAAAAGATCCTAATGATATTTTATTAGAGAAAGTTAGTAAAGATCATATTGGTGGGGTTAAACTAGAATCGGGAAAAATTTCTAGAACAGAAAGACAATGGATTCAAATAGAAAAGTCTATTAGAGGGGAAACTTCTCCCTATGTTTTAAAAGAAGAATTAAAGGAAGAAATGGCTTCTTGGAAATACCCTCTGAATTTTATCGATTTTGAAACATCTACAGTTCCACTTCCTTTTTTTGCAGGTCAAAAGCCATATGAGCAAGTTGCTTTTCAATTTTCACATCATATCTATCACAAAGACGGAACAATTGAGCATGCTAGCGAATTTATAAGTACAGAACCTGGGGTATATCCAAATTTTCTGTTTGCAAGAGCTCTTATGGAAGCATTATCCAAAAATAATGGTAGCGTTTTTAAGTTTGCTTCTCATGAAAATACTATTGTAAACGCAATTATAGAGCAGTTAATTCAGAGTAACGAGGCAGATAAAGATGAATTAATAGTTTTCCTAAAATCTATTAGTCATTCTAAAAAAAACATAACACAAGAGACTTGGAAAGGGGAAAGGGATATGATAGATCTATGTAAAGTTATCAAACATTTTTATTACAACCCTCTTACGAATGGTTCTAATTCAATAAAAAAAGTTTTACCTGCTGTATTTGAGACTTCAACGTTTATAAGAGAAAAATACAGTAAGCCTATTGGACAAATTAATTTAGGGTCAAAGAACTTTCAAAAATCTAAAATTTGGCTTGAGGAAATAGACAATAAAATTCAAGATCCATATCTCTCATTGCCTAAAATATTCAATGAGCATACCCCTGATTTTGAGTTGATCTCAGAGATGGAGGAATTAGCAGACGGTGGTGCAGCATTAACAGCATTTGGCAAGCTTCAATATACAGATATGTCAATAGAGGAGAGAAAAGCCATTACAAACTCTTTATTGAGATATTGTGAGCTAGATACTTTGGCTATGGTCATGATATATGAACATTTGAGGGAAATTATATGAAATAATTAATTTTAAATAAAAAAATTTAATTAGTTCCATTATTGATAATGATTATCAATAATTCCAAAATAAATTTGCATTATTTTTTTTATATTTACTAAGCTATGATGCTTCATTCTTATAGAGGTAAATTATTAAAATAAATGTTATGAAAGACAACACCGTAAAGTGCCCAAGTTGTAAAGAAATTTTTAAAGTAGATGATGCTGTGTACAACAACATTGTAAATCAAGTACGTGACCAGCAATTTAAGGATGAATTGAACACTAGAATAGCTGCCGAGAAAAGAGATAAAGAAGCTGCCTTAAAAACAATAGAGCTAGAGCTTAACAATAAATTTCAGAGAGAATTAGGGAACAAACAACGCGAGTTAGATGTTTTAAAAGCAAAAAGTAAATCTGATTTAATAGAAGAGCTTTCAAAAAAAGACGCAAGAATTCTAACTCTAGAATCAAAAATTAATCAAGGAGAAATAGATAAAAAACTAGCGCTCTCTGATGCTATTAAAACAATTGAGAAAGAAAGAGATCAGCTTTTAAATAATTTAAGAGCAAAAGATACAGAGATAGAGCTCAAAGAAAAATCTTTGAAAGAAGAGTTTAGAAGAGAAATTGATCATGTGGCAAAAGATATTAAATTAAAAGATGATGAAATTGAACGCCTAAAAGATTTTAAGCAAAAATTATCTACTAAAATGGTAGGTGAAACACTTGAACTTCACTGTGAAACAGAGTTTAATAAAATAAGAGCCACCGGTTTTCAAAACGCTGAATTTGAAAAAGACAATGATGCCTCAGGAGGTACTAAAGGAGATTATGTGTTTAGAGAAAAAGATGAAAATGATCATGAAATTATTTCTATCATGTTTGAAATGAAAAATGAGGGAGATGAAACTGCTACCAAAAAGAAAAATGAAGATTTCTTTGCCAAACTAGACAAGGATAGAAGAGCTAAAGGGTGTGAATATGCCGTATTGGTTTCTTTATTAGAAGCAGATAATGAATTTTATAACACAGGTATTGTAGATGTTTCTCACAAATACCCAAAAATGTATGTAATTAGACCGCAATTTTTTATACCCATTATTACACTGTTGCGTAATGCAGGAATGAAATCTTTAAAGTATAGAACAGAACTAACTAGGATGCGAAACCAAAACATAGACATTACCCATTTTGAAGAAAATATGGAGAATTTTAAAACTGGTTTTGCTAGAAACTATGATTTAGCTAAAAGACAATTTGGCGAGGCTATTAAAGAGATAGATAAAAGCATTATGCATTTAAACAAAATTAAAGAAGCGCTAACTTCATCTGAAAGAAACTTACGCTTAGCAAATGATAAAGCTGAAGATTTAACAATCAAGAAATTGACCTACAACAATCCTACCATGAAAGAAAAGTTTATGTTAAATACTATTCAAAACCATAACAAATGATTGATTCTCAATTTAATTCTTCTTCATCTTATTCTGATGCAGATCACGCTATAAATAAAGCTGTGATGGAATTTGAACTAATAGATTCTCGTACAAAAATAACAACTGAAACTATCAGTAGAGAACCTTCTTCTGAAGAAAGAGAAAAATTATGGGAGGTAACTAGGGTTTTTGTTGATTTTATTTACAAACAAGATTTAAACCTAACTAATAAGGAACTTCGTGATATAGCCTGTCATTATTCTATTGTGGCATTACACTGGAATGATCTTCTAATGAGTGATCAAGAATTTTCTTATTCAAATGGAAGGTTTAGGAGAGATACTGTAGCACTTGCATTGTGTTTGTTTTCTAGATTAGATAATAGTTATATCCACTATCAAAATATTTTAGATGGATGGATATTGCCTCATGCAAATTGGTCTATAACACTCTGGACTCTTAGATCTATTATAGACAGTAATCGTGATAATTTCTTTAATAAACTTTCTAATGAAGAGGCACAAAAAGCCTCTAAATACGTAACTGATTCTTATCATAAAAATAGGTTTGTAGATTATAATTACTTAATTGATAATGATAATGAGCACCCTCTATTAGAACATTGGTGGAAAATTAGATTACTTTTTAAGTATCCTAATAAAGATACATGGATATTTTTAAGAAAATATATTTGGAATTCAATTGATGTTCCTGGTGGATTAGGATTAATCTCTCGTGACAGAAACGTGAATAAAGATTTTTTAAAAACTAAGAGTGAGTTAATTGAATTTCCTATAAACTGGAGGTTTAACGAAAAGCTTTTATTTCTTTTTGTTTTTTTCTGTTTTAAAATTGATGACGAACTTGACGAGGGAGAAAAAGAGAAAATGAGGAAATATTGGGGAGAATGGGTTAATGATTCTGATGATGAACTGTATAATGAGACTTTTGAGAAAGTAACTTCTGAACTGGAAAAAAATTCTTCTATTGAAAAACTATATCAATGTGTTCATGATATAAAAGCTTTTTTTATAAATAAATATAACAAAGACAATACAACTTCAGATATAGAGAAAAAAGATAAAATTAATACTCAATTGGTATTTATTTTAAAAGATTTAAAGTTGCTCTCGTATGCAGACGGATTTTGTCACGATAGTGAATTTCAATTCATAGAGGCTTTAAAAGGAATATGGGGTGTTCAAGAAAAATTATTTGACGGAGCTTTTCCTGAAAATTCTGGTATGAGAAAAAAATTTCCAAAATTTCAAAAAAAATCTGATAGCTCTAAATTAAAAGAAGTTTCTCAAATTGATAAATACCCTGATAATTTATATTTTCAAACAAAACTAAATCATTGGAACTGTCTAGTTAAAGAAAACAAGATTATTCAGGGTGAGGGTTCTAATCCTCTTAAAGTAATTCCTTTTCCCAATTTGAGTAATTCTGCTAATGTTGAAAAAGATTTATTTAGGAGGTTTTCCGAAGATGAAATAAATTTAATTGTTAATAAGATTACTTCTTCTAAAAGTTGTATCTATTTAACATGGATAAATGAAAGTTTAGAAGCTGGAATTGATAATCGTGGTTTTAAAGCTCCATTTTGGTTTATGCCCTTTGTATGTTATGGATTTGATATTGGCTCTTTTTTATTTTTTGAGCAAAACGGCATATTTACTAATTATAAAAACAGTGATGAATTAACCTGTGTGTTACATGTTGATTTATGGGAAAGTATTAGCGTAGAAAAGGGTTGGAACGGTTTACTAGACAATTGGATTGAAGAAGGATATTACAATGAAGAAGACTTAGAATTAGATAACGAAAATATTACTTCTCTTAAAATTAAAGGAACACACCCTAATTCTGGAAATGAAATAGTTGTTAATTTTGTTGACACACACGGTCCAGGTAACAAGTCTACTTTACACATTATCAAAGCTATATGGGACAATGTTTGGAAAGATACTGTTGCTGAAAACAAAGATACTAGTATGTTTATATTACCCAGAAATAGTGAGTATTTTAACTCTTGGGATGAACTTTTAGTCTGGGCCAAGTCAGAAGATGACAGTACTAAAGGAATTAATGAAAATCCATAATTTTTATTCCATAAGACTATGAAAAAAAATGATAATGTTTTTTGTTCATTGTGTGGAAAAAAATATTCTTTTTCGAGTACATGTTGTGAAAGACCAACTTTAGACTCCTTTACGAATTCAGATTCAAAAAAAATTAACGAAATAGAGGAAATTAATTACATTAAGAAATTAGTGAAATATTGTGTCTGGTGCGGGTCTCTTGTTAAATGGAATGGGGGAAACTATACAAAAAAATGTGAAACTTGCAGTAAAAATGTTAGAGGTGGTAAGTTTTTTAGACTTGATGAAACTTTAAGCTTTTGCGAAAACTGCGGTATGAAAGTTTTTAGTAGAGATAATAATTGTAAATGTGGATACCTACCATTACAAGAAGACAATTCTCTTTTAGAGATTAATTCTAATTTTACCTATCCTTTCGAGAAAGATTTCTGCAAAGATTGTGGAAAAAAAATAAAAGAAATAAGTGATTTTGAAGAGGATATTGTAAATGAAGAAACAGGAGAGGTAACAACTGAATTTCCTCACTTTTGCAATCTAAAATCCCCATTTTACCCCTAATTTGTATGCTCATAATAAAAATTTGTACATTTAAAAAAAAATTATGGGTTATAATCAACAATATATAGATTGGAAATCAGGAAAAGCTGGATACGATTGGGTAGACTGCTTAAATTTTATTTTAATTGCTAATGCAGAAGTGACTGATGCAACTTTGTCTCCTGAGGAAATGAATAAAATTAGAGAAATCAATGAAATAACTTTTTCTCATTGGGTTGGGGATGGTATGCCCTATTTACCAGATGAACCAGATGAAAAATTAAAGAAAGCCCATGATTGGTATTTTTCAATTATAAAAAACACCCCTGAAGACGAGGTAAATCAAGAGGTTGGAAAACAGTTTAATAAAGTCATTGGATGGATGAAAAATCAAGATTGGTTTAATCCAACTTTTGCTCAATCAATTATAAATTGGCTGGTTGAAATTGCTCAATCTGATGGTAATGTGATTTCCAATGAAAAAGGATCTATTAATTCTTTAGCAGAATACTTTGGGGTTGAAAATCCTTTTTAGATTAAAAATGAAGATATATTCAAGATAAAATATATTATCAAATTTGATTAGTGAAAAACCGGTGAATTTTGGGGGCCCACACCACCTGGAAATTCTAAATATACGTCAGAGTTATCATAAGTGAAGCCTATAATATAATCCCCATGATCATTGCCATAACCCATTTCATCCGTTGATACTGTAATGAGTCCAAATTTATTAATATCAAAAGATGATTTAAACTCTAGCAACCCACTAACTTCAAAATTTTCTACTGTTAAAGTGGTAACTAATTTATTATTTCTTTTGTTGAAGGATTCAGGTGTAAAAAAATTATCCCAATCTTCAGGTGGAAAAGACTTTCCATAATCCTTACTAACATTTTTAGATTTTGTAATCTCATCTTCATCAAAATGTTTGTTCATTAAATCTGATATTTTTCCTGAAAAAAACAGTTTATCCTCAATATAAATTTCTAAAAATGCTTGATCAAATTGTAAAGCAGTAAAAGCAGAAACATCGCTTATATCCCAATATCCATCCTTTTCAAGATAATCAATACAAAATTGGTTCCACAAGCTAATTTGAATCACTGAATAAGTTTGAGATAATTTTTCCTTATTATTAATCCATTCATTGTAATCATTTTTTGAAATAAACCCTTGGTTAAATTCAGATCCAAAACCTGATAAAAAAACTTCGAGTTTACGGCCTTCAGAAGGTTTGTTATGTGTATCTGTTATTTTCATTTTTTTAACTTAATAATACATAAACAATAAAAAAAATGTAAAAAATTAATAAAAGAATCCCTCTACTTAATCCAATTTTCTTATTTGAAATTAGGATGATAAATGTAAGAACTGTAAGTGCTAGTAAAACAAACATTATTTTAAGACTAAAATTTTGTATACTTTGTGTCAAAAAAATAGGATTGTAAAAAACAGAAAACATAAGAATAGGAAAACCTAAAGCAAATCCAATATCAAAAACATTACTTCCAATTGCATTTGAAATGGCATCATTATAATTTCCTTTCATTGCATCTTTCACAGAAAGTATAGTATCCGGAACACTAGTTGCAGCAGCTGCAATAATTACTGCAACAATAGAAATTGGTAAATCTAAACCACTTAAATTTTCAAGGCCAAAAATAGAATACTGTTTTTCTCCAATTAGTTCACAAGCCCAAACTAGGACTAAACAAGAACTACCCATAAATAATAAAGAAACTAGCAAGAGTATAATTGCTCTGAAATTATTAATTTTTTTATTTCCAATCAAGGCTGTTGAAAAATCTAATTGTAAAAAACTTACCAAACGATTTTTGGTACTTATAGACGTTGTAACATTGTAATAATCTGTATTGGTAACACCTTTAGCTTTCATTGACGAAATCATGTAGATTACATAAATTAAATACAAACTAACTAAAATAGCACCACCAATAACATTTAATAACTGAAAATAAATTATAACTATTAATGCAATTTGAAGAATGATTAAGGCTATAGAATCTCTGTAAATAACTTTTTTTGAAAGTTGGATTGTTTTTGACACACCATAATAAACTACTGCAATAATTGATAATGCTGGAATTACCATAGCATTAAACACAGCGCTTCCTGCAACTGTTCCAAGACCACCAGAAAACCCCTCTGAATCTTTTAAAAATAATAAGAAAAAAATACTAGTTAGCAATTCTGGTATAGAGCTAGAAATTGCATTAATAGTGGCGCCTTTAACACCATCTGTTAAATTTCTTCCTAGAAAAGAAGATGCATCCTCGAAACCATTGGAAGTTCTCCAAATAACTAGACTAGAAATTACAATTAATAATAAAGGAATAATTATACCCATAAATTAGGCTAATAAAAAAAGGGCTTATTGCCCTTTTTTTAATTGAAAATTAAAAAAAATTATTTTTTTAACTCATCAAAAGTTATTTCCATACATTCTAAACAACCATGTAAAAAACTTTTTTCATTTTCATCTACTTCTCCATCGGCAGAACCAATCATCATTAGACCTCTAGCAGCTACTATTCTGGTAGATTTGTCTAACGCAGTAAGTCCTCCAGCAGCAGTAAAAACAGCTGTTGCTCTGTCCTCAAATGTATCAAAAGAAGCCCACCAAGCAAATGACTCTTCTATTAGTTTATCTTGGGCATCCTTATCAAATCCAGCAGGTTCTAAAATTGCATTAATAAGACCTCCAACAAGTTGTAGTTCTACTTTGTCCATTTGGCCGTCAGCAGCTGTCATTTCAATAAACATACCAACTAATGCGTGGGCGTGCGTAAATTTTTTCTCACTCATAATAAGTTTGTTTTTGTTAGTTTATAATTTTTAAAAATAGTAAAAAAAAAATCAAATAAAATATTTGAGGTAGGTTAGTACTAAAATTTAACTTTTTTTTATTAATTTTCTTAAATATTTCAGATTTAACGAATGAAAAGTATGATGAAGAGATTTTTTTTAAATGAAAAGATTATAATTTTTGTAATCCTTTTAAATTCCATTTTAATTTTTATTGAGGGTTTTTCTCAAATGGAAATTTATAGTTCTTTATTCAACAACCTTAATTTTATATTTTTATTTATTTATGTAGTTGAATTGTTTTTTAAGGTTCGGGAAAATGGTTTTAAGAATTACATTAAGGGTGGGTTAAATAGGTTAGACTTTCTACTTGTTTTAATCTCATTACCTGAAGTTTTTACCTTAATTTCAAATGTTAGCGTTACAGATTTATCTTTTTTATTTACTTTAAGAACAATTAGGTTAGTAAGAATTATTAGATTATTTAGAGTAGTTGCAATTTTTGAAAATAGCAAACACTTGTTTAGAGGGGTTCAAAGAGCTTTAAAATCCTCGTATTTAATTATCTTTATTTTTGTAATTATTAATTTTATTTTTGCTCTTTTATCTCACAATCTATTTCAAAATGTTACTCCTGAACATTTTGGTGATCCTTTGAAATCTTTTTACTCTATATTTAAAATTTTCACCATTGAAGGATGGTATGAGATACCAGATATGGTAACTGAAAATATTACAAGCCCCTTAAAAATATGGGCTGTAAGAATATATTTTATTTTTGTGTTGTTTATTGGTGGTATTTTTGGATTATCAATAATAAACTCTGTTTTTGTAGAAGGAGTTATAAATAACGAAAAAGAAGAGGAAGATGAGAACAATAAATTAGATGAAATTATTTCAAGACTTAATTCAATCGAAAAAAAAATAAATAAGTAACAGATTAGTTTCTGTTTTTCAAATATTTCATCATCTCACTTTTAGACAATTCAACAGTGCTACCACTCCTTCTAATATAGAATATTTCTTTTTTATCAATAATTGCGAAAATTGGGGTTTTGACTTTTTTGACATTTATTCTGCAAAAATCTAAGTTGTTAATAGTCTCTATTCCTATTCTTAATGAAGAATGAATAGAATTTGAAAATGTTTTTCCAATAATATTATCTAAATGTTTTAAAAACCCGTCTTTATTTTGATCTTGGGGCTTATTAAAACTTAGATAATCTTTTTCAAGACCAACAATTTCTTCACTGTCATTAACTCCAATAAATAAATCTCCCCCTTTAGAATTTAAAAATGCTGCTATGGTTTTTAAAACTCCACGTTCAATAACTTGAGGAGGTGCTTTTTGACTTAAACATACTCTCATAGTCTCTTTAAATTCACATGTACTACTTTCTCCAGATGAAATTAACTCTAAAACATTATCCTCTACGGGTTCTTTAACTGATTTTTTTAATCTAACAATTAGAGAGTTGCCTTCTTTTATTTTTTCAAAATAATTTTCATTTTCAAAGATTTTATAAAAACTTTGTGTGGTATATTTATTATCCTTGGAGATTAATGTTTTAATTATGTTGGAAGCATAATCTTTATTTTCATACTTGTTCTCTAAATAAGTTGAAACATGGTTTATCTGATTGGTTCTATGAACGGGTGGGGTTTTTCTACTATGTTTTTTTCTTTTTTCTACTAGTTTTAGGTCTTTATATTTGTTTTTCCATTCTTTTAAAATGTAGAGTTTCAACTCTGTTTTAAAGCAAATTTTTGATAATAAAATTTGAATAGATTTTATGTTTACATTTTTTCTTTCCTCTTCAACTTTTAGTATTATTTCATTAATTGTTGAAGGCTTATTTAATTTAGTGAGAGCTTTTTTAATTAAAACTTCAATAATTTCTGTAGATTTATTTGATTCTGATAAAATCCATTTACCTGTTTTTCCAAAAGGTTTAAACCTTTTATCAGAATGTAAAGCTAAGCTATGTCTATCGTAAGCTTTAAATTTATGTTCAATTTGAAGTAAATTTATTTTTGAAACTATATCATCAATATACATTTCCTTATTATTGTTATTATATAATACTCTAAAAGCTTTATCAGAAGCACGAGAAAGAAGATGAAATTTAATTTCATAAAAATTATGATCATCTTCTACAATAAAATTAATTTCAGGAAGAGATTTTATAAATCTTAATATCTTTTGATTTTCAAATTTCCCAATTTTTTTCTTGAGTTTAATTAAAAGATCATTTTCTGATAATTTTATACATGTCTTCTTTAAAACGTTTACAGTGTGTTCTGTTATGCTATTATATTTTTTTTTTGTTTTTAAATTGGTGGAAATAAGTACTGCCTCAGTAGATTGAGACTCTAGTTTTCCAAAAAAAGAATAGTTTAAAAGATCAATTAAAAATTTTAATTCATTGTTGAAACCATCTATGGTAGAAATTTGAAACTCTTTTGATATATAATTTTTGAATTCGTCAAAAACAAAACACTCAATATTATCAAACTTTAATTTAATTTTATTTAATTTGTTGATGATATCCTCATTTAATTTTAATCTATTTTTAGAATCTATTCCTAAATGAACAAATTGAGTAAATTGCATTAACGTTTTAACTCTAATTTGTCTAACTCTTTCATTCGATAAATTATTAAGTAATGCAATATCTTCGTTTGAGTATTTATTTGCTTCTAAACCATAATATTCTGAAAAAATTTTCGCATATTTTTTGTTTATAACTAAATCACAAAATTTTAATACAGTTATTGATAATTCTTGAAGAAAATTTAATTTCTCTTCAATATCTTTATATTCATCACTAGGCAATATTCTAAACTCAGTATTTTTTTTAATTTCTTTTAAAATAGAACTTTTATTGATACTGAAATATTTCTTAAAATCTACAAATAAATTTATTGCATTAACACCAACACCTTTGTGACTTGAGAACTCTTCTAAAGTAAGATTTTCAAAATCACCGATGGTTTTTATACCTATTTTACTAAGTTTTAAAAATAGTTTTTTTTCTAGGAAGGTTTCTAAATGATTGATTGAATAATCTGAAAATTTTATATTTGTCATAACTAGAGCAATTTATGAAAAAATTTGATAGAGTAAAAATAGAGTCAGACACAAAAATACACCTAATAGACTATATAAAGATTAATAGTTTCGATTGTAGACATGAAATTTGGAGTTGGGATGGAATTAAAGGAGAATCTTTAATTTTTTGTACAAAAGATTTTAAAAATCCAAAAAATGAAGTTCTAAAAATTGTAGAAACCTACATCAATGAAAAATTTGATGAAAAAAAACATACATTTAGAATTAAAGATGAGTTTGTTTTCTTTAATTATAACATGAAAGTATTTTAAAAAACTTAGAGAAGTTACTTGTACTGAGTAGAAAACCTACAAACTAAATGCACAAATATAGTATGAGTTTTCTGAGAAAGATACTCTTGCTTTTGTTATTGGTTACCCCAGTAAAGAATTTAAGTAATGACCAAAAGAAGTAAGTACTGTAACAACTGTAAAGAAGATTTTTCTACCCTATACAGGGTGCAATACAAACATCCAAAAGAATGGGTGTTTAGGTAATAATCACTTCTCCATTTTACCACTCGTTTGAAAATGAATGAATAAAATTGTATGAAATTGGGTAGTAAGGAGTGTTATGAGCCCGACGAGCTGCCTACTGCTCTATCCCGCGATTTAGACTCCAAAGATACTGCAAAAAAAGACCAACCACCAAAAAAACCTCATTATTTTATCAGATTATTGGTAGTTTGTTGGCTTACAAGTTTATAGGAATAATAAACAAATCCATAAAAAACAATATATCTTTGCCTCATGACACACAAAGCAGGTTTT
>Ga0209335_10002188_pt1 | contig 21018 bp, 19 predicted proteins | sample COG_09_FD_184753 | JGI IMG/M metagenome (GOLD analysis project Ga0209335, IMG submission 184753) | Pelagic Microbial community sample from North Sea - COGITO 998_met_09 (SPAdes) (version 2) | ecosystem: Environmental > Aquatic > Marine > Neritic zone/Coastal water | place: Helgoland, sampling...
CACCACGTTGATAGGCTGGGTGTGGAAGCGCAGTAATGCGTGCAGCTGACCAGTACTAATAGCTCAATTGGCTTGATTTATGCACTGAAAAAAATTTTTAATATGAACGATACAGATATTTTACAAAAAATAAAAAAATACGACTTTTACCATAGGATAAAACTTACTGAAAATATCACAACACCTGGTATTAATAGAAAACAAATCCAAAAAAATATCGATCAAATAAGAAAACTTGATTTAAAAAATAAAAAAGTTTTAGACATAGGGTGTAGAGATGGTATTTATTCATTTGAAGCAGAGAAAATGGGAGCAAGCCAGGTAATTGCTATAGATAATGATATCTCTAAACCAGCTACCGAATTTTTAATTCCTTTTTTTAAATCAAAAGTTCAAATGCAAGAAATGAATCTTTTTGACTTGAACGAAAAAAGCTTTGGTAAATTTGATGTAATAATATTTCCAGGAACACTCTATCATTTAAGATATCCTTTTCAGGCATTAAAAATAATTTCTGATATTTTAAAAGAAGATGGTATTCTTATTTTAGAGACTGCGATTTTGCAAGAAAGTTTTGATCGAGCAATTTTATACTGCCCAATTAATGAAGATGGGCCATTTGGCTCAACTTCCTGTACATTTTTTAATCCAAAAGGATTAATAGACACACTTATATCAATGGGAATTGAAACCAAAGACTATAGTTTGTCATTCAAAGTAAATAAGTATAAAATTTTTCTAAAATCTATCTTGCGAATTTTTTTTAAAAAAAAGTTTTTAGGCAAAAATCTGACTACGGTATGTAGAGGTTTATTTTTATGTAAAAAAAATTCAAAGTTAATTGATCAAAATGATTCAAAATATTGGGACTTAGTTCATGAAAGACACACTCTTCATCAAAAAGACAGCTCATCCTACAAGGATTATTTTAAGTCTTAAAAGAAAACGTTTAACAAAATAAATACTTATTAATTAAGTATATTATTATCGAATGTAGAAAACAGACTTTTACATTGTGTTGAGCATTGTCTATTTGAAAAATTTGATATAACTATAAAGTAATTATGAATATAATTTTTAATCAAAGATATAGTTATTCTTATATTATATGAAATCTCATAAAAATCTTAAACCTCTTATTGGTTACACTACAGGTGTTTTTGACCTATTTCATGTAGGACATATGAATATTCTTAGGAATGCAAAATCATTATGTAACAAATTAATTGTTGGTGTAAGCACTGATAAACTAGTAAAAATGAAACTAAAGAAATCTATAATCCCATTTAATGAAAGAATTCAAATTGTGCAGTCTTGTAAATATGTAGACGTTGCTTTACCACAAACAAGTATTAATAAATTAACTGAATGGAAAAAGTTGAAATTTGACATTTTGTTTGTTGGTGACGATTGGTATAAAGATAAAAAATGGACTTACTATGAAAATGAATTTAAAACTTACAAAGTAAGAGTAGTTTATTTTCCTTATACAAGAGGAACTTCATCGACTTTAATAAACAAAACATTAAAAGATCTTAGAAAAAAAACCAAATAATTATGTGCGGTTTGTTAGCGTATATTGGAAAAACAAATCAAAAAAAATTTCTTCAAGGTTTAGATTTAATAAAACATAGAGGACCAGATCATACTGGATATCAAACTTTTGAAAATATTTATTTTGGCCATCAAAGACTAAAGGTTATAGATCTTTCAGATAATGCAAATCAGCCAATGACCTCATCTTGTGGAAGGTATGTATGTATATATAATGGTGAAATCTATAATTATAAAAATATAAAAACAAATTTAATAAAAAAGAATATTAAATTTTATACAAAATCAGATACAGAAGTTTTAATAAATGCTTATAAATATTGGAAAGATAAATGTTTAAATTATTTTGAGGGAATGTTTGCATTTGTTATTTATGACAAAAAGACCAGAAAAGTTTTTGCTGCAAGAGATCGATCAGGTATTAAACCCCTTTTTTTTTACTATAAAAATAATACATTCTGTATATCAAGCGAAGTATTACCGATCATTAAACTAATTGATAGCTATACTTTAAACAAAAAATCTATCAGTTCTTATTTATCATATAGATACGTGATTAATAATGAAACATTTTTTAATGAAATTAACGAAGTACCAGCTGGTAGTTATTTAATTTTAAGCAATAAAAAAATATTTATTAAAAAATATTGGAATATAAATAATTATCAAAAAAATCAGCGATTAAATGAAAAAGCTTCTATAAATAAATTAAAAACTTTAATTACTTCCTCTGTGAAGAAACATCTAGAGTCTGACATTCCTGTTTCTGCATATTTATCTGGAGGGCTCGATTCAAGTATAATGGTGTATGAGATGTCAAAATTAACCTTAAAAAAAATTAATACATTCTGTGTTCACTTTGAAGGTGGCGATACAGAAGATCTAAATTATTCTAGACAGCTATCAAAAAAATTGAAAACAAATCATAATGAAATTTATATTTCTAAAAAAGATTATAATAATAAACTAGATGAATTTAATAATACATCATCTTACCCATTAGGTGTACCAAATGAAATTGGAATAAATGTATCTTCAGATCACATAAAAAATTTAGGCTCTGTAATTATTACGGGGGAGGGTGCTGATGAACTATTTGGAGGCTATGGAAGGATATTTCAAGCACCTCACGACTACCAATTATTAAAAAATTTTAAAAATTTGAATAATAATTTGAAATCAAAGCTTTTTACAAAGTATGGTAATAAAAAATTTAAAAATGAATTGGATCATTTTCTTTATTTATACGACTATTGCCCATATAAAAAAAATTTTTTAGATAAAAAATTTAATTTTAATCACAAAAATGTATTTCAAAATACTTTTGAGTCCAAAACTTCTACTTCTGACTACTTCGATAAAATACAAAAAACTTTTATTAAAATTCATCTTCCTGGTCTTTTAAAAAGAGTTGATATAAATACTATGAGCTCAGGACTTGAGGCAAGGCTTCCCTTTTTAGATAATGATATTGTAGAATTTGCTCTTAGATTAAATAATAATCTTAAGATTAAATTAAAAGATAGGAATATTGTACAAAGTTTAGTGTCATCTGAGATCTCAGAAACACATGACATACCAAAATTCATTTTAAAAAAATTATATGAAAAAAGATTATCTAAAGATTTAACTTATAGGAAAAAAAAAGGTTTTCCTGTTCCCTTAGATAAATGGTTCTTTTCAGAAAAAGACTTTAAAATTCAAAAGATAATTACTGGAAATCTTTATAAATCAGGAATTTTAAGCAGATCAATTAAAGATAATATTAAAAAATTGCAAAGAAATGATTATTCCTCACAGTTAATTTTAAGATTATTCAGTTTAGAAAAATTTTATTCTAATTTTTTTTAATTATTTTAAAAACTTGAGTGTTACGTTTCTATGATGCTCATTACTAAATTTCCAAAGCAGGGAGTCTATATAAAAATGCAAAAATTGCCCTATAATTGGTATCAATATTAAATTTTCTATATTTAATGACTTTCCAGAAGTAGCCAATAAACTCATAATAACCCCATAAAAAACAATAATTATAAGATAATAATTTTTTTTAATTGATAAACTTTGTTCATTTTCCCGTCTTCTACTTTTATAAACTTTATAAGTGAGATATAAATACTGCGTATAGTGCATTGTCACTCCCATAATAATTCCATGTATTGGTTTACTAACAAAACACATAGGAAAAAATATTAAGATTCCAGTTAAAAGAATTAATATATTTTCATTTACCTTATAGACCGAGACATACACAATTAAGGTTATGATTATTAAACTTAACGATATTATTGAAATTAAAGTAGTATTTTGTAAGGGTCCATAAAATCTCAATATACCAATAAAAAAAAATAATATTGCAAAACAATATATTGTTATTGATTGAAAACTTTTTTCTTCAACATTTTTTATGTACAACTTACTAATACCAACACTTTGTTTCGTTACATGGTAAATATTCGCCACTAAAAATATAAAATAAAACGATGTTTTAGAGTAATAAAATAAAAAAATTGAAAATAAACAAATAAAAATTGGAATAAAAATATAAAAAAAATTTCTTTCTTTAATGACTGCATAATTTTTTTTGTATAGTAAAAAAGGCCAAGTTGCTCCAAAGTGAGGCTCTGCTAAAATTAATAATGTAATAAAAATTATGTAAGACTCATAATTTGGATATTGGTTTAGTAAAAAAATATAACTTAGTGGAAAAAAAATAGGAAACTTTACCATTAAAAACTCCCAAATATTTTTTTTTGTTATATCGTTAATTTTCAAACTGCTTTGCCCTTTCAATAATAAAATTTCCACAAACCAAAACATCTATCTCTGAAGTTAAGAGACAACTATATGCATCCTTTATATTACAGGCAATTGGTTCATTTTGTATGTTTAGCGATGTATTTATTAGTACAGGACAATCAGTTATTTTATAGAATTCTTCCAATAATTCATAAAACTTTAAATTATCATCTTTATTTAATGTTTGTATCCTTGATGTATAGTCAACATTAGTAACAGCTGGAATTTTTGTTTTTAATGATTTTAATCTATCAAAACCTTTCATAGTTAAATCATTTTTTTTCACAAATTCACTTTTTGTATCTTTATTCAAATTCACGTTAAAAAGCATATATGGGCTTTTTCCATCCAAATCAAAAAATTCTAACACTTTATCTTCTAACACAACCGAGGAAAGAGTTCTAAAATTTTCTCTATGTTTAACTTTTAAATTTATTTTAGATTTCATGTCCTTATTTCTTGGATCTGCAAGTATTGATCTATTTCCAAGTGAATTAGGTCCAAATTCCATCCTACCTTGAAACCAACCAATAATTTTTCCATTCATCAAATATTCTGAAGTTTTATTAATTATTTCATCCCAATTGAATAGACTATAATTTGCACCTAAAATTTTTAATTCTTTTTCGATTTCACTGTCTGAAAATTGAGGTCCTAATTGTGAGGTACTCATCCCATCCTTATTACTGTTTTTAACTCTTGGTTTATTTAAGTGCTGGTGCCAAATTGAAAGTGCTGCTCCAATTGCACAACCAGCATCACCAGATTCAGGTTGTAACCATATATTTTTGAAATATTTTTTGTTTAATAGTTTTCCATTAGAAACAAAATTCTTAGCAATTTCACCTGATAAACATAGATTTTCAATTTTAAAATCTTTTGATAAGGTAAGCACTATTTTGTCAATTATATTTTCAGTGATTACTTGAATTGAACTGGCAATATCCATATGAAATTGTAAAATTTCTTCATCTGGTTTTCTTGGATCTTTTCCAAAAAATTTATAAAAATTCTTATTGGTTAATTCACTATTTAACGTGTAATTAAAATATTTCATATTAATTTTAAAACTTCCATCGTCTTTTACTTTTATTAATTCATTATTAATCTTATCAACATATATCGGTTCCCCGTACTGGGATAAATCCATAACTATATTTTCATCTCTATTAATTTCAAAACCTAAGTAATAAGTAAAGGCAGAATATAAAATACCAAGTGAATGAGGAAAATGAATTTCTTTTTTAAAATTTATTTTTTCTTTTATACCAACGCTTACAGAGGCTGAATTCCACTCTCCTACATTGCCAATAGTTAATATTACAGCCTCATCAAACGGAGAGGGGTAAAATGCACTTGCAGCTTGGCTTTGTGCATTCTTAGAATAAAAAATTTTATTTTCATCAAATGCCTCATCAATTTCTTTTAAATCCTTGATAAACATTTCTTTTAAGAAAAGTTTTTCTTTTATCCATAGTGGCATTGATTTAGTAAACTCTTTGTAACCTTTTAGACCTACACATAAACTTGTTTCAATTAATCTTTCAAACTTAAGTAGTGGTTTTTCATAGAAACAAATATAATCAAGATCCTTCAAGCTAAAATTAAACTCATTAAGTAAAAAAGCCAAAGCTTCTTTAGGAAAACATTTATCATTTTTTTTTCTAGAAAACCTTTCCTCTTGAGCTGCAAATATAATTTTCCCATCTTGAATCAGGGCAACAGAACTATTGTGATGATATGCTGAAATACCAACTATATTCACTTTTAAAAAATACTATAAATGAATGGAGCTATAGCAGCATTTTGACCCAAGAAAACTATCAGCCATCCAATTAGAAAAAGAGCTATCATTATTGGGTAAAGCCAAAACTTTTTTCTATGTTTTAAAAAAAGCAGCAGTTCTTTGAGTATTGACATAAATTATTTATATATTAATTATTTTTTTTTACCAATAAAAACATACAAACCTCCTTCAGATCCGTATCGTGTAAATATCATTAAGAATTGTTTGATTAATCTTTCAACATGGGTCCCAAAGTATATCTTTTTAAAAAAGTAATTTTCATCATTTGAAAAAATTGGTGAAGGAATTGAATTAATAAACTCAATTTCTTTTTCATCAAACCATTTCTTTAATTCATCGAATGTATGACCAGATTCAAGTGGGTGTGCATACTGATCTCTTATCCAGGAAATTGTTTGTTGTTTGGATAAATTTTTTAAATTTCTTAATACAGGGTCCATCAAACAGATCATCCTATATCCAAAAACCTTATATACAACTCTTCTTATATGAGTTCTAAATCTACCTATTTTATTATAAAGACCTATTGAAATATAGCCATTTTTTTTTAAATACTTTGTAATTATTTCAAAACCCTTTTTTGGGTTTTTAGTATGGTGTAATACGCCATTACAAATTATAAAATCAAATACACCATCATTAAAAACATCATCAAAAATATCAGCATTAACAAACTTTATATTTTTAAGTGAAATTTTATCAGCAAATTTTTTACCAAGTTTTAAAGACTCATAGGTAGCGTCAAGTGCATAGACATTGTTGTTAGTCCCCAGGGCTAAATATACAGAAAGTTGGCAAGTTCCCGCTCCAACTTCTAAAATTTTTTTATTAAAACCAATGTATTTTTTTAATCTAAATGCAAAATCATTTTCGTTACCTTTTTTGAGTATTGTATTAAGATTATCACTTTCACTATATTGTGGAAAAGGTTCAATTTTATAAAAATTAGTAATCTTTTTTGTAAATCCATCTGTGATATTAAATTTAATTATATCACCCTCTTGAATACTTTTTTTAAAAACTGGACTCATATTAAAATTGCCTTTTCATGTCAGTTTCTTTTTCAGGCTCTTTCCAAAAAGTTTTTTTATTTTGTATTATATCTGTATCCATCAAATTTATTTTTAAAATTTTCAGAAAAACTCCTATTGGAATAAAAATTATAATAAATAGTAAACCCATAAATAATGGAGGCATAAATGATCCAAGAAAAAAACCCAGCCTCACCCAAAGAACATTGAAGGGTCTTAAAATCCCTGGTTTTAAGAATGTAATTAAAATCAAAATAAATGTAAAAACAAAAAGAATGTAATTAACTTTTAATGAATAAAAATAAACAATAATATTTATTAATATGAAAAATGAGGAAAATATAATTCCAAATTTTTTATCTGATATTGAGTTAGAATTTTTCATTGCAATAATTATTTTATATCTGGTAAAGTTTATTATTTCAATTAATAGAGAATTCTTATAGTGTTTATGGGGAATATCAATTTATAAAATCATGAAAATTTTTTTAGTCAAATCAGTTGGTGTGATTATAATAATAATAGCTAATATATTTTTGTTATTATGTTTAGCAGTTTTTGTTCTTGAAAAATTTGAGATAGCAAAAAAATTTGATGGTAAATTAAGCACAAGAGATGAAAGATTCTCTCTTTATAAAACAAATTATTATGGTGAAGAATTAGATGGTAACCCCTATGAAGCATTTGATATTAAGTATTTACATCCATATTTTGGTTTTTCTCTACCCTTTACTGATGAACATATAAGAAATACAAATAACAAATTCACAACACTTGATAAGGATGGTTTTAGAATAAATCCCTTTAATAATAAAGCAAAGTCAAAAAAAATAGTCCTCTTAGGAGGCTCAACAGCATTTAGTCACTTTTCCTCTTCAGACAAAACCTCCATATCAGCTATAATTAGTAAAAATTCAAGTTTCAATGTTGTTAACAGAAATTCTCCTGGATGGAATTCACTTCAAGAACTAATAGCTCTTGTAAAATATAATGAAAAATACACCCATAGCGTTTCTTTATCTTTATATAATGATTTGAATACTTATTGCGACGGTTACAAAAATTTAAAATTAAAAGATACATCTGCACGTTTTTTTTATTGGAATAATGTTATTGAGAATGAAAAATATCCTGCAATAAATTATCTAAATTTAAAAGATAAAATTAAATACTTTTTAATTAAAAATTTTCCAGAAACTAAGATTATTTATAAAAAGCTTTTAACAATCATAAAATCAAAAAATCAAAATTCATACGGTAACTCAGAAAATTACTGTTCTAATGATTATGAAGATTTAATAAAAGTTTTTTTAAAAAATCAAATTTTAATGAGACAAATTTCTGAGTCTAAGGGTGCAAGACATATTTTGATAATACAGCCTATGTATGGTTTGCATGAAAAAACAAATAATCTGAATTTTTTTTCATTAAATAAAAATAATAGAGCAAAACCAGGTGCTCCGGAAAAGAAATTTCAGCAGAAAACCATCAATTATTTGATGGCTCACGATTTTTGTAAGAAGGACTGTTATAATTTTTCAAAAATTTATGATGAGGAAAAAATAGTTACTATTGTTAATGAAATAAAAGACAAAAAATACAGAGGAGAAATATTTGCTGATAACACACACATGACAGATGAAGGAAATAGGCTTCTTGCTGAAAAACTATTAAAGTTAGAGAGTTTTAGATAAAAAATATATGAGAAAACTTTTAAGTAAAATCTTTAAAATATTTATGGCAATAATTTTAATATGCATAATATTTGAATTACTTAATATTAGCAGCTACATAAATAGTAAATTTTTTTTTGGAAAAAATACATTAACAAAACAAAACTATTATAAAAATGCTAATCAAGAAGACCCTTATGAATTATTAAATATTCAATATTTACATCCATATTATTTGTCATTCAATTTATGGGATACACATACAATAAATAAATTTAATAAAAAAAATGTAAAAATAGTGCAACTTGATGCAGATGGATTTAGGAAAAATAATAGTAAAAATAATAGTAAAAAAAAAATTGTATTAACTGGTGGTTCAGTGGCATTTGGAAAATATGCTTCAGTTCAAGAAAATACAATAGCCACCCAACTCAATAAAAAATTTGATTTAAATACTGATAACGTTAATTCAATTTTCTGGAGCACACATCAAGAATTAATAGGAATTCTAAAATACAAAAATAGGTATGATTTGAGTGTATCTATATCCCTAGTAAATGATGTCGAAAATTTTTGCAATAAAAGATCATCATTATCGTCAAATATTTATGATCTTCCTATTAATTTTTACACATGGAGTGATTTTATAGAAGCAGCAAAGCCTAAAAGTATCTCAAGTCAAACATTTCTATTTACTTTAAAAACATATTTTGCATCTTTTTTTAAAGAAAATTCTCAACTTATAAAAAATTTAAACTTATTTAGTGAGGAAGAACCATTCAAAGATAATTGTTCAGAAAATTTTGAGGAAATTGCAAATAGTTTTTTAATAAATCAAATTAAAATGAAAGAAATAGCAAATATGCGCCAAGCTAAGCATATCACAATAATTCAACCTATAGCCTTTTTACATAAAAATTTCACTTCAAAAAGTTTATCAAAAAACGACAAAAATATAATAGATTTTTACAAAAAGGTTATATCAATAATTATGGAAAGTGAATATTGCAAAAATAATTGCTATGATATGTCTAAATTATTTGAAAATACTGAGGGCAAAATTCACTTATTTTCTGAAGAAAAAAATATAACATTTGGATATTTTTATAATTCTTTTGATTTATTAGATGATGGCCATCTTTATCTTTCAGACAGAATTGGAAAAAATATTCAAAATATTCTAAAATAATCCAAAGTGTCTAAAATTAGAATAAGAACCAAAAAAGAATTAGAAGAAAGAAAATTAATTTTTTTTAATATAATTAAAGTTTTAAAAAAAAAAAAAATTTTTCATTTTTTACAAGGTGGAATCCTACTAGGCGCCTGTAGAGAAAAAAACTTCATTAAATGGGATTGGGATGTTGAGATAAGTGTTTATGCTAAAGATTTAATTAATAATTTTGATGAACTTCTGATAGAATTGAAAAAAAATAAATTTAAAATATCCAGTTATAACTTGACTCATTTTACTCCCAAAATATCATTTTATAGACCGGGCCATAAAGCAACTTCATTTTCTATTATAGGGTGGAAATATAATATTTTTTTTAGGTCTTATAATAGAGCAAAATTGAGAATACCAATAAAGTTTATGAAAAAAATGAGTAAAATAAAATTTTTTAATAAATTTTTTTATGCACCAAAACCTGTTGAAGAATATCTTGAGTATCAGTATGGAGAATGGAAAATACCAATTAGATCCGCAGTAAAGGAAATATACTTAACTAATAAATTTTATAAAAAAAATGAAAACATTCTGGATATTTATAATAAGATAATAAACTTAATTTTCAAAATTAAAAAATAAATTTATGTATGAAATTTCTGTTGTAGGCTTAGGTTTTGTTGGTCTTCCACTACTGATATCAATATCTGATAAAAATAAATTATTTAAGAAGATTGTAGGAGTAGAGGCAAATAATACTATTGGTAAAAAAAAAATTAAGGACATTAAAAGTAATATAAATAATAACTTATTTTTAGATACAAAGTTAAATAAAATTTTTTCAAAAAATAAAGAAAAAATTACATTTTCAACAAATTATAATGAAGCCTCTAATTCAGATTTTATTTTTTTTTGTTTTCCACTCCACATCACTGAAAAATTAACAACAAACTTTAAAAATTATTGTAACTTGATTGGAAAATATTGTAAAATTGCAAAAAGTGGAACGGTATTTATATTTAATTCTACTTCACCTCCCGGCATCACATCATTGATGATAAAAGAGTTAAGAAAAAAAAATTTATTTAGAAAAGATATTTTTTTTATTTTTTCACCTGAGAGAGTTATGCCTGGAATAAATTATTATGATTCAATAGTAAATTCACATAGGGTATTTTCTTCTAATTCTAATTTTGAGGCAAGTAAGAAAATTAAAAAATTATTTTCAATGATATTTAATACTAAAGAATATAAGGTTACTGAATTTAAAAAATACGAAGAAGCAGAATGCACAAAAATTTTAGAAAATAGCTACAGAGCTTCTAACATAGCCATGATTGAAGAATGGGCGGTATTTGCAGAAAAATTAGGAATTGATCTTTTCTCTGTTATAAAAGCAATTAAACTAAGGAATACACATTCAAATATTATGAGACCAGGCCTTGGTGTGGGTGGGTATTGTTTAACAAAAGATCCTTATTTTGCAAAATTTACGTCAAAAAATTTTTTAGATGATAAATTAAATTTCCCATTTGTAGATTTAACAATGAAAACAAATTCTAAAATGCACAAAAGAGTTATAAAGATAGCAAATAATATAATTCATAAAAACCAAAAAATAAAAAAAATATTAATTGCAGGAATATCTTATGCAGAGAATGTTGATGATGTAAGAAGTTCGAAATCATTAGATATGATAAAAGATATTTATAAAAAGGATAAGCAATTGACTATATATGACCCTGTAGTCAAAATTTCAAAATATAAAAAAATAAACATTATCAAAAATTCTAAACGATTAAATAATTATGATTTAATTATATTCAATGTAAAACATAAACAGTTTGAAAAAATTAAATTTAACATGATGAATAGCAATATTTATATAATAGATACAAACAATGTTCTAAATGAAAAACAAATAAAAGAAATTATGCAAAATAAAATCAAATTAAAAATTATAGGAAGAGGAGATATATAATTGAATTTTTTAATAACAGGTGGATCAGGCTTTATAGGTAGAAGCTTGGTTGAGAAATTATCCAAAATAGAGAATTCTAAAATTTATGTTATTGATAAGGTATTTTTTAATTTTAATAAAAGAAATGTTTTTTTTATTAAAGGGGATATAGGCAACACAAATACATTAAATAAAGTTAAAGCTAATATAAATTATATTTATCATTTAGCTGCTAATCTAGGTGTAAAAAAAATTGTAAAATTTCCACTTGAGAGCTTAGATAATAATTTATTAACAACCAGGAATATTATCAAATTTTCAAAAAAACAAAAAAAAATAAAAAGAATATTTTTTTTCTCGACAAGTGAAGTCTACTCCATACTAAATAAGACTGGAAAAATGAGTGAAAATGACAATTTAATTCTACCTTCTATTCATCATCCTAGAACCTCATACTGGCTATCTAAAATCTATGGGGAATTTTTAACAATTAGATCTGGTCTACCGTTTACAATATTTAGAGTATTTAACATTTATGGCCCTGACATGAAGACAACCCATGTAATACCAAGTATTTTTGATAAATTAAAAAACAAAAAAAACCCTTTATTTGAAAACCCCAATCATGCAAGATGTTTTTTATATATGGATGATGCAATTAAATTTTTTATAGGCGCTCTAAAACCAACATTTAAAAACCAAATAGTAAACATTGCAAACCCCAGTGAAGAAATAAAAATTAAAGATCTAGTAAAAAAGATAAAAAAAATATTAAATAATAAAAAAAAAATAAGATATAAAAATATCAAAAATTTATCTATTACTAGGCGAATGCCGAATATATTAAAAATAAAAAAATTGCTAAACACTAAAATTAAATTTACAAAACTTGATCAAGGTTTGATATTAATAAAAAACTATTATGAAAATAAAAATTAATAATAAAGAAATTACTGATAATAAAAGACCATTTTATGTAGCTGAAGCAGGAATTAATTATGATGGTGATTTCAAAAAATGTTTTGAATTAATAGATGCAGCAAAAAGTGCTGGAGCAGATGCGATTAAATTTCAAACACACTTAGCAGAGCATGAGATGCTTGATACAAAAATTATGCTAGCCCACTCTAAAAAAGAAACTGTTTTTGATTTAATGAAAAAGTGTGAATTAACTTTAAAACAACATAAAAAATTAAAAAAGTATTGTGAAAAAAAAAAAATAATTTTTTTAAGTACACCTTTTTCGATACAAGCTGCAGATTTGTTAAAAAAAATATCAGTTAAGGCAATAAAAATTGGCTCAGGAGAGTGTAATAATTTACCACTCATTGAACATGTTGCTAAGTTTAAAAAACCTACAATCATCTCAACAGGTATGAACTCCTTAGCATCTATAACAAAAACTTTTAATTTTGCAAAAAAAATAAATAATAAAATAATTTTAATGCACTGTATTTCGATGTATCCAGCACCATCATCGAAATCAATGTTAGACACAATTCCAGTGTTTAAAAAAATTTTTAAATGTCCAGTTGGGTTTAGTGATCACTCAGATGATATTTACCTTGCGGTAGCTGCGGTTGCATTAGGAGCAAATATTATTGAAAAACATTTTACAGTATCAAAAAAATGGAGTGGTCCTGATATAAAACTATCTATAACTCCCGATAAATTTAAAAAAATGGTTGAAGTTTGTAATGAAGTACACTCTTCAAAAGGGATCAGAAACAAAATTCTTAAAGAAGAAATCCCAGTTACAAATTTTGCTTTTGCGTCAGTTGTAACATTAAAAAAAATTAAAAAAAATGAGAAATTCTCTAAAAAAAATATATGGGTAAAAAGGCCTGGTACCGGAAAGATACCAGCAAAGGATCTTGATAAGATATTTAATAAAAGGTCAAATAAAACACTATTAGAAAATTGTCAGCTTAAATATTCTGACATTAAAAAATGAAAAAAATAGTTTTTTTTTCAGGAAGTAGAGCAGAATATAATATTCAATTCCCTCTACTAAAATTGTTTCAAAATAATAAAAATTATAAATTTTATTTTATTGTTGCTGGTTCTCATACATCAAATGTAGTTGGTGATACTTTCAAAGAGATTAAAAAAGATAAGATTAAAGTTACTCATAAGATTAATTTAAATTTAAAATCTGAAAATAATTTGAATCTCAATAATTATTCGATAGAACTTCAAAGCAAAGTAACTAGCATTCTTAAAAAAATTAAACCTGATTGTGTACTTTTAACTTCTGATCGATTTGAAACGCTATCAGTCGCACTAGTATCACATTTTATGAAAATTCCCATTATACACTTAGAGGGTGGAGACGTAACAGAAGGAGGAACATTAGATGATAACTCTAGACATGCAATAACAAAATTATCATCACTGCATCTCGTAACCAATAAAGATTCAAAAAAAAGAGTTAATAAATTAGGTGAAGAAAATAGAAGAATTATAGATATTGGTTTTCCACCATTAAATATGATTGATAAAAAAAAATTATTTAACAAGTACGATATAGAAAAAATGCTCAAAGTTAATAAAGAAGAAAAAGTAATTTTATTTACATATCATCCTGTGCCCAATGAAATTGATAAAATTAAATTAATTTTTCGATCATTAAAAAGTTTACAAAGTAAATATATAAAAATTATAATAACATATCCAAATTTTGATCCCGGTTACAAATATGTGATTAAAGAGATAAAAAAACTTAAAAATGAAAATATTGTAGTAGTTCAAAATTTAGGAAGAAAAATGTATTTTAGTATTTTAAATTATCTAGGTACCTATAATAAAGGAATTTGTATGGGAAATTCTTCTAGTGGTATTAAAGAGACTTTATTTTTTAATTGTAAAACTATAAATTTAGGTACCAGACAAAAATCAAGACTTAAAACAAAGAATATTTTTGACTGTGAGTTGAAAGTAGAAAATATTACAAAAAAAACTAAAAAGATACTTAAACTAAAGACTAACTTTAGAAATATACTTAATCCATACTATTCTAAGAAAAAATTTAACAATTTAGATAAAAAAATTTTAAAACTGTTAAAATTAAAAGATTTAAATAGAAAAAAAATTACTTATTAGTAATTTAAATTATTTATTTTTTTAATATTTTAACATTAAAAACATCAGAGGGAGTTATTATTTGTATTATTATTAATCCTAAGATTTTTTTAAGAAGCTAACTTCTTTGCCATCTGATAATCATTTAAAGTATCAATGTCGATATTCATTAAATTATTTTTAATTTCAAAATAATTCATTTTTTTTGAATAAAAACTTCTATTTTTAATTAATGTTGTTTTTTTTATTAAATAAAAAGAACCACTTGGAATAAATACATTAACATCATTTACATTATTTGAAAAATTAGTCATATATTTATTGGTTTTCATTAAAATTCTATCTCCAGTAAGACCAATTTTTTTTACAGAAATTAGTGGCATTTTAGGGTTTTTTTTAAATTTTTTTAATGCTTTTTTAAAATCATTCTTCAATCTGAAAGGGCTAGTTGGTTGAAATAATGCAACAACATCAATTTTACTAAATTTACTTTCAAACCATTTGATAGCATGATTTGAAGCGTCAAATGATGAACTCTTATCTAGGGAAAGGTTTTTTGGCCTTAACCAAGGAGCATTTACCCCAAGTTTATTTGCAATTTTTTTCATTTTTTCTGAATCTGTTGAAAAAATTATATGATTTAAAGGAGCAATTTTTTTTACAAAATTTATGGTTAACTCAATTAATGTTTTATTATTAATTTTTAATAAATTTTTATTTTTTAACCTTTTAGACCCTTTTCTTGCAAGAATGATATAAAGAATTTTCATTACTTTTTTTTTGATTTGGCCTTAATAAAATCTTTTTTAAGACCAATATCTACCCAGTCTTCATGTGCAGGGTAAATTATTATTTTTTTTTTATTTTGTTTTAGACTATGAAATAACTCTGTCATATCAAATTTTTTATTAGGTATAAATTTTAAAGCTTTAGGATTTATAATATAGATACCTGTATTAATATTAATTTTTTGAGTTGGTTTTTCAATTATACTTTCAATAGCAATTCCCTTAGATTTAATTATTCCATAGGGGTTGGTTTGATTAATTTCTTTAACAACCATAGTCGCCATTGCTTTATTCTTATTATGAAAATTTATTAAATCTGAAAAATTTATATTTGATAATACATCTCCATTTACAACAACAATAGGTAATTTATTTCTTTTATTAATTAATCTTAATGAACCAGCGGTCCCCAACGGCTTTTTTTCAATGAGATATTTTATATCAATGTCTATGTTTTTGCCATTTTTAAAGTATTTAATTATTTTTTCTTTTTTAAAGAAAATGGATATGTAAAAATTGTTGAATCCAAAATTTTTGGCGTTTAAAATTATATGTTCTAAAATTGGCTGATTTCCAATTTTTAACATCGGTTTAGGAGTATTTTTTGTTAATGGCCAAAGTCTTTTTCCTAAACCACCAGCTAAAATAAAAAAGATATTCTTTTTTTTTGAGATTATTTTTCCATTCCAAAAATGTAATTTTAATATTTTTTTATTCCTATCTATTTCTGGAATCTGTAATATGGAATTTGTTTTCATAAGAGTGTTAACCTTAGAAAAATGTGAGTTTTCACTTACTGTGATTGGTTTATTATTCATTACTTTTGCTAGCTTGAAGTTTAGAGATTTTCCAGCAGCAAGAGATCTTCTAATGTCGCCATCAGTTACAGTGCCATGTAATGTTTGTTTTTTATCCACAATTAAAACAATTTGTGATTTAAATTTAACAAGTATGTCTATTGCATCTTTAATTGTATTGTGCTTTGTGAGTGAAATTGATTTTAAATTCATTTTTAAACTAGCTTAATTAAAATGTTTTTATATTTTTAATAAAAAGTATTACTGATTAGAATGATACAGTAAACTGTCAATTTTTTGATTAAAAATATCACAAGTATTACATTCTTTGTAAAATTTCATACTTTTATTTTTTATATATATATTAGAAAAGTGATACCAAAATTTTGAGTTAAAGATGTTGGGATTTCTTTGAATTTTACACTGAAATCCAATTAAAATGTCTTCCCAAGGTTGTTTGTGTTTAATTGTATTTATGAAACTTTCTTTTCTTATTTTAATATAAAGAATCCTGTTATTATTTTTTAAATTATTTTCTACATTAGAATCAATTTTAGAATGTTTTGTAAATTTAATTTTTTTGTTGCTAAAATCTACTTTAAAGTTTAGATAATTTTTTTTGAAATTGTCACCTGTTAAAGTTACTATCAAAATAAGATTGTCTTTAAAATTTGAATTTATAAAATAATTTTCAATAAAATTTTTATCTATCTTATTATTCATTTTCTTAAATTCTTTTAAATATTCCAAATTAGTTTTATCTTTGTAGTATTTTTTTGTTTTTATTATCTCTTTTGTTAGATCTTCATTGGTAAATTCAAAAACTTTAAACTTATTATTATCTAATAAACTAATTTTCTTTTTACTTAGTATTTTTTTATAATCATTATATTCAATTTTTTTATTATATTTTTTAACAAAAGCATCTCTTTGAAGCTTTTCTTCAAATGAACCAGCATATGGTAGAAAGTATTTAGCATTTGTCTGTAAAAGGTTTTTAATTTTAAATGTTTTTAGAAAAGAGTTTTTTTTTTTAGATATTTTAATTTTTTCATTAAGAGTATAATTTTCAAACATCAAAGGATAGCCTGATGCTCCGCCAGCAAAAGAAGAACCATATAAAGTTACTTTTGGTAATTTTTGAAAATTAATAGAATTAGAATCAACATCTAGAAGAGAAGAAAAGCTGCCATTTGAAAAATAAATTCCACTATCCAATCTAAAGTCACCAGATTTAAGCATAGTAATTATCAAATTACTTTCTTTAAAATTATATTGTCTATTAAAATCAAAAAATAAAATATTTTTAAATCCTAAATCATCAAGAAGCCCCCCCATTGAGTCTACTTGAAACTTTGGAACAACAATATTTATTTTTTTTGATATTTTGCTAAGCGTATAAGAATTAAGATGATCAGGATGATTATGACTTAAGTAAATAAAATCACAGGAATTTACTTCTTTTAACCAGTCAGACTCAGTTTTGTTTTTTAACCACCACCCATTATTAAAAGCAGGTCCTATTGCCCATGGATCAGTGGCAAATTTAAAATTCTTTCCTTCCACTATAAGAAATGCATGGTTAAAAAATTTAATAATAGTTTTATTATCAAAATTCGAATTAATTTTAGAAATTATTGGAAATGAAAAATCAATGTCAAAATAAATTTTATTTTCTTTAATTTGAAAAGACAATTCCTTTTTTTTAACTTTATTATCGTAATGACCTGTAGATGGATCAAATGCCCACCCATGAACGGGACATGTTGCTTTATTCTCACCAATTTTTTGTAACAATTTACCACCCGCATGATCACAATTTCTATCAAATACTTTAATTTTTGAATTTTTCTTATATATAAAAAATTCAGAATAAAAATTTAAACCATCTGAAATTTCATCAAGACCTATAGTGAACTTTTTACTTTTAAATGAGCTTTCAAGATAGCCAAGATCGTTAAACAAATTTTTAATCACTGTATTACTTTATTTTTTATTCAATATATTAAATTAATTGACTAGAATAATTTAATATCATAAAAATTTTAAATCAGACACAAATTAATACAATCTTTAAAAAATAATATTATTTTAAACTTTATTAAAATAAACATTTCAAAGGTAAAGAAAAATATTTTTATTTATGAGAACTGCCAAAATACCTAAAAAAGAAATTTTTTTAATTGCTGATAGAGATAGATCTGATGTAGCTTTGAGACTTAGTTTTTTATCAACTATCATATCTCAAAAAAAAAATTTTGAACCATTAGTCTTATTCAACTCTAAACAAACACAAGAAGTAAAAAAAATTTTCAAAACATTCAAAATATTTAATACAAAAAAGGTTGAATTAACTCTAAAAGATTATTTTTTATATATTTTAATTTCTTTAAAATTTGTTGAATCTTTAATTAAAATTGCTGTTAAGGGCTTTGATTGGTTTGTTGAAAGTTATAAAATAAATGAAATAAGACTTGGAGATTTGATTTATGACAAATATATAAGACACGATTTAAGTTACTTAAAACCAAGCTTACTAGATACTAAATTTATCTTTTTATTATTAAAATCAATTTATCAGTATTATGTGATTGAAAATATTTTTGTAACTAACAAGGTAAAACTTTCACTAATTGGATCTTTATCATATATTTCTACATCTAATTTAATTTTACGAATATCTCAAAAAAATAAAATTCCAACAGCTTTTGTTTCTGCTGATGGGTATAAAATTTATAGAAAAAATACGCCTCCAGGTGATCCCATCATTGACGAAATTGAAAGATCACTAAAAAAATACAAATTTAATTTTTTGAAGAAAAAATCTGAAATATATTTTCATCAAAGAATAAAAGGTAAATTAAAAAAAAAACGATACGATCCAAAATTATTTTTTCAACATGATGAGCAGAATTGGGCAAAAAGTGCAAGTAGTAATAATAAATTTTTAGATAATTTAAAATTATTAAAAAAAAGTTATTCCAAAGTTATTCTTTTTGCACCACATGCATTTAGTGAATGCAACCATTTATTTGGTGATTTAATATTTAGAGATTTTCATCAACACTCAATCGAAACCTTGCAATTTGCTCGAGAACAAAAACAAACTTTATGGCTTTATAAAATTCATCCTTTTAGTCAAATTAAATATGGAGAATATAACTCATCAGTAAAAAGTTTTAAGAAATATTCGCAAAAAAATATTTTACTTGTACCAATGAATATTAAAACAAAAGATTTATTCCCTCATATTGATTTAGTTACATCTTCTAGAGGCACAATATGCATTGAAGCTGCAACTTTTGGAATTAAAAGTCTCATAACAACTAATATATTTTATGATAATTGGAAAATTTCTCACAGAGCAAAGAATAAAAATGACTACTTTCAACTTTTAAAGAATATCAATCTAATTAAAAAACCTTCCAATAAAACAATAACAATGGCTAAAATACTTTTATATTTAAGAAAAAAACTACAGTCTAATTTTGAATACAATCTTATTACACCTAGAAAGTTGATTGATAAAAAAGAATTTTTTCAGATCCTTAATAAGGTTGATAAGACAAACAATAGCAAGATATACTCATTATATTCAAATATCTTTAAAGAATTAGAAAAAAAAAATGATAAAAAAAAAATATAAAAACTTAATTATTGATGTAGATGGTGTAATGACAGATGGAAAATTTTACTATTCACACGATGGTAAAGTAATGAAGGCTTTTGGAGCAGATGATCATGATGCTCTGTCAATTTTAAAAAATTATATGAATATCATTTTTGTTACTGGTGATAAAAAGGGTTTTAAAATATCAAGAAAAAGAATTGTTTCTCATATGGGTTTTAAGCTAAGCTTAGTCAGCACAGTAAAAAGAATTGAATGGATAAAAAAAAAATATTTATTAGATGAAAGTATTTATATAGGCGATGGTATATTTGATTATTTAGTAATGGAAAGAATTGGATTTTCTATAACACCAAATAATTCAAACAATTTTACTAAAAAACATGCTGATCATGTATTAAAAAGACCAGGCGGAGATAGGGCGGTGGCTGAAGCTTGTTTATTTATATTAAATAAATTTTTTAAAATTAAAGATTTTTCTAAAATTAATCTTAAAAATAAAAAAATGTCTGGTAGTTGGGCCATATGATTTCAGAAAAATTAAATAATTTTATTAATCAGAAAAAATGTACTTTGCTTTGTGCTGGTCCAATGTCAAAAAATTTTGTTGATACGTGCATAGAATATACTAATAATAAAAATTTTCCTTTTATGCTAATTGCTAGTAGAAGACAAATAGATGCAGAGCAATTTGGAGGAGGGTATGTCAACAATTGGTCTACTGAGACATTTTCA
>Ga0209335_10002191_pt1 | contig 20998 bp, 7 predicted proteins | sample COG_09_FD_184753 | JGI IMG/M metagenome (GOLD analysis project Ga0209335, IMG submission 184753) | Pelagic Microbial community sample from North Sea - COGITO 998_met_09 (SPAdes) (version 2) | ecosystem: Environmental > Aquatic > Marine > Neritic zone/Coastal water | place: Helgoland, sampling...
TGGTGAAAGACGTGACCCGGACGGAACTTCTTTATGGTAGGTACTAGGATGCTAGAAAAAAACAAATTTGGTCCTTTCTGACGGAGAGACCAATTATGAAGAATTAAGCCCTGGTGATAAGCGCTGCTTATATTAAAGTCTGCAAACGAATTGCAAAAAGGTAAAAAGATAATGCATCCGATTATCTTCTTTGTTTCGGCCTAACTGTGGGAATGATGGGCAATTTACTTTGTGACTAGGATCGTTCTTCGTAGTACCTTCGATTTGACGGTTTCAATATATTCCTGGTGGGATCCACGATGCGTTTAACTCGCATATCATAGGCAGTATGACAAACCCTGGTCCAACATATGTAAGAGGGGGGGAAGATAAATCGCAATTCGCGAGGCCTGTACGTTTTCACCTTCTTTGTTGAGGATGAGAGAAAATAAAGGTTTAAGACGTATAGCTGTTTAGCGAACGCAGTTGGGCTAACCATTTGGCCCAAGGAGGGGCACAACTAGTTGTCAAACTAGGTGTCATTGGGGCGAGAGTACATCCATCCGAGACCATGTACTACAGAGATGCCTGCTTCCGCGTTTTATACACCTGCGTTAACAGCATTCATTGATAACTCGCTAGAAGGTCTTTCAGACACTACTTTGCTTGTTAGTAAATTAGGGACAAACGCAAAAGCTGATTAGGTATCATATTTCCCAAAGCCGCAAATACTGGAAGGCCTTTGAGATTGAGTTTGAGGCATAGCTAACGATCCGAACGCTAGCAGCGAAATTTAAAGTCTAGGATTTTTTGTGATGAAACAATCTATGGTTGGTTCAGAGAAGCAGAATCAAATTGGGACTGCTTTTGCGATGGGAAAGAATACTCGTAGCAAAGTTGGGATGATTGGAAAAACAATTGTTTCACGGATGTAACAGCGGCAAACTCGAACAGTTGAGGGATCGAGTTATTGACCTGCTCTAACAATAAATTCGGAAATCTGGCAGGTGGGCTGCAAGAAGCTGACAAGTTTTTGAAGTCGGGGCAAATGCCATGAGAGGTGTAAACGGACTTCGGTATTGAATATACACAATTGTGGAAGCGTCAAGAAGAAAACTCACGCTCATTGAATGCTCCAAACGAGAGCAACAATACTCTCTTAACCCTCCTACCAGATCACCTTCAGACTTGCCTCTCGTGCTAAAAAATGTTACTAAGCTAAAAAATGTTACTAATGTTTCAACGGAGGTTTTATAGAAACACATCAGACTATTGAGTGAAGGGGTCGCTCACATACCTATCGATCTGAGGATCTTTTAAGAGTGAAATCGGCACCAGCAGAAGCTGCTGGTGATACCTACAGTCAAAAAAGTTCTCTCAGACCCTCAGACTAGTATTAAAATCGCTGATGGATTTAGTACTAAGATTAAAAAAGCAAGATCAGTCATCGTGCTTTTAGGTTCTAGTAATTATTAACACTTAACTTGTAACTTATTAATCTTTTATTCGTCGACCTTTATTTTTTTTACTTTTTTTAGCCTCAGGTCGACGAATATATTTAGCTCTGCAACTTCGATATCTTCCTTTAATTTACTATTTTGAAATCTATCTGATAAAAGAGTTGACTTAACCAGCTCGGCATGTTTGTTTAGATTTCGTAGATTTATGAATTGCACTTTTATCAATCGGCTGGAGACCAAAGTCTCTTGTCATATGACACAATTTGATATATCCACTTTTATGCGGTGGTGCAAAGAGTAAATATATGGGGGATATCTAGCGCAGATTCGAGTGTAAATTTATTCCAAGTCTGATAGAAAAACATGTGTCGCTCTTGGTATGTTTATTAAATTATGGATATAATAATTTTTGTTAAGACAAAGCGTCGATTCGTACAAACACCCATGTCTGGGGCTAGACAAATAATCTGACAGTCGTTTGCTCGTAGCACTTTCTGAAGTGGACGTGTAAGAAAATTTTGCTGTTTTATAATTAGCGTACCGTCACTTGCCGAATCGAACACAGTGGTTTGTCAACCATACCAGGGTGACCGAACGATTTTTCGTACAAGTAAGCCGATGAACAACCCCGTCTACTAAACTCATTAGAGAAAAAAATTGTGAATAAGAAACTTCGTAGAGTTTCGCCAATGAGTAAACAGATTTGCCTCGTCAATTAACAGCCTATTATTCTCATCAATGGAAAAAATAGCAAAACTTATCACAAATGTTTATTGAGATTGTTTTAATTTTTCTATACACAACAAAACTCGAAATTATGACCATAGTCTCTAATTTTATATCTATACCCTCATTATTATTATTCAATCTGAAGGAAAAATTATTAAACGTTTCACTGTCTGCTGTTGAGCGTATACCCGTCCGGAGATCTCATTCCTCCAAATTTTAAATTTGCGTTCTCTATTTTGATAAGAGCTCTTTGGCTGTCCAAACAGGATTTATTATTCTTTTATGGCGGTTTTGAAATTTCTATCAATTGCTTAGACACTACGATCGACTGAAAACACTCATTTAGAAAAGCCTCTCCTTCATCCACAATGAATTTCAGTTCTAGCTTTGACTCACCAAATACTTGATCGATAAGAGTATGCTCAACTGACTAAACCGCTCGCCATTAAAATAGGCATATGGGAAATTAGACTATTCCTCTCTTCTTCTTTAGACTAAATTTTTGTTTCAATTTTTTAAGACTGCTTTTGAGGTCTCTTTCCTAAAGAGCAACAGATTGTCGCTATTACAGTCTTCTCCATGATATTTAGATAAGTGCTTTCAGCACAGGTTTTTCACTGTTAGAAAAACTATCACGCATGGTGTTTGAAGCGAGGTATTATCTAGATGTTTCACATAAATTGTTCGCATGAAAGTTTTGAGCGTACTGGTGCTTTGATGACGGAAACGGTTTTCTTTGCTAAACACCGTTTTAAACTCCTGTTCAAACGAACGGTAATCGGAAAAGGTTTCTTAAATAAGTTATTTTTTTCATTGTTTCTTGATCTTAATTGTTTATTTTATTTTAATCAGTAGAGTCACCCAAAAACTCATAGTTATGATGAGTATCGGGGTGCGATTTGTTTTAACTTTCGTCTTGTGATACAGGAAGTAGTTTTATTTTTTATATCAATATCAGCGCGTAAAATTTGTACCAGTTCCACTAGCTGCACTTGTAAAATTTCCTGCGAATTCTTCAGCCATCGATCGGTAAAAAGCTCGATTCAAACTTATGGACATTCTCTTAGTTCTGCGACGAGCATTTTTGTTTTTGTTGAATAATCCAATCCTCAAGCAGGAAGTCGTGAAACGTAAAAGTAGTGCTGCTTAAGCTGTCATATTTATTTCGTTTTTCAACAATAGTTTTTTCGATCGATTGTCGACTTATATTAGCAAAAAGATGGCTTACATTTGTTGACAAATAACATTTACGTTTTCTGTTTCTATGTTATTTTTTTCAAAAAAATGGTGCAACTCTCTGCTTCTCTTTTATTTTCTTCTTAGCCATATCAAAAGTTTGATCGCTATTTATACTAACTAAATCAGATTTGTTCTGTTTTAAATCTAAATCTAGGATGCCTCATGCTGTAAGATTAGTTCGATTACTGGTTCTTATTTCGTCACGTGTGCGATTATTATACTTGCATCTTTTAAAACTTAAGTCATGTCTGATTCGTGTCACCCTTATGGGAACAGAAAATGCTTCATCGTTTATAACGACTGAGGGTATCTGTTCAAAAATTTGGATGCAATCTACCCAGGTCAAAGTATCTAGTTCAGGATCCTCTACAATATTTTTTTGGTTGTTTAATCTTGCTAATATCGCACCTTGTTACTGCTATCTTGTCCTTACCTAAGCAACAACACGGCCGGCTAATTGGCCAAATTGATTCAAACTTCGATTTCCATTCCTCGAGTTCTTGACCACCTTCTAGTAATGGGTTAAAATTTAGGTCATCGAACATGTTAAATTTAATTGAACAGTGCTACTTACTTATTTCCTGGTGGCCGAGCCTTAAAATTAGTTAAAGTGTTAACGTTACGAATTCAACGATCCTTTAATACTTACAAAAAATATTACTTTGATCATTGCGATTGCTGTACGCCTCCTCAGTGAGATTAGCAGCGCATTGTGTAGCAGCTGGCGCCCTAACCCTAATACTATATTTAATTATTAATTTTATAATAAACTTATAATAGACTATTTTAAATACATATAAACTAAAAAAAACGCAAGCCTTTAAGTTTTAAAATTTACAATAATTTCTAAAAAAATTTTATTGCTTTGTCTCACCAACGACTACATAATCCGCAAAGATCTGATCACAGTCTCCCACCTATCCTGCGCGATAAAACCCGGAGCCAATTTCAATTTACAGAAAGCTCATAGCTTTCTGCCAGTCAGGCAGTCCGTCCGACTTTACAGACAAGTCTATTTCGCCGAGTCCCTCTTCTCCGCGACAGTGTCAAATCATCGCTTTCGTGCGGGTCAGAATTTAACCGACAAGAATTTCGTCCTTAGGACGTTATAATTACGTCGTCACGGGTCTCACATAAAAGTTAGCATTTTATAATTGTCTGGACTTGTAGCACCCATAAGAAGAATAATTCTCCTCTATGAGAACGAGCTCATCTAGAAAATACGGATAGAGCATTTATTTTTCCTCTCGTCGCATGCCCCCGGGGAGTGTATTTTTTTCCAGTACGAGAAAGCTTCCGTTTATGCATCTAATGCTATAAAACAAAGAACGCTGATGGTTAAAAAATTGTCTCCCGTGCTTGCACATAGTGTCAAGTAACAAAGTAGCTAAGAATAATGCGTTATTTTAACTTTGATTTTTCTTATTCTTGGTTTTTTCATTTTTAATAATATAATTTGATTACGATACTTCAAATAATATATAAATACACACTGAATCTAATAAAACATTTCTTTGATATTTTGTGACTAGACCGGAAACTTGTGCTTACAGAAAGTTAAAAATAAAACTTAATTTGGACACAGTTTCTTAATTAAAAAATGTAGAAACCAAAAAACTTAAATTTTCTAAAAAGTCTCGAGGGACTGTAGAAAACTAATAGCCAAAGCAATCGAAAACACGAATATTGATGATCTCTCTAAATATTAGACATTAGAAACAAAAACCAAGGATATGAATTTAATAGACGATCTAAAAACTAACACAAATAAATTTTAGACTATATATGTGATATAAGATGTAAGATCTTGTTTAATAAGTTTAAATGATATTCTAATACTAATGACATCAATATGGTAAAACAAGTAAAGAAATTGTAAAGGTGATATCGTTTTTAGATTTGGTGTATCTGTTTTCTTCTAAAACTTAAGAAATAAATAAATGGTATCGTCTCCTTAAAAAAGTAAAATTAATGAATTTTTTAAGAATGAATAATTCTCCTAAATAAGATCAAACGTTTAAATTTTCTCAAGTCAAGTTTGAAAATAAATTTCAAGTAAACTAGATCATGCGCTCATTCATGGAGTTTTATTAACGATTAATTAATGATTACTAATAGTAATCTAATTTATAAAAACAGTAATTTTGACCCGTTTTTATGAACTAAATGCTTGTTATAAGCCTAGTATTTTATCATTAATATTGATTAAATATGAACAAAATTACCAAGCAATAATGTCTAATTTGAAAAGCGCAATACATGTCTCAATCTGTATCAGAACGTACACGAATTAAAAGCGACCGTTATGAATCTGGAGTAATCCCTTATGCTAAGATGGGTTACTGGGATGCTGCATATTCGGTAAAACAGACTGACCTACTTGCTTTATTCCGTATCACACCACAACAAGGTGTAGATCCGGTTGAAGCAACAGCAGCCGTAGCTGGTGAATCATCAACCGCTACTTGGACTGTTGTATGGACAGATCTTTTAACAGCATGTGATGTTTATCGTGCTAAAGCTTATCGTGTAGATCCTGTACCTAATACACCGGGACAATATTTTGGATATGTTGCGTATGAAGTTGATCTTTTCGAAGAAGGATCACTTGCCAATATGACAGCGTCTATTATTGGTAACGTTTTCGGTTTCAAAGCGGTTAAAGCTCTTCGTCTAGAAGATATGCGTATCCCATTTGCTTACCTAAAAACATTCCAAGGACCTGCAACTGGTGTTGTTGTAGAGCGTGAGCGTATGGATAAATTTGGTCGTCCTTTATTAGGTGCGACAGTTAAGCCTAAATTAGGTCTTTCTGGTAAAAACTATGGTCGTGTAGTTTTCGAGGGTCTTAAAGGTGGTCTTGATTTCCTTAAAGATGATGAGAATATTAACTCACAAGCGTTCATGCGTTGGAGAGAACGTTTCCTTTACTGTCAAGAAGGTATTCAACGTGCCGCAGCAGCTACTGGTGAAGTTAAAGGTAGCTACCTTAATGTTACTGCTGGTACTATGGAAGCCGTTTACGAACGTGCTGAATATGCTAAGGAGCTTGGTAGTATTGTTATTATGATTGACCTTGTTATGGGTTATACAGCAATTCAATCAATTGCTTATTGGGCTCGTAATAATGATATGATTCTTCACTTACACCGTGCAGGTAACTCTACATATGCACGTCAAAAGAACCATGGAATTAACTTCCGTGTAATTTGTAAGTGGATGCGTATGGCTGGTGTTGATCATATCCATGCGGGTACAGTTGTTGGTAAATTAGAAGGTGATCCTTTAATGGTTAAAGGTTTCTATCATACATTACTTGATGTTAAGACTGATGTTAACCTTCCACAAGGTTTATTCTTCGCCCAAGATTGGGCTTCTCTACGTAAATGTCTGCCAGTAGCCTCTGGTGGTATTCATTGTGGTCAAATGCACCAATTACTTAACTATTTAGGTGATGATGTAGTTCTTCAGTTTGGTGGTGGTACAATCGGACATCCTGATGGTATTCAAGCCGGTGCTACTGCAAACCGAGTAGCTTTAGAGACTATGGTTCTTGCTCGTAACGAAGGTCGTGACTACGTTGCAGAAGGTCCTGAAATCTTACAAGATGCAGCTAAAATGTGTGGTCCTCTACAGACAGCTTTAGATCTTTGGAAAGGTATTAGTTTCAATTATGCATCAACTGATACTGCTGATTTCTCTGAGACAGCAACAGCTAACGCATAATTTTACGATTACAATTACTAACAATATTAATATATAAGGAGTTTTGAATAGTGAGACTTACACAAGGTGCTTTTTCATTTTTACCAGATTTAACTGATGCTCAAATCCAAAAACAAGTTGAGTATTGTATTGCGAAAGGTTGGGCTGTAAATATTGAGTGGACCGATGATCCACATCCCCGTAACACATATTGGGATTTATGGGGTTTACCTTTATTTGATATTAAAGATCCTGCTGCCGTAATGTTCGAATTAGCAGAATGTCGTAAAGCAAATCCTACAGGTTACATTAAAATGCAAGCGTTTAACGCATCGATTGGTACGGAAAGTTGTGTACATGCTTTTATTGTACAACGCCCTAACTATGAGCCAGGTTTCTTTTTACAACGTACTGAGAACGATGGTCGTTTTATCCGATACACAATTGTATCGTATGCGACACAAAAACTACCTGCAGGAGACCGTTACTAATTTTCCACGTTTGCGCCAACAAACAAATTTAAAATTTGTTTGTTGGTATTTATGTGATGTTTTCAGGAAATTAGAATAAATCTGAATTAGTTGAAGAAAGAAGAAAAGTTCTTTTGATTTTCTTTACGAAATCGAGAGATAAATTTTTTTTATTAAAATTGTGAAAACAGAGCTCTTAAAAGAAAAGAATCATATATCTAAAAAGGATATTATTAAAAATGAAGTCTAAAAAAAGTTACAATAACAATAGTGAATCTTTATCAGATCCTACACAAATTAAAAGTGAGCGTTATGAATCGGGATTAATCGATTATTCTGACGTGGGTTACTGGGATCCTAAATATGAGATACAACCGACAGATATAGTTGCTTTATTCCGTTATGCACCACAATTCAGTGTAGATCCAATTCGTGCTATAGCAGCAATTGCTGCTGAATCTTCAACAGCTACCTGGACTATTGTATGGACAGATCTCTTAACAGCAGGTGATGTTTATCGTGCGAAAGCATATAAGGTACATGCTATCGTTAAGAGTCGATATGGTGAAGCTATAATTAACCGTGATTTTCCAGAATATCTTGGTTACATTGCTTATAATATTGACTTATTTGAAGAGGGATCGATTGCTAACATGGCTGCATTAATTATTGGCAACGTTTTTGGATTCAAAATGCTAAGAAGCATTCGTCTTGAAGATATGCGCATCCCTCTTGCTTATTTAACAACTTTTCAAGGTCCGGCAACAGGTGTTGAAGAAGAACGTGCACGTCTGGACAAATATGGACGACCACTTATTGGAGCCAACATTCGACCTAAGTTCGGTCTTTCGGGTAGAGATGAAGGTCGAGCTGTCTATGCAGGTCTTAAAGGTGGTCTTGATTACCTCAAAGGTGGTGAAAATAATAGTAGTCAATCATTTATGCGTTGGAAAGAACGTTTTCTCTATTATCAAGAGGCTGTTAACAGCGCTTCCGCGGCTACAGGTGAAGTTAAAGGTAGTTATCTTAACGTTACCGCAGGTAATATGGAAGCTATCTATGAGCGGGCTGAATTTGCAAAACAACTTGGAAGTATTATTATTATGATTGATCTTGTTGCAGGTTATACAGCAATTCAATCTATAGCCAAATGGTGTCGTGCAAATAATATGATTCTTCATTTAGAATGCGCAGGTAGATATACAAATACTCGTCAACGAAGACATGGCGTTAGTTTTCGAGTAATTAGTAAATGGATGCGTCTTGCTGGTGTAGATCATGTCCAAGCAGGCACAGTTGTAGGTAATTTGGACAGTAATCAGCTCATGATTAAAGGTTTTTATCAAACCCTAGTTGATTGCAAAACTTATGCTAATTTACCTCAAGGTATGTGGTTTCACCAAGATTGGACTTCTATACGTAGGTGTTTTCCTGTTGCTTCAGGTGGTATTAATTGTGGTCAAATGCATTACTTACTCGAGTATCTAGGTGAGGATGTGGTTCTTCATTTTGGGGGTGGTACAGTGGGACATCCAGATGGTATTCAAGCTGGGGCCACAGCAAATCGAGTGGCGGTTGAAAGTATGGTTCTTGCACGTAATGAAGGTCGAGATTATACTGAAGAAGGACCTGAAATTCTACGCGAAGCAGCTAGGACATGTCGTCCTCTACAAACTTCTTTAGATCTTTGGAAAAATATTCTTTTTAATGCTGGATCAGTTGATAAAGCTGATATTACTTACAACAAACATTTTGATTCTATTCATTTTTTACCTGCTAAAAGTCATTTTGCTGAATAATTTTCAAAAGGACATTTTATTACTTGAGCTAAAATTACTCAGTTTTCTGAGTTAAAAATTCGATCACGTTGATTTCATCATAAGTTCTCTTAATTTTTGACTTAGCACGAACATATTTCTTTTTTGTGAGATAAAAATGTGCTATTATTTTTCATTTTCATAAGTTTCACTCATTTATGGATACAAATATCGCAGAAATTTTAGAATTATGATGAATTTACTAGGAGTTTGCAAGATTCTTAGAGCAACAAATAATCGAGTGGTCTGCGCACATATCATTTAGAAATTGGAACAAACAATAAAAGAAAAAAGTTTTTCATGTAGCAAAAATTTATTCAGATCTAGATACATAAACGAAAAGGATGTTAAATCGATTAGAGTCTTTTTGTTCAAGAGAGAAACTTCAACACAGTTTTTAAAATTAAAAAGAGCAAAAGGGATGGGGTAACTCGAATGCTGAGTAAATCAATTGGGTATAATGCATATTTATTAAATTTATATTTTAATTAAATTATATCATAATTTTAATAAAATAAATACTCAATTCGTTGAACTTTTTAAATATTTGTTTTATAATATCATAGTCCATTAGTAAAAATATTCAAATTAATATGATCTCTTCAAATTTTTGGAAAACGGTATTAGACGCCGTGATGACATATGGTTATCAGGAGAGGGTATTTAACATGATCGAGAATCTCCCTGTCTTGGTAGTGCGTATGCTAAACTCGATCGCGTCTCAATCTTCACACCAGTTGCGCTGATCTGAAGACTAGTCGTGTGTTAACTGCACTCAAGTATCCTGGTTGTGTAGTTATCTCTCTATCTAGTGAGCTATATTTGCAACGGGTGGTAACTAGCGATTAGCGTATACTTAACGCTCTAATAATTGACATAAGCGTAATGATAATAAAACCCTTTTAAACTTAATTTATCTATATATTTTATATTTAATATAATTCTTAATTTAATTTATAGTATGATTTTATTAATTTTATTGTCTTGTAATATTTTTTACAATCAAATTTTGTAAAAAATGTTACAAACTATAAAATATTTAAATGATGGTTTTTTGTTTATAAAATAAGGGCAAAACGTCATTTTTTGAACTTTTTTTATCGTAATGCTCTGATTCTATATATATATTAATATTGTGAAGTTTGACCATTGAGGTACCAGTGTATATATTGAAATTGTTATATTTATTTCTAATTATAGATAAATGATACTATTTTGTTCAACTAGCCAAGTCAAACAAATTAGTTAAGTTAACTTGATTCATTCGATAGAAATTCACAAAGAGCTCGGTATGTAACACGTCCTATTGTTGGTATATTGCGTAATAGTTTTTTTGCTGCAAGAGGGCATTTTTGATAGTAAGCTTATCTCATTAAAATCATTCATTATCAAGCATTCAATCTGCTTTGGTTTTAAGAAATTTCCATTTTTCAGATAAGCGTCTACAATCTTGTGATTCATCATTTTGAATGTCTTCAGTCGTTTTACAGGTTTGAATGTCGATTCATCTAACAGAGTGCCAAATTTTCTCCCCTGAAAAGGAATTCCATTCTAATTCGTAAGTCACCTTTAATTTTACATTCTCGTTTTTGTAAGAAAGTTTACCACAAATCCTCTGTTAGTTGCTCAGATATTTTTTGCTTCATTTTTTCGTTATCGATTTTCGGCCCATGGGCTTCTAAATGCTTTTTAAGCATGTGAGTTTGCACGTCAGTAGTAAATCTAAATAATCTATGTTTAAGCTCGTATATTGCGCATTAAATGATCTTGTAGAGTGATTAATGGAACTCCGTAAGTACATTATGCTTATCTTTATATTTTTTCACAATCAGACCACTTTTTTCTAGGCTCGGAAAACATTTGTAAACTCGACTCTCAGGATTTGCTTTTTTACTCAGTATTTTTCCGATAATAATTTTCGCGGCCGTTGAATTTAATTTCACGTTTGTTGGTGCATGAAATTAACAACATATACCAAAATATACAACTGTGTTGTTTTCTTTGATCAAATATATTCAATTTAATTTCTAAATCTAGTAATAATTTTCTTATTCCTTCGATCTCTTCATCGTTATAAAAATCCATGGTGAGCAGCAAAGTATTGGGGGGGAAATTTTAAAAAATCTCGTGTATTTTTTCTAATCTCCAGATTGATTTTTTTCTGCGAGTGACATATATGCTTGCAATAATAATTTTTTATGTTCGTCGGCATTTTTTATTAACTTCTCATAATGCTGTTTTCGTGAATCGTCATTATAGTGAGTTCTTTATTTTAGTGGGGAACGAAGCTCAAAGACGTGTCTGAGAGTGACAATTGGTTTTGCAAAGATTTTAGCAGTAAAAGAATATCAGTGAGCATAACGAGATCCCGCAAGGAGGATGAAAACGAATTATTTTCGTCGTCAGATTACCATCCATACCTTTTGTTTTGCTATAATATTTTTAGAAATAATCTTACTTTAAAGCAAAATACAATATCACGCTATATTAAAGATTTCTATTTTAGAAAAGTGAAATCAATTACTATAATAAATTTTGGCGAAATTTTTTTATTGGAGAATACGTTTCGTTGAAAAAGAGCTATTTATTTTTGTCTTATTCTAATTTACTCTACTTACAGGAAGTAAAAAAAAATTTAAATACAAATTAAATACAAATTAAATATAGTGTAGCTTCAAATATAATGAATTTAAAAACGTATGAATTTAAAAAATACGTATATGATTTTGAGACTTATGTGCAAAGTTTGTATAGAAAGCGATAAATTAGAATTTATAAAAAATCGAGAAAAAGCGATCGTCTGATTACTTTTCGCATCTTAGCAACACATTTCACAATTCGATAATGATTTATCATAAATCTGATTTACAAACAACTATAATTCAGTTCACAGTGAATTACTTTTCGATGTTGATCTTTCGCGCAAAAGATTCTCAAAAAAGTTAACTAAAATAAAAATTTGAGAATGTTTCGCGGTTTAATTATATTAATAATTGATGGTCCAATATGAAATAATGACACACACACGAATTGCTCTCATGTTCATTTCTCTGATTATACAGCAGATGAATTACTTACCATTGCTAAGTTAGAGGAACAGCAATATAAATTAACTGCAAAGTAGAATCTGTTTTTCTAGATTACATTAGTTGTAAAGAAACTATGTTTGTCAATTCACGAAGCGTTAAGAATCGTTGATCGCTAGAATACGTCAAGCTAACGTATTTTTGAGACTAATCCAACTCAAGGGATTACTAAGGAGAACTTGTTACGTTAGTTCCTTCGGACATTCTACAGAGTCGTCTATTTAAAGTTGTTAGTGGATCGTAATTAAATAGAAACCAGGCTTCGCCTGTCTGTCCTCCAGCAACGGTTTTTTAGACGAATCTCCGCACTATTGTTAGGTAAACACTGTAATTTTTTTTGTACAAAAAATTAGATCACTTAAACTATTAGAAAGCTTAAGTTATTTTAAAAGTGTGGTTATTTTATTTGAATATTTTACAACAAGTTTTTGGCTTTTACCTCTCTTTGAATCATAAACTGTCTCGCCATAAGGTTAAAATTTTATACAAGAGGTCAATTTATTGCGTTTCTGACAGACTTAATTTATCTAAACAAAAGAAGACAATTTAATTACCATCCACTAACCCCTTTAAATACGACTCTGTAGAATGTCCGAAGGAACTATAACGTACAAGTTCTCCTTAGTAATCCCTTGAGTTGGATTAGTCTCAAAAATATTTTTAGCTTGACGCATTCTTAACGTTCAAACATAGGCTTTTCTTTCGTAACTTAATGTAATTTTAAAAGATAATATTTTATGAAACTATTTAATAAAGATCTACTCACAAAGGATAAACTAGGTAAAAAAATTAAACAAAGCAAGCATTGCATTTTAAAACAAAATTTGCTATCTTAATAATATCTAGCCTGGATAGCTCAGTTGGTAGAGCAGTGGACTGAAGATCCTCGTGTCACCAGTTCGAATCTGGTTCTAGGCATCTCCCGGTAAGTTTATCTTTTTAAAAAAGCTGAGTATAAGACTCTCACGTCCAAATAAATCAAATTGAGAGTTCCTCATGCTTGAATCAAAGGAACGAGCTGGCGAAAATCAAAGTTCTATATCTTTATATTTAGACAAAATATTCTGAAATCGTTCTAATTTCTGTTTTTTCCAAAACGACTTTTTTTGTACACTACTCTCTTGCGTCTCGCAATAATATTTATTTATCTAAAATTGATGAATTATTTCATAACATAATAATGGATCAAAAATATACGTGAAGCTCTAAATTAAGAAACTGCTTGTCCACGTGACACATTATTGCAAAATAATAATAATAATAAACAGGAAGTCAAGCCAAAAAGTTACTACTTTACGAAACAACTCGACTCTCAAAGAGTTTGATGATGAATCTTGTGAATACTTGGAAAAATATTGAATGCGATTCTTATGAACAAATGACGTTAGATGGTTGTATATCGAACGACAAATAACGCAGCTTTAGCAACGCTCAAAAAATTCATCGATAATAAAAAAACAGCCAGTTTTGAATCCTCATGAAAAAACAACATTTCTAAAGAGATGTGGAAATAGAGAAATACTAACATGGTCGGTTTACAAAAAAACTTGATGAGAGGTAATTCGGCAGAGCAAGTAAATATTTCTCTCTCGATATTTTAATTTTTCGTTTTATGTGGAAAATTAACAGTAATACAACAAAAAGTAAAAAAGTTATTTATTGAGTTAAAAATATTTAAATTTTCAATATCATCTGAACTTTTGTATCTTTTGATTTTTAGAAATTAGAGAATAATTAAAAACCTAGTTATTAATTTTTTACTCAACATTTTGGAAACGTTATTCACTGAATCTGTCCTTTTAAATTTAAATCATATACAAAAAATCTTTACTATGATATAGTTGATATATTTGATATCGTGGTGAGAGAGATTTCATCTAATAATTTAATTGATTTCTTTTTTTAATTTTGAAATTACAACATTTCGAATAAATATCGTGATTTTTCGAGAAGATTAATTATTAATTTCCACTCTCAAAGCAAAATAAACTTATTCTTTGTCCTCTTTTATTAGTTTAGCACAGACATAGCTTAGAATTTCTAAACTTTTAATCGCTTTTATTTTAATTTCCATGTTAGTTTTTACAGTTTGGTTTCTTCTGTAAAAGAAATCGAATCTCTCTAAATATTGCTGATAATTATAATAATCTTTTATTGTTGTTTTAAGACTGAAGGGCTTGTTGAAAATTTTGTTTTTTGCGTTATAGAATAATTTATATTTTTCAATTTCTCTTAAAATTTGTTTTTTACTTTTCGATTCGGATATCATAAAAACAAGCTTTAGTTGAAGTTTCTTTTTATCACATTTACTTTTATCTTTCGATAAAGAATTAAGATATTCTAGAACTTGTATTCTTGTTTCTTGCTCTTTTTTATTAGGATGTGATACATTATTAAAACAGATCCAACTTAATATTAATAATTGTAATACTTCGGTTTCTAAGTCGTTTATTTTAAACATTATTTTTTAAACATTATTATCAAAAATTTGAAAGTAATTGTGGGGCTGCCCTGGTTTCGACAATTGTTTTTTTCTTACGGTGCAAGTCGGTTGATTTTCGAAATAAGTCAAACTTTAATACAATAAATGCTATTAAAAACTTCTTTTTCCCAACAAAACTAGCATTCGCTTAAATATTTGTTATTATTTTAGAAATTTTACTATTCTAAATAATTAAAAATTCGATACCCTCTAGTTAATACATATATTTAATTTAGTCAAGGTTTTTCTACTTATGCTCTTTAAAAGCTTTATTAAGCTAAACTTGTGAATGATCCTTCAGAAAGTACAATTGCATGTGGGTTCGATTCCCACCAGCTCCATTTTAGCATCTGTGGCCGAGTGGTTAGGCACCGGACTCATAATCCGTTATACGCTGGTTCAAGTCCAGTCAGATGTATCGTTCTTCATTTATTTTTTCTTTAGTTAAAATCACAAATAGAGTCAGATGTTTAGTATCTATCATAATCTTAGAAATTAGAATTTCAGAATAAATCGCGATTGTTTAGATAATAGAATCGGAATTGCCTTACGAAAACTGTTGAGTAAATTCATGAACTCAACTAGACCTTCGATTATTAAACATCTTGCTTAGATTCGCAAAGCTACACAAAGCTAATTCGTGTTATGATCAAAAACAATTATTCGTTAAACTCACAAGAATTGTGTGCAAAAATGACTAATTATTATTATAGAAATAAACAATAAAGTTTAAATATTCAATTTAATCAATAGAATTTTTAGTAGAAAAGATTTCTTCACGTCGTAAGAATTAGCTCGTGTCATCTGAGAACTGTCACTTATTTTAATGTCCAACGAGAACTAAAAATACTGAAAATCTAGTGAGGTTCTTTATCTCACTTTAGGACGATGATCTAGATAAAAAGAATATAAAGTATTTTAGTTTTTGATTTAGGCGCTGATAATTTTGATCAAAAATGACAAGAAACAAAGATTACTTGATCTGAGAAAAACTAAAGTTTATTATCAACATTGTAGAAAAAATTAATTTATCCCTAACTTATCTGATATTGAGAAATTATCAGAATTTTTTGACCACTATGCACTAATCAAAAATGAAAACTTCTATTGCGAAGTTTCTGAAGATAAAGGATAATTCTATTAAAAGATTTGTTCGATCGACATTCAGTGCGCATTAACAAATGTTAACGAGACTGGAAATATGTATCTGAAATGTTATTTATGTGAAATTAATAATCGAGTCTTAACAGATTCACATCTATTTTAATATCTAGATCGCGTTAATGATGATCATTTAGTCGCTTCTTACCTTTATTTTTTTTTTAGTTAAAATCATTTATGATTTAGACACTTAGAGAATGTGTATTAATCTATAGGTAATTTAATAAATTAGCATATTAAGTGATGAATAAAGTCGTCGGTATTGATTTAGGTACTACAAATTCAGTGATTGCTTTAATAGAAGGAACGCAACCTGTTGTAATTCCAAATTCTGAAGGTCTGCGCACTACACCTTCAGTTGTTGGGTATACTAAAAAACAAGAACTCTTAGTAGGTCAAATTGCTAAACGACAAAGCGTAATTAACGCAGAGAATACATTCTATTCGGCAAAACGATTTATTGGTTCGAACCCACGAGAATTAAGTGAAGGTGCCAAAGATGTCACTTACCCTATCATAACAGAAGGTGAAACAATAAAGTTTAAATGCCCAAATTTAGGTAATAAAGTTTTTAGTCCAGAAGAGATTTCTTCACAAGTCTTGAGAAAATTAGCTAGTGCGGCATCAACCTATACTGGTCAAGAGATTGAAAAAGCTGTTGTTACAGTTCCTGCTTATTTTAATGACTCACAACGTCAAGCAACTAAAGATGCGGGTAAAATTGCTGGTTTGGATATTGTTCGTATTCTAAATGAACCTACGGCTGCTTCTTTAGCATATGGTCTAGATAAAAAAGAAAATGAAGTTATTTTAGTTTTTGATTTAGGTGGCGGGACATTGGATGTTTCCGTTTTAGAAGTAGGTGATGGTATATTTGAAGTATTAGCGACATCTGGTGATACTTTCTTAGGTGGTGATAATTTTGATCAAAAGTTAGTTGAGTATTTAACTGAAAAGTTCTTAAAAGAAGAAAGTATTGATCTAAAAAATGATAAGCAAGCTGTTCAAAGATTGCTTGATGCTGCAGAGAAAGCTAAAGTTGAATTATCAACAGTGACTGAAACAAAAATTAATTTACCATTCATGGCAGCTGGTACTGATGGGCCGAAGCATATTGAAGAAATTATTACACGTGAATTTTTTGAATCTCTATGTCAAGATTTAATGCAAAAATGTAAAACTCCTATTGAAACAGCTTTAAGTGCTGTTGAATTAGGTGTGGATAAATTAGATCAAGTTGTATTAGTAGGTGGTTCAACTCGTATTCCAAGCGTTCAGAGTCTTGTTCAGTCATTGACCGGTAAAGAATCTAATCAAACCGTTAACCCAGATGAAGTGGTTGCCGTTGGTGCAGCTATACAAGGAGCTGTTATTTCTGGTGAAATTAAAGAACTTATTTTATTAGACGTTACACCTCTCTCATTAGGCGTAGAAACATTAGGTGGACTTATGACTTCTATTATACCACGTAATACAACTGTTCCTAATCGTCGTTCTGAAATATTTTCAACTGCTACAGATTATCAACCCAATGTTGAAATTCAGGTACTTCAAGGTGAGCGTGAATTTGCGAAAGATAATAAAAGTTTAGGTTCGTTTAATTTAGAAGGTATTCGTTCTGCACTTCGAGGTGAACCAAGAATTCAAGTTACGTTCGATTTGGATTTTGATGGAATTCTATGTGTAGGTGCACGTGATAAAAATACAGGGATTGAGCAATCAATTACGGTTAGTGGTTCCTCTCGCTTAGAAGAAAGTGATATTGAAAGAATGGTTTCAGAGGCTGAAGTATATGCTAAAGAAGATCGTAAACGTCGTAAACAATTTGAATTAGTACATAACGCAAATTCTGCATGTGAACAAGCTACAAAGCTTGCAGCTAATTTAAATCCAGAAGTTCAAACAGAGACAGAAAAAATGGTTTCTAATATAAAGAATCTCATCAGCAATGAGAAATTTACCGAGTTAAATGAAAAAGTCAATGGATTACAAAGCTACATAACTTTTCAATCAGCAAGTGCGAATGTACCTAATTTGTAAAATATTTTAAAATATTTATTAATTAAATATTTTAAGTAGATACTATAGTTATATTTCTTTATATTTTAATAATATAAAGAAATATAACTATTTCATATTTAAACTAGGTCCAAAAGGCTTATCGTCTAACGGATTAGGACAAAAACCTTCTAAGTTTTTAATGTAGGTTCGATTCCTACTAAGCCTATCAATTTAAACATCAAAGATTTCACAGAATACTTGATTAACCTTGTCACCTGAATCGATTGTTTCTAAAGGATCTTTTCTTAATCGGTGGCGTAAACAAAGAGTGATCACTTTTTCGATATCATCTATACTAACTTCAGTTCTTTTTTGTGTAGCTGCATATGCCTTAGCAGCACGATTTGTTACGATATCGCCACGTAAACCATCTACATTTAAGACACTACAAACTTCAGAAATTTTAACACGAAGGTCATAATTAATATTTACATCTGGTAATAATGATTTAGCATCAACAATTGCTTTCGCTAGCAGTTCTTGTTCTGTTTGATATTTATTTATCCATGCTTCAGGGTTAGAATCAAAAGAAGTTCGTTCTTCGACGATTTGAACTCTTAGGATAGGGTCACGCACCGTTCTTATTTCAGCATGCATTCCGAATCGATCTAATAATTGTGGTCTTAATTCCCCTTCTTCGGGGTTTCCTGAACCTACAAGTACAAAACGGGCCGGATGACGGATTGATATCCCTTCTCGCTCAACTGTGTTCCATCCAGATGCTGCCGAATCTAGTAATATGTCTACTAGGTGATCATCAAGTAAATTTACTTCATCAACATAAAGAATACCTCGGTTAGCCTTTGCTAATAATCCCGGTTCAAAAGCTTTGACACCTTCAGTTAATGCTTTTTCAATATCGATTGTACCACATACACGATCTTCTGTTGCACCTAATGGCAAATCGATCATGGGTAAGTCTATTTTGCCTATTTCTAAAGCTTCTCCATTTTGTATTTTTGTAAGTACATCCGAATTCATCAATTCATAGTCTGTGGGATGTGAGTTAAACGGGTCATCCTTTACTATTTCAATTTCAGGTAATAAATCTGCAATAGCACGAATTGTCGTAGATTTCCCTGTGCCACGGTCACCCATGATCATAACCCCTCCAATTTTAGGGTCGATAACATTCAACTGTAAAGCAAGTTTCATTTCTTCTTGTCCTACTATTGCAGTAAAAGGAAATATAGGTAGTGTAATCTTCTTATTCATATTTGTCTTCTTTACGTAATTTTTTATAACTTGAGAATTTATTTCAATATCTTGAACATATCCATTTCTCGTATTCATATTTGCTTAAATTATTCATATAGAGCTAATCCAAGTCTGATAGATAAAAGTGATGTTACTAGAGCAATTGATAAAGCTAAAAAAACTTGTGTATTTGTAAGCATAGTTCTTGTATTTTATAATCAGTATCAAAAATACTATCATAAAACCTGGTTATAAAAAACTAATATTATAAATATTTATTGATTGACATTCGTATTTAACTTAATAAAGTTAAATATAAAAAATTTAAAGTTTGTTGGGTAACTTCTAAACTAGAATTACGTTATATTTTTAATAAATTATGATTCTGTTACGAAGCATCTAATGTTATAAAAATTAACTACACGATTTTAGCTGATATTTTATGGAATTTTTAAAATTTGGCTCGAAAATGTCCACAGTTTAATATAAATATATAAATATATATATGTATATATAAAGAAGCTTAATTCTAGATTTTTGATTAATCGTGATGCGAAAGTTGAGAATCAAAGATTTTATATTTGTGACACAAATTTTTCTTGTAGAAAGTGAATGTAACGACCAAAAAAAGAATTTGGTGTTTATTTGATAAACTATTAAGAATTTTAGCTGACGAATAAGAAAATTAAACAGACAAAAGTGAGAAAATATTGCATTAAAAAACAAAATTTGCTAAATTTAAGATTAATAAAACAAATCGACAATAGACTGCGGAACATTAATCAATTTAAAATTATTAGAGATAACTGATAGAATGTTTTAATAGTTAGGAGAGGTGGCTGAGTGGTCGAAAGCGGCAGATTGCTAATCTGTTGTATATCTTTCTATATACCGAGGGTTCGAATCCCTTCCTCTCCTATACGAAAACTTCTACTTTAATATAGAGCATGTAGCTTAAAGGATAAAGTATTAGATTCCGAATCTAATGATTAGGGGTTCGAGTCCCCTCATGCTTTTTATTTTTAATATCAAAAAGCATTCGTTAAGGACTTAATTTCACATCATTTTTTATATTTAAAAAATTCTCTTATCTTTTAATCTATAAAATAGATTATTATTATCACGATATATGATCAACAAATATGTTCTGTTTTAAAAGTTATATTCTACCTGTTGTTTTGATCCAATTTTGAGCTTCTATATAGTTATTTGGAGTTAATTTGATGGCTTGTTGCCAGTATTTACCTGCTTTGTCAAAAAATGTTTTAGCTACTTCTAAGTTATCACTTTCTTTAGCTTTTACACCCTGGTAATGATAAATTATAGCTACGTTATTTAATGCTTGGGGTAAGTTTAGATTTAATTCCAATGCTTGGTGGTAGTATTCCAAGGCTCGTAGATACTCTCCATTACTAGAATAAACTAATCCAATATTATAAAGAATATAACTGCGATCGTATGGATCCTCTTCAATTTGTAGGGCTTCATAATAATTTTCTAAAGCTTCTGCATATTCACCTGCGGATTGTGCGGCTAAACCTTCTCGGTAGTAGAAAAAGGCTTGTTTTTCCTGCTTACTTGCAGGAAAAGTCTTTAATAAAACATCGGCGAT
>Ga0209335_10002195_pt1 | contig 20972 bp, 21 predicted proteins | sample COG_09_FD_184753 | JGI IMG/M metagenome (GOLD analysis project Ga0209335, IMG submission 184753) | Pelagic Microbial community sample from North Sea - COGITO 998_met_09 (SPAdes) (version 2) | ecosystem: Environmental > Aquatic > Marine > Neritic zone/Coastal water | place: Helgoland, sampling...
AGCTTCTTCTAGGATTTGTTCAAACGGTCTAGAATATTCTGGCCCCCTTGTATAGGGCACAACACAAAAATGACAAAATTTATCACAACCCTCTTGGATAGTTAAAAATGAAGAAACTTTTTGTGAATTATTTCTTATTTTACTAAAATATTCAAATTTTGAAATTGCATCAAATTCTGTTTCTTCTGTTTTTTTATTTTTTTGAATATGTTCTAAAATCTTGTCATTAATTTTATGATAAGATTGAGGTCCAATTACTAAATCTATATAGGGTTCTCTTTTGAGCATTTCTTGATTTTCTGCTTGTGCAACACACCCAGCAATAATTACAAGTGGTTTTTTTTTTGATCTAAAAATTTTTTTTACTCTTCCAATCTCGTGATAAACTTTTTCTTTTGCTTTATCTCTTATATGACATGTGTTAAGTAAATAACAATTTGCATCTTCATAATTTACAGTTTTTTGAAAACCAATTTTTTTAACAGAGTCATATATTCTATTGGAGTCGTATTCATTCATTTGACATCCAAAAGTTTTAATAAAAATTTTTTGATTCATTTATTGGGGTTTTTTTTTCACCCCATACAACTCTAATTTATGATCTACTAACGTGTAGCCATATTTTTCAGCAACTTTTTTTTGAAGTTTTTCAATTTCTTCATCAACAAATTCTATAATTTCACCAGATTTTATATCGATTAAATGATCATGATGTCCTTCATTTAATTCTTCATATCTTGCTTTACCACCTTTAAATTCATGCTTAGCAAGAATACCTGACTCCTCAAAAAGTTTTACTGTCCTATAAACAGTTGCAATACTTATTTTTGGATCAATTTTTGAAACCCTATTATATAATTCATCTACATCTGGATGATCTGTTGACTCCGACATAACTTTTGCAATTATTCTTCTTTGATCAGTGAGCTTTACACCCTTAGATAAACATTTTTGTTCAATAGTATCTGACATATTTAATTTTAACTTATATAAATAGGATTAATCAAATTTTTTTTAACTTTAAATTTATCGCATAAATTGGGAATATTTTCATATTTAATATCGTTTTCACTAATAAAATCTTGAAAACTATAACAATAATAATCAATTTGCTGGGCAACATGCATCGCTTTTACTATAGCAAGTGAATTTCTTATTCCCGCAAAACTGCCTGGGCCTCTATTAACATATAATGTTGAAATATTATTTATTTTAAGTTGTTTTGAATTTAAAAAGTCATTTATTAAAATTACCAAATTTTCATAATTAGTTTTACTATTTTCGAAACTAACATTATAATTGTCACTATTAGTAATGATCGTTAAAAAAACATTCTTATTTGCAGCATCAATAACAAGTTTATTCATTTTTATTTTTATTTTTATTTGTGTAATAAATTCTAATGCAGTAGAGAGTAATATCAAAGGTTATTCAAAAGACGAGGGTGTTTTATCTATCATGTATCATCGTTTTAACGAAACAAAATACCCTTCTACAAATATTCAAATGGATGTTTTCAAAGAACATGTAAAATTAATTAAAACCTCAAAATTTGAATTTTATGACCCAGTAGATTTTGAGAAAGATTTTAATAAACCAAAAAAACAAAAAAAAATTCTTTTAACAATTGATGATGCTTTTGAATCTTTTTACACAGAAGCTTGGCCTTATCTAAAAAAAAATAAAATCCCTTTTATATTATTTGTATCTACAGAACCAGTTAATAAAAATGGATACATGACATGGGAACAAATTAGAGAAATTGATAAAGCTGACTTTGTTGTAATAGGTCACCATTCACATACACATGATTATTTAATAGATAAATCAAATGAAGAATTTGTTTTGGATATTGAGAAGGCTAACAATATATTTTTAAATAAAATTGGATACATCCCAACATTGTTTTCTTATCCTTTTGGTGAATATTCAAAGTTTATGAAGAACTATATCTCCCAAAATTTTAAGCTCGCATTTGGTCAACACTCTGGTGTTATAGATGTGAATAAAGAAAAATTTGAACTACCCAGATTTCCTATTAATGAAAATTATGGTAAAATTAATAGATTTAAATCGATCATCAATTCATTCCCACTTGAATATATAAAATTAAATCCAGAAGAAAAAAAATTGAATAATAAAAATAACCCACCCATATTTTCTGTCGAATTTTTTAATGATCAAAAAAATATAACTAATATTAATTGTTACTCGAATGAGGGAAATCAATGGGAAAAATCAAAAGTCAATATTTTTGAAAATACTTTGTCAATTGAATTCAGGGAGTCTTTTGAACCAAGGCGCGGTAGAATAAATTGTTCGTTAAATGATAATGGTAAATGGCGCTGGTTTGGAGTCCAATTTACAGTTAAGAAAAATTAAATTAAACTTTCAAGTTCTATACTTGATGGAAGTAATTTAGCATCATCAAAATCTTTTAGATTGTTTTGTTTTATAATTTTTTTCAAAACTTCTACATATTCGTTTCCTGTTTCCGCATAGAAATTTAGGTGTTGTGATAAGATTAAACTATCCAAAGGTTTGCTCTCATCTCTAAGTTTGGCACGTGCTTTTCTGAATTCTTTGTAGGATGAGTGTGTATTTAGGTTTCTTTGATATGCTCTTACTGAAGCTTGTAAAACGTTAAACCTCATAACCTTATGTCCTGAATCTTTATCTGAGTCTTTTGGTTTCAATCCTTTGCCAGACCAAGTCCATTGTCCAAATAATGCATTACCTTCTTGAGCAAATCTAGATGTTCCCCAACCTGTTTCTTTAGCTGCCTGTGCGATAGCTAGTGATACAGGCACTTCATCCATTCTTATTTTTAAAATCGATAAATCTTTCGAAGGAATTCCGTATTGCTTGTATTTTTTACGAAGCCATTTTTTTTCTATTTCAGTATTGTTGCTTTTGTTAATAATACCAAACAATCTTTTCCTATCTAACTTTATATTATTATTTTCTTTTAAAATTAACGGCAAAATAATTTGAATAAAAAATTCTTTTCTTTTTTTGGTATTTTCAATCATTTTAATTTCCCTTGGAAGTAATGTTAATGCCACTGGTTTTACCAATTTTTTCTCCCTCACATCCTCGAGTGTGTAATTTGTATCTTCAAACAATTGTTTGATAGTTGATGCATTAAGTCTAACAGTGTCTGTTTCCACTTCATTGAGGCTAAAGATATCTACTAATAAATCCTTTTCATCTAAAATTTCATTTTCGTCTTCAATACCATTTTTTTTATTATTTAACGTGTACGCTAAAATAGCTTTAGAATTATTTTGGACTTCTAAATTATTTTCTTTTGAGAATTTTACTAAAATAGGCATTATATAAAAAAGAAAAACTACAAAAATAGAACTTAACAAAATTCTTGGTAAGGAGCCTAGATTTCTTTGATCAAAATATTTTAAAACTTTAAATTTTGGGGTGTAAAATTTTTTTTTCATATATTAAATAGCCTCAACTTCTTTTACCTCAGGTATGTAGTGGCATAAAAGATTTTGAACACCTTGTTTTAAAGTCATTGTAGAGCTTGGACAGCCAGAGCAACTTCCTTGTAATTGAACCTTCACAACTCCATTTTTAAATTCTTTAAATTTTATATCCCCACCATCTTTTGCGACTGCGGGTCTAATTTTTTGATCTAAAATTTTAACAATTTTCTGCTCAATTTCTTTTAAATTTTGGGTATTTTCATTAATATTTTTATCAATTACAAACTCTTTTCCGCTAGCATAAAAATCATTAATTAATGAAATAACAACATGTTTAATTTCATCCCAATTAATATTATCGTATTTATTTATTGATATAAAATCTTGACCTAAAAAAATACCCTCTACACCGTTGACAGAAAGCAAGTTTCTAATTAATTCATTATTTGTCTCATCTTTTTTTGTTATTTCAAACGATCCTTGATTTGACACAGTTTTACCTGGCAAAAACTTTAATGAGTTTGGATTTGGTGTTATTTCAGTTTGTACGAACATAATTTATATATAGTGAATAATTGTAAAATTGAAACGTCTTAATAGGTTTTTTTTTTAAAAACCCACTATTTCATGAATTTTTTTAATTTTTTGTGATGCAATTTTATTAGCTTTTTCATATCCCTCTAAAAGTATTTGATCCAAATAATTATTTTCATTCAATAATTTCTTAATTTCCAAAGATATAGGTATAATTTTGTCTACTAAAACTTGTGACAAATTTTCCTTAAATTCAGAAAAATTTTTACCAGAAAAATCTATTATACTTTTTTCCATAGATGAGTTGGTCAAACTAGAATAAATCCCAATCAAATTTTTTGCTTCAGGCCTTTCATTTAATTCATCAATATTAGATGGCATAGCTAACGTATCTGTCTTTGCTTTTTTTATTTTATTAATAATTTTGTCTTTACCATCGGTTAAGTTTATTCTACTAAAATCTGACAATTCAGATTTACTCATTTTTTTTAAACCATCTTTTAGACTCATAATTCTAGAAAATTCTTTTTGGATTAATGGTTCGGGTATTTTAAAAAATTCTTCAACTTCAAAATCATTATTAAATTTTTGAGCTATATCTCTACAAAGTTCTAAATGTTGCTTTTGATCATCACCAACAGGAACATGAGTTGCATCATATAATAATATATCTGCAGCCATTAAGACTGGATAAGAATAAAGTCCTATACTGGCTTTTTCTTTATCTTTTCCAGCTTTTTCTTTAAACTGTGTCATTCTATTTAACCAGCCCATTCTAGAAGTGCAGCTCAATATCCAGGCAGCTTCTGAGTGTGCAGTAACTTTTGATTGATTAAAAATAATACTTTTTTTTGGGTCAATTCCACAAGCAACAAAAGTTGCTACAGTTTCACGTATGTTTTTTTTTAGCTCTTTTGGATTTTGTTTTACAGTTATGGCATGAAGATCAACAACGCAAAAAATACAATTATTTTCATTATCATTATTTAATTCTACAAAATTCTTAATTGCACCTAAATAATTTCCTAAATGAAGATTACCAGTAGGCTGAACACCCGAAAAAATTTTTTTTCCCATAATTTAATACTTTAATTTAATATCTTCAGATTTAAAAGATTTGATAAAAAATGATACAAATAAATAGAATACTAGCCCTAATAAAACACTTGCGATTAGAAAAAGTGATTTTAAATAATATTCATAAGCTAGTTGTTTTTGAAAAATCAAAATTAGATAATTAAAAAATAACCCCATCACAAAAGAAGCCAAAACTATTTTAAAAAACCTTGTCACAAATATTTTATTAAAAGAAAATAAAGCTTTGTATTTTAAAAAAATAAATAATAATATTGAATTAAGCCATGATGAAATGGTTGTTGCTATTGGTATAATTATAAAACCAATGCTCTTAAAATAATAAACACTTATAACAATGTTTATAATCACTGAGAACAGAGATATATAAAATGGTGTCTTAGTATCATGATTGGCAAAGAAAAAACTTGAAAATACTTTAATTAATGCAAAGGCAGGGAGTCCTAAACTAAAATAATAAAGAGCTTGTGAAGAATTGAGTACCGCTTCTTTTGAAAAAGAACCATACCCAAATAATGCAGATATAATTTCTTCTGAACCAATCATTAGTGCGACTGAAGCTGGTAAACTTAAAAACATACTTAATTCTAATGCTTTATTTTGAATCAATGAGATTTTATTTTTTTTTTTTAAATTAATGTATTTTGAAAGTTGCGGCAAAACAACGACTCCTATTGCTATTCCGGCTATTGCTAGATTTATTTGATAAATTCTATCTGCATAATATAAGTATGATACTGCACTAGCTTGAAATGAAGCTATGATTGTACCAACTAATATATTTATTTGAGTAACGCCAGAAGCGAAAATGCTTGGTACAAGTTTTTTAAAAAATTTTTTTACTTCGCTGTTATTAATAAATGTAAAATTTAATTTTATAGAATAATATTTTTTAACATATCTATATAAAAAAGCTAATTGTAAAAAGCCAGCTATTGAAACTCCATAAGAAAGATAATAGACAAGTTGATCATTGAGAAATTTTCCAAAAATTAAAATTCCTATCAACACTAAATTTAGAATAATTGGTGCAGCAGATGCTGCTGCAAACTTATTATGAGAATTTAGAATTGCAGCAAAAAATGAAGATAAACTTACCAACATTAAAAAAGGAAATGTTATTCTAGTTAAATGGATTGCAATTCTAATCTTTTCACTATCATCATTAAATCCTGGAGCTATTAAGCTCACAAAAGCTGGCATGAAAACTTCAATAATTAACACTAAAAAAAATAAACCTAAAAATAATAAATTAAAAATTTGATTAGCAAATATATTTGATTTTGATTTTCCTTTAACTAATTGTGAAGTATAGCTGGGAATAAATGCTGCATTAAAAGTTCCTTCAGCAAATAGTCTTCTAAAGGTATTGGGTATTCTAAAGGCTACAAAAAAAACATCTGCTAGAAAACTTGTGCCAAGAAATATAGCAATCAATATATCTCTCAAATAACCAAGTAATCTACTGATTATAGTATAAAAACCAAAAGTCCCTGTTGACTTAATTAAGTTCATAAATCATATTAGTCTTAATTTTACCCCATTTGTACACCTAATTAACATAAATGAAAAAAACAAAAGTAGATCATTATACAGATAAAGAAGCTTTAGAATTTCATAGTCTTAAAAAACCTGGGAAGATAGAAATTGTAGCTTCTAAGAGTATGATTACTAAAAGAGATCTTGCCTTAGCTTATTCTCCTGGTGTTGCAGTTCCTGTAAAAAAAATAAGTGAAAATCCAGAAGCTGCTTATGACTACACCAGCAAAGGTAATTTAGTTGCTGTAATCAGTAATGGTTCAGCAATTCTAGGATTGGGAAACTTAGGAGCTCTTGCCTCCAAACCAGTAATGGAAGGAAAAGCTGTGTTGTTTAAAAGATTTGCTGATATAGATTCTATTGACCTTGAAATTGATTCAAACGACACTGATGATATAATAAACTCAATTAAAAATTTTGCTCCTTCTTTTGGTGGAATTAATTTAGAAGATATCGCGGCTCCCGAGTGTTTTGTGATTGAGGAAAAACTTAAAGAAATTTTAGATATCCCAGTATTCCATGATGATCAACATGGTACAGCAATTATTACAACAGCTGCACTAATTAATGCACTTGATATAAATGGAAAATCTATAGATAAAATTAAGGTTGTAGTTAATGGAGCGGGCGCATCTGCAATGGCATGTGCAAATTTATTTAAAAATAATGGTGTCCAACAAAAAAACATTACTATGGTTGATCGACAAGGTGTTATTTACAGAGGAAGAAAAAATTTAAATCAATGGAAATCGGCACACGCAATCGAAACATCAAATAGAACTTTAGATGATGCAATTGATCAGGCTGATATGTTTTTAGGCTTATCATCTAAAGGTGCCTTAACAAAGGACATGGTAAAAAAAATGGCAAAAAATCCAATTATTTTTGCTTGTGCTAATCCAGACCCAGAAATTATACCTGAAGACATTGATGAAGTTAGAGATGATGCAATTGTTGCAACTGGAAGATCTGATTATCCAAATCAGGTAAACAATCTAATTGGATTTCCCTACATTTTTAGAGGCGCTTTGGATGTAAGATCAAAAACAATTAATGAAGAAATGAAAGTTGCTGCTGCACATGCAATAGCAAAGCTTGCACGAGAAGATGTTCCTGATGAAGTTGTTGCTGCAATGGGTGGTGAAAGACCACATTATGGAAAAGACTATATAATTCCATCGACTTTTGATCCACGATTAATAAGCATCATTCCAGCTGCAGTAGCAAAAGCAGCCATGGATTCTGGTGTAGCAAGAAAAAAAATAGAAAATTTTGATGTTTATCAAGATCAACTTAAACAAAGACTAGATCCAACAGTGACTATTATGCAGGGTATAAATAATTCTATTAAAAAAAATCAAAAGAAAATTGTTTTTGCAGATGGTGAAGATGAAAACACACTGAAAGCTGCAATTGCGTTTAAAAATTCAAAACTTGGAATTCCAATTCTTGTAGGAAAAGAAGAAAAGATCAAGGAACAAATAAAAAAAATTGGTTACAACGAAAATTTTGATATCGAAATTGTTAATTCAAAAGATAAGTCCAAAAGAGAGAAATATGTAAAATATTTATTTAAAAAACTACAAAGAGAACAGGGCTTATTAGAGTGGGATTGTGATCGATTGGTAAGAAATGATAGAGTAATTTGGTCATCTTGCATGGTTGCATGTGGAGATGCCGATGGAGCAGTCACAGGTAACACAAGACGATTTGGTGCATCATTAGATAAAATTAAACAAGTAGTCGAGCCCCGAAAAGGTGAAATAATGTTTGGTTTAAATTTGTTGGTACATAAAGGTAAAACAATTTTTGTTGGTGACACTAGTGTTAATGAATATCCTACCTCTGAACAGTTAGCAGAAATTGCAATTTCAGCTGCTCGTGTAGTAAGATTATTTGGATTTGATCCTAAAGTTGCTTTTGTTTCACATTCAACTTTTGGACAACCACTTACTAGTAGAACCAAACATATTAAAAATGCTGTTGAAATTTTAAAAGAAAAAAATGTTGATTTTGAATTTGATGGAGATATGCAGCCAGATGTTGCCCTTAATGAGGAATACAAGAGTCTCTACCCTTTTTCAAAAATAGTTGGAAACGCAAATATTCTTGTGATGCCAGGCCAACATAGTGCTGCTATTTCTTATAAAATGATGAAAACTCTTAGTGATGTTAAAGTAATTGGCCCATTACTGATTGGCTTAGGGCTGCCAATTGAAATTGCCCCGCTGAGATCGTCTACATCTGAAATAATCAACTTAGCCTCTATAGCAGCATATTCTGCCGATGTAATTGATTACGATAAAAATTAATTTTTTTGAATTCTTAAATCATCAACAATCAGAATACTGGCAATAACATCTTTAACATCCAAAATTTCTTTGGCTTCTTTTATCACTTCATCTTTTTCTTCAGACGTAATTGCAATCCCATATATATAGATTTTTTTTTTATAAGTATCTATTTGATAGTTTGTTGCTTTTATATTCCTATCTAAAATAAGAGCAGTTCTTAACTGTGAAGTTATTAAAAGATCTTTGGCAGATTGTTTAAAACTAAATGCCTCTTTTATTTTTATATCATTTCTTACAGATCTAACTCCATCGGTTTCCCAGGCTAATTTAGTTAATTTGAGTTTTTCCTCTGGATTATTAACTTTTCCAGTTAAAAATATTCTACCATCAAGGACTTTAGATTTTACAGAAAGTATATATTTTTTATCCATCAAAATTACTCTTGCAGATAAATTTTTTTGCATTATGGAGTCATCTATCTGTGTGCCAACAGATCTTGGGTCAAGCGCAACACTAACCCCTGTTCCAAATATTCCACCAGAAGAGACACCAACACATCCTGAAAGAATTAGCCCTAGAAAGAAAATTGATAAAAATTTAATTTTCATTTTTTATCTTTAAACAGTAGCTATAAATTTCTTTTTTTGAAATCTTGTTTTTTGAACTAATTAAATTAGTAATTTGTTTTATACTTAGTTTATTTATCATTTGTTTGATATTTCTTTTATCTGATTCACTAAGTTGTTGCGATGCTTTTTTATCATTTTTTTTTTCTGAAATTACAATTGTTAGTTCACCCTTTAATTCTTTGGTAAATTCTTTTAACTCGTCAATACTTGCTCTAATAAATTCTTCATAAAACTTGGTCATTTCACGACAAATAACTATTTCTCTTCCTGAAAAATTTTTTTTCAAGAAAGATATAATTTTATTAATTTTTTTTGAGGAAATAAAAAAAACTATTGAAGAATCTATCTGGGATAAACTATTTAAATCTTCATTTAGAGTTTTTAATTTTTCTGGAAAAAAACCATAAAAAAAGAATTTTTCTGAAAATCCACTTATTGCCACTGCAGAAGTTACTGCAGATGCTCCTGGTAAAGGAGTAATTGTTATATTATTCTTTATACACTCTTTAACCAGCAATGCTCCTGGATCAGAAATATTTGGTGTTCCCGCATCGGATACAAGAGAAACTATTAAGTTTGATTTTAATAATTCAATAATTTTAGACAGGTTTTTTCTTTCATTAAATTTATGATATGAGATTAATTTTGAATTTATACCAAATTTTCTAAATAGGTTTTTAGAAACTCGAGTATCCTCACAAAGTATATAATTTGAGACTTTAAGTACTTCTATAGCTCTTAGAGTAATATCACCTAAATTTCCTATTGGTGTTGAGACCAAATATAGCCCTTTTTTAATTCCATTATTGAGAGTTTTAGAATTTGTAACCATAATTATAAATTAAATAATATAGTATAATTAAAATGAATAAAATTTTTAAAATTATTTTTTTAATATCTCTAAGCTTTTTCTCGATTTATTCTGGAGGAAATTCATCTGAAGAAAAAATTAAAATAGGTCTATTGGTACCCATGACAGGAAATGATAAAGATCTAGGTCAACTTCTTATTAAATCAACAAGAATGGCTCTTGAAGATATCAATACCAATAAATTAGAAATTTATCCAAAAGATACTGCCTCAAACCCAAGTCAAACTTTAAAGTCTGCTGCTCAATTTAGAGATTTGGGTATAAAAATAGTTATTGGTCCTATTTTTTATAAAAACTTAATTTATCTTGATGAACTTGAAGATATAGTTTTTTTATCGCTTACAAACAAAACACTAAACCTTCCTAACAATGTTATAAGCAGTGGAGTAAATGCCACCTCACAATTAAATACTATAAAAAAATTTATTGAATCAAATGAGATTAAAAAAACAATTTTTTTAACACCAAAACTAGATTATGAGTCTGAAGTAAAAAAAGCGATTAAACAATCTAGAATTAAAACTTTTAAACATTTTATTTATGATACTGAGCCAACTAAACTTACTGCTCAAATTGAAGAAATTACAAATTACAAAAATAGAAAACAAAACCTAGCAGATGAAATTAAAAGAGTAGAAAACTCAGATCTAATTGATAAGAAAAAACAATTAGAAAAATTAGAAAAAATATATACGATTGGAGATGTAAATTTTGACTCAGTAATTATTTCAGATTTTAGCGAAAGTTTAAAAAGCGTTATCACATCGCTTTTGTACACAGACGTGTCTCCAAAAAATAAATATATCATAACTTTTAACCAATGGTTTGATAAAACTATATTGGATGAAAAAGCGATTCAGCCAATTTATTATCCTTCAATAAATAAGAAAAACTTAGCAGATTATGAAAATAAATTTTTCAAAAAATTTAATAAATACCCAAACCATCTCTCATTATTAAGTTACGATCTGGTTGGTCTTATATATTACTTATCAATCAAAAATGAGCTAACTGAAGTCGATAAAATATTTAAAAAAAAAAATTCATTTAAAGGAAAAATAGGCATTTTTGATATAAAGGATAACAAAATAAATCATAGACTAAATTTTTATAAAATAGACGAAGGAAAGCTTAAAGAAATTTTTTAATTTTTTTGAATGCTTTAAATCTATGATCTAATCTATATTTTTGTAAAAGTTGCATTTCACCAAAAGTTTTATTTTTATTAATGGGTATAAAAATTGGATCATATCCAAAACCATTTTTTCCCCTTGATTCTGATGAAATCCTTCCTTCCACACTTCCAATTACACTTGCAATTTTTTTATCTAAATAACTAATTGATAGCGCACAAATAAAACGAGCTTTTATTTTCTTATCTCTCCAGTTTTTATCCTTTTTATCCAATTTTTTATAAATTTTCTTTATAGCTTTTTTAAAGTTACAATCTTTTCCCGCCCATCTTGCGGAATAAATTCCAGGTTTTTTATCTAAAATATCTATCTCGAGGCCTGAGTCATCAGCGATACAAGTCAATTTGGTTTTTTTTGAAAAATATCTAGATTTTATTAAAGAATTTTCTTCAAAGGTTTTTCCATTTTCTCTAGGACTTTTGAGTTTAAAGTCTGATGTGGATACTGTTTTGATTTTTTTAGGTAATAAACCTCTTATTTCTTTTAATTTTCCTCTATTATTTGTCCCTATAAGTATTTTTTTTATTTTATATAACATCTAGAAATTTTAGATTTTCTTACCATATATGAACTCATGGAAAAAGACCAAAACCGAACTATCGAAGAAGAAGATAATCAAGAGTCCCCAGTGGAAGCTGAAATTAAAGAATCTGATACTAATAATAACGATAAGGATCAATCAAAGGAAATAAGTCCTGAAGAAAAAATTTTAGATCTTGAGGACAAGCTTGCAAGGGCATTTGCAGAAATGGAAAACCAAAGAAGAAGGTTTGAAAAAGAAAAAGAAGAGGCCTATGAGTATGGTGGTTTTGCTTTTGCTAAAGAAGCATTGAATTTAATAGACAATCTTGAAAGGTCAAAGCAAATTTTAGAAAATGATGAATCATTAAAAAATTCTGATGCTCTTAAAAAAATACTTGAACATTTAAATATAATTAGTGATGATTTAATTTCTATTTTTTCCAAAAATAATATTCAACTAATTGAATGTTTAAATAAAAAATTAGATCCAAATTTTCATCAAGCAATGATTGAGATTGAGGATGATAAGAAAGAACCCGGAACAATAGTTCAAGAAATACAAAAAGGATTTACTATAAAAGATAGACTATTAAGACCCTCATTAGTTGGTGTCTCAAAAAAATCTGAAAATATAGACAAAAAAGATGAGGAAAATAAAGAAATTTTAGAGAATAAATAATGTCAGTATCAACTTGTAGAATTAAATTTAACCCCTATATGAAGAGAAAGATAAACAGATATGAGTAAAATAATTGGAATAGATTTAGGAACAACTAACTCTTGTGTAGCTATAATGGAAGGTAGCCAAGCAAAAGTTTTAGAAAATACTGAGGGTGCAAGAACTACACCATCTGTTGTAGCTTTCACGGCAGAAAATGAAAAATTAATTGGACAACCGGCTAAGAGACAAGCTGTAACAAATCCAGAAAATACAATTTTTGCTGTAAAAAGATTAATAGGCAGAAACTTTAACGATCCAACTGTAAAAAAAGACATTGAAGCTGCTCCTTTTAAAATTGTAAATTCAGAAAAGGGAGATGCTTGGATAGAAGCAAGAGGTGAAAAATATTCACCATCTCAAATCTCAGCTTTCATACTTCAAAAAATGAAAGAAACCGCTGAAAAATATTTAGGTCAAGCTGTAACAAAGGCTGTAATAACTGTACCAGCTTATTTTAATGATGCACAAAGACAGGCGACTAAAGATGCGGGAAAAATTGCAGGCCTAGAAGTGTTAAGAATTATTAATGAGCCTACTGCAGCTTCGTTAGCATACGGTTTAGATAAAAAACAGAATAAAAAAATTGCTGTATATGATTTGGGTGGAGGAACTTTTGATGTTTCTATTCTTGAATTAGGTGATGGTGTTTTTGAAGTAAAATCTACTAATGGAGATACGTTTTTAGGTGGAGAAGATTTTGATAATACAATTGTAGAATACTTAATCACAGAGTTTAAAAAAGATAGTGGTATTAATTTAAAATCAGATAAATTAGCCTTACAACGATTAAAAGAAGCTGCTGAAAAAGCAAAAATTGAATTATCGTCTGCAGAACAAACTGATATTAACTTGCCATTTATAACTGCTGATAAAACTGGCCCGAAACATATTAATTTAAAAATGACTAGAGCAAAACTTGAGGCTTTAGTTGAGGATTTAATTTCTAGAACAATTCCACCATGTAAAACTGCCTTAAAAGATGCAGGTATTTCTGCAAATGATATTGATGAAATTGTGATGGTTGGTGGTATGACCAGAATGCCTAAAGTTATCAATGAAGTTAAAAGTTTTTTTGGCAAAGAGCCAAACAAAAGTGTTAACCCTGATGAAGTAGTTGCTATGGGCGCAGCTATTCAAGCAGGTGTATTACAAGGTGACGTAAAAGATGTTCTTTTGTTAGATGTAACACCATTATCTCTAGGAATTGAAACTCTTGGCGGTGTATCTACAAAACTAATTGAAAAAAACACGACTATACCAACAAAAAAAAGCCAAGTATTTTCTACAGCTGAAGATAGTCAGCCTGCGGTCTCAATTAGAGTTCTTCAGGGTGAAAGAGAAATGGCAACTGATAATAAGTTACTTGGTAACTTTGAGTTAGTTGGTATTGCACCAGCACCTAGGGGTGTTCCTCAAATTGAAGTGGCTTTTGACATAGATGCAAACGGAATTGTAAGCGTTTCAGCTAAAGATAAAGGCACCGGTAAAGAACAAAAAATTCAAATCCAAGCATCGGGTGGTTTAAGTGATGAAGAAATTGAAAAAATGGTTAAAGATGCTGAGGCAAATAAAGATGCTGATAAAAAGAAAAGAGAGTCTGTAGACGTGAGAAATCAAGCAGATACTTTAATCCACTCAACCGAAAAAAACCTCAAAGAACATGGTTCTAAAGTTTCAGATGCTGAGAAAAAAGCAATTGAAGATGGCTCAAATGAATTAAAAGAGTCATTAAAGGGTGAGGATATCGAAAGTATTAAGAAAAAAACTGAAACATTAGTTCAAGCCTCAATGAAGCTTGGAGAAGCTATTTATAAATCACAACAAGGTGCAAAACCAGAGTCTGGTAAAGATGACGGAAATGATGAAAAGGAAAAAAAAGACGATAATGTTGTTGATGCGGATTTTGAAGAAGTAAAAGACGAAAATAAAGAAAAAAGCGCTTAACTGACATCCATTTGTCCAAGTTGTATACATGGCTAAAAGAGATTATTATGATGTCCTGGGTGTTAACAAAAATGCAAGTCCTGAAGAATTAAAATCTGCTTATAGAAAATTAGCTGTTAAACACCACCCTGATAAAAACCCTGATGACAAAGCAGCTGAAGATAAATTTAAAGAAGCTAGTGAGGCGTATGGTATTCTTTCAGACAAATCAAAAAAAGAAAATTACGATAACTTTGGACATGCGGCCTTTGAAAATGGAGGTGGAGGTCAAGGAGGTTTTGGTGGATTTAGTGGTGCAGATTTTTCAGATATCTTTGAAGACTTTTTTGGAGACTTTGGAGGCAATAGAAGAAGTTCTAGAGGAAGAAGCCCTAACAATAGAGGCTCTGACTTAAGATATGATTTATCAATTTCATTAGAGGAAGCTTATTCAGGAAAAAAGCAAAATATTCAATTCTCAACATCTGAAAAATGTAATACTTGCAAAGGAAATGGTTCTAAACCTGGTTTTAATCCTGATAAATGTAGTTATTGCGGTGGAAACGGAAGAGTTAGATCAAACCAGGGTTTTTTTACTGTTCAACAAACATGCCCTCAGTGTGCGGGGAGTGGTGAAGAAATAACTAATCCATGCTCAGATTGTAATGGTCAAGGAAATAAACAGACATCAAAAAAAATATCAGTAACGATTCCAAAGGGAGTAGATGATGGAACAAGAATTAGACTCGCTAGCAAAGGTGAGGCTGGAGCAAAGGGTGGAGCTAATGGCGATTTATACTTATTTATCAATATTAAGACACACGACCTTTTTAAAAGATCGGATGTAAATTTATTTTTTGAATTTCCAATTTCCATTGCTGATGCCGCTCTTGGGACAACAATTCAAATACCAACAATAGATGGAAAAAAAGCAAAAATTAAAATACCTGAAGGCACACAAGATGGGAAGCAGTTTAGATTAAAAGGTAAAGGCATGCCTTTCATGCGTAGAGGGGATTATGGAGACTTGTATGTGCAAGTTAAAACAGAGGTTCCTATATACCTAAATAAGGAACAAAAAGAACTACTAGAAAAATTTAGAAAAATTGAAAATGAAAAATCTAATCCAAGTATTAAAAAATTTTTCCAAAAAGCTAAAAGTTTCTGGAATAATTAAAAATTTATTCATTTAGTCTATAATTGTTGTATATGTTGTGATAGTTTTGTATCTAATCTTTTTAAATGAAAAAAATAAATTTAGCCATAACAGGATGTATGGGTCGAATGGGCCAGCAGGTCATTAAATCTGCAAAATCTGATAAAAATTTTAAATTAGTTGCTCTAACCGAGGGTAAAAAAATATATAAAAAAATTAATGGAATTTTACCAAATCTGAATACAGAGGAGTCATTTAAAAAATCAAATTTAATAATAGACTTTACAATTCCAAAATGTACTTTTCAGGTCCTTAAGATTGCACTAAAACTTAAACTGAGAGTGGTAATAGGAACAACTGGCTTTACAAAAAAGGAGGAGGCGTTAATTAAAAAATTTTCTACAAAAATTCCAATTTTAAAAGCAGGAAATATGAGCTTAGGAATAAATCTTTTAATGTATTTAACAGAAATAGCATCTAGCTCTCTTGAAAAAAAATTTTTAACTAAAATATATGAGGTTCATCATAAAAATAAAAAAGATTACCCATCGGGCACAGCATTAATGTTGGGGAAAGGAATTGCTTTAGGTAGAAATAAAAATTTTTATGATTTGTTTGGAAAAAAATATCTAAACAAAAAAAATTTCCCTTATGGAAATAAAATTAATTTCAATTCTATAAGAAAAGGAGAAATTATTGGTGAACATGAGGTTAAATTTTCAAGTGGTAAGGAAATAATTACTTTAAATCATAAAGCTTTTGATAGAGCCTTGTATTCTGAAGGTGCGCTATCAGCTGCTAAATGGTTGATGACTAAAAAGCCTGGCCTATACTCTATGAGAGATCTTATGAATTTTAAATAATGAATGAAATTCAAAAAGCTAGAAAAATCTTACAAATTCTAAACAAAACTTATCCTAAAGTAAATGTGCCATTAAAAAGTAGAAATGTTTTTACTTTGTTGATTTCTGTTCTGCTTTCAGCTCAGTGTACTGATGTAAATGTAAATAATGTTACTAAACACATTTACCCAAAATATTATCTACCACATCATTTTAGAAAATTAGGAAGAAAAAAAATCGAAAAATTAATAAAGAAAATTGGCATCTTTAGAATCAAAGCTAAAAGTATTTATAATCTCTCAAAATTATTAATGAAAAAGCATAAAGACAAGGTTCCTAAAACCTTTAAAGATCTAGAAGAACTTCCGGGTGTAGGCCATAAAACCGCAAGTGTAGTTATGTCTCAAGGTTTTGGCTATCCCGCATTTCCAGTAGATACTCATATCCATAGATTGGCACAAAGATGGGGCTTAACTAATGGAAAAAATGTTAAAGAAACAGAAAAAGATCTTAAGAGATTGTTTTCTAAAAAGAGCTGGAACAAACTTCATCTTCAAATTATTTATTATGGAAGAGAGCATTGTAAGGCTAGAGATTGCTATGGATTAACTTGTAAAATATGTACCACTTGTTATCCTAATAGAAAAAAACCATTAAAAACAAAAAAAGCTTAGCATGAAAATTTTAGGAATAGGTAATGCAATTGTTGATGTCATTTGTAGGGTAAATGAAAGTTTTATTTCTCAGAATAATTTAACAAAAGGCAACATGAAGTTAATATTTGATCAAAATGAATTTAAAGATTTATTATCTAATTTAAAAATTGAAAAAACTATTTCAGGCGGCTCAGTGGCAAATTCTATAGTAGGTTTATCTCAACTTGGTAACGAAGTTGGTTTCATTGGTAAAGTTTCAGATGATGACCTTGGAAACAAGTATGAAACTGGACTAAAAAAAGAAAATGTAGAATATATTTATCAGAAAAAAAAAGAAGCACTTCCAACTGGAACATGTTTAATCTTAATTACTCCTGACTCCGAAAGAACGATGTGTACATTCTTGGGAACTGCAGGAAAAATTAATGAAAATGATGTCAGTACAGATGCTATAACACGAAGTGAAATGATTTTTTTAGAAGGTTATTTGTGGGATGAGGGTGAGCCCAAAAAAGCTTTTGATAAAGCTATAAAAAATGCAAACAAAGTGGCCATGTCTTTATCTGATAAGTTTTGTGTTGATAGACATAAATCTCATTTTTTAGAATTGGTAAAAAATAAATTAGATATTACTTTTTCAAATGAGGATGAAATTACATCTTTAATAAGTGCAAAAAATTTCAATGAAGTAATTGAATTTTCAAAAAAAATTAACAGACATGTAGTTATTACCAGGGGGGAAAAAGGTTCAATTTCAGTTAATAAAAATATAATCACTGAAGCTGAAGTTAAAAAAAATTTAAAAATAACTGACCTTACAGGCGCTGGTGACTTGTTTGCAGCTGGTTATCTTCACGGCTACATTAATAATTTCTCTGAAAAAGACTGTTTAGAAAAAGGAACAGAAATGTCCTCAAAAATAATTCAACAAATTGGTGCTAGGATTTAGTTTTAACATTTCTTCTTTTAAAACTTCCCTTTCCTTTTTTTGGTTTCACAACACGTGGCTTATATTTTTTTGTAAATAAATCTTTTGCTATTATGTTTTTTTTTTTCACTTTATTAAATAACCATCTTTAGAACTTATTATAAAATTTTCATCATTAAATTTTTCTTTAATTTTTTGTCTTAACCGGTAGATATGTGTTTCAACAGTATGAGTTTCTAATTCAGAAACGTATTTCCAAACTTCTTTTTGAAGTTTATCTATTTTAGTCGCAGCAACAGATTTATTTAAAAAAATAATTAAATTTATCTCTCTTTCAGTTAAACTAAGCATTTTACCTTTTTTGCTTATTTCCCTTGAATTTAAATTTATTTTATACGAACCAATAGTAATATCTGACTGAAAATTAAATCTTTCTTTTAAAAATTTAAGATTAATTTTTTCAATAAGTTTATTTATTTTGATTGGCGTTTGATCCACAACAAGTAGATTTTTTAAGTCTTTTTTTTCGATTTTTGATATAATTAAAAAATCACACTTAAGGTTTTTAATTAACTCTTTAATATCATGTTCATTTGCATTAATTAGATCGAAATTTAATATTTCTTTAATCTCATTAAGAATATTAAATAAAGTATCATGTCGATAAATAATTAATTTTTTTAAATTCATATATAATTAAAATATGACAATAATTGTAATAAATAAAGAAACTCTTATTTGTGATGAATTTAGATTTCGCTGTTCTACTGGTAAAAACGGAATAACCAAAAATAAAATAGAAGGTGATAAAAAAACTCCAAAAGGAATCTTTAAGATTGGAAACCTATATTATAGAAAAGATAAGTATCAAAAGTTAGACACTAAAATAAAATGTTTTCCAATAAAAAATGATATGGGGTGGTGTGATGATCCTAAAAATAAAAAAAACTACAACAAATTAGTTAAAATAAAAAAAAACATAAACCATGAAAAATTATTTAGAAAAGATAATATATACAACTTATTAATTCCAGTATCTTATAATACAAAAAAACCAATACCCGGAAAAGGTAGCGCGATATTCATTCACTTAACTAATAATTATGAAAGTACTCTTGGTTGTATTAGTTTGAAAGAGAAAGATTTTTTTATTTTATTGAAATTAATAAATAAAAAAACAAAAATAAAAATACTTTAATTTCTTTTACCGAAAATTTTAGAACCTATTCTTACAAATGATGCTCCATAACTTACTGCTTCCAAATAATCTGCTGACATCCCCATACTGATCTCTTTTACATTAATTTGCTTTGCTAAATTTTTCATTTGATCAAAATAAACTGATGTCTTGTTTATATTCGGTGGAATGCACATAATCCCTAACACATCTAATTCAAGTTTTTGTTTGCACTCATTATAAAATTCACTGGCATAATTTACACTAATACCTCCTTTTTGATCTTCATTTCCAATATTAATTTGAATAAATATTTTTATATTTTTTTTTACTTTTTTTTGTTCTTCAGAAACTTTTTTAGCTAATTTTAAGCTATCTATTGAGTGAATATAATCAAATACTTTTACAGCATATTTAACTTTGTTAGTTTGTAATTTACCTATCATGTGCAATTTTATATTACTAAAATCAATTTTTAAATTAGACCATTTATCTATAGCCTCTTGAACTTTGTTTTCTCCGAAATGAATATGCCCATGATCTATAAGTGGTAAAATTTCATTTTTTGGAAACGTTTTGCTAACTGCTATAATTTTAGGAAATGACTGTTTATTTTGAAATTTTAATTTTATTTCCTTTTGAATATCTATTAAATTGTTAATTGATTTATGCATAAAATTTACCCAAAATATTTTACATTTATAGATGATTTTAAAAAAGAAAATATAGAAAAATTAAATAAAAATATAATTTTAATATTTAGAAATTATAAATTAGATAAGAAAAAATGTATTACTTTATTAATTAAGTTAAAAAATTACTGTAAAAAAAAAAATAGAAAAGTTTTTCTATCAAACAATATTAAGTTGGCCAAACAATTAAATTTAGACGGTGCATATATACCTTCATTTAATAAAATACTTTTTGATCATAATTTGGGGGCTAAAAAAAATTTTTTAATTATAGGATCCGCTCATTCAGTTAGCGAAATTATCATTAAACAAAAACAAAAGGCAGAAATAATTTTTTTATCATCTATTTTTAAAAATTCAAAAAATAAAAAATATCTTGGAATTTGTAGATTTAACAATATATCAAATACATCTAACAAAAAAATTATTGCTTTAGGAGGAATAAATATGAATAATATAAAACAATTAAGAATGACAAAAAGTTATGGCTTTGCCTCTATTTCATTTTTGCAAAAAATTTAAAACCTAAAAGAAAAAATTAATGAATAAAGATCAAATAGAATCAGAAGTTAAGATTATCCAGAATCTTTTTTTCACGAATAACTATAATACAATTATTTCCCTTTCGAAAAAAGGGATAAAAAAATATCCAAACATAAGTATCTTTTATAACTTACTTGGACTCGCTCTTTCAAATCTTGGCCAATTTGAGAATGCTGAAATAGTTTTGTTAAGAGGCCATAAAGTAAATCCTAAT
>Ga0209335_10002217_pt1 | contig 20814 bp, 17 predicted proteins | sample COG_09_FD_184753 | JGI IMG/M metagenome (GOLD analysis project Ga0209335, IMG submission 184753) | Pelagic Microbial community sample from North Sea - COGITO 998_met_09 (SPAdes) (version 2) | ecosystem: Environmental > Aquatic > Marine > Neritic zone/Coastal water | place: Helgoland, sampling...
AGTTCGGTTTAACATGTTTTAGTTTGAGGTAAATTAACCCTACAGAATCTCTATTTCTGTATTATCAGTTTTTCACTGACTTTAATTTCACGATCAACTCTAAATTCATAAATATACAATCCGCTATATAGAATTATCTAGGTAACTTTTGTTACATAATATTATTGCACATAACACTAAATTGGTCCCATAAACCAATTTTTGAGAACATGAAAAAGGATTACGAATTGAAATTCACTGGATGGGTATTCATCTTGGCAGCTATTTTGTTATGGTTTGGATGGGCCTTTTCATCTCACCATATAGGCGAATATGTCGTAGCTTCTGATTTTGATGCAATAGGTCAGGATCTATGGTACTGGATTTGGATGTATCGCATTCATATTTTTGGTTGGGTTACTATGGCCCTAGCATTATTTGCATTCACCTCAATAACTATGAAAAATTCCTATCGCGTAGTCATGTTGCCAGGTGTAGGAATGACAATTATAGGCACTATGACATTGGCCATAGCCTCAGCTTTCTACTATAATTTTGGAGCATGGGGCGTAGGGGAAACCATGAATAAGTCGCCGGAGCAAGTCCAGGAGTTCATGAATAATATCCTACCTACCAATCAGTACGTCAGCTGCTTTATCCGTTTTGGAAGAATTTTTTCTGGAACAGGTCTTGTACTAATTGGAATAGCCCTTATTAAATCGAAAATGTTGCCAGTTTGGCTAGGAGGATTCACTGTATTATTGGGTCTGTCTGCTGTTGCACTCATATTGGCTATTCCAGATAATTTTGATATTTATCAGCCACTCTTTCATCTTAAATCTCTTTGGTTAATTGCAATGGGGGTTATATTATTGACAAAAAAACTAGATCTATCTAATCAGGAAGCATAGATAAGACAAAATAGTTCTGTCGTATTAATCTTAATACCCTCTAAAAACTTAATTTTCAACTTCTTTTAAGCCACTACGGATAAGTTTTGGCCGGCTTAAATTTACTTAAATATACATAACAAGGTAATCGAGAAATTGAACATTTACTAGATTTTACTATTCAAAATTATATTTCTTTATGTTTGTTCAAATTAATGCGACAGAACCATAGATAATTTTCAACTAGGTTTCTCTTTTGGAACAGGAATAAATAACACAATGAATTATATTTCCATAGGATTCAGCTGGAATATAAAAAAAGCATATACCTACGTATAAATCGCATTAAAAACAAACCATATACTGACTATTATAGCTAATTAAAATTTTTAATGCAATATAACTTCAAGAAAATCAACTATTGTGAAATGGGTGGTTCTGAAAATACGAATCATACAATTCTTGGTCAGCGATTAAATAAATCCCAAGTACTAAGACCGAAGAAAAAAATTGGAATATCAGTTAGCATTCAGCAGTGTAAAAACTGCAATTTAATTTATTCTAATCCTCTACCTATTCCAGAAAACCTACAAGATCATTATGGCACACCACCTGAAGATTACTGGATCGAAAGTTACTTCAATTGGTCTTCTGACTATTTTTCATATCAAATAAATGAAGTTAATGAATTAATTCCTTTTAAACCAGGTATGAAGGCTCTTGATGTTGGCGCAGGCATTGGCAAGGCAATGAAGTCTTTGGAAGCAAAAGGTTTTGAAGCCTATGGATTGGAACCGTCTGAACCTTTTCATGCACGTGCAATAGAAAAAATGAACATTGATCCAGAAAAACTGAAGTTAGGTGCTATAGAAGAAATCGAGTACGATGAAAATTCATTTGATTTCATAACTTACGGAGCCGTATTCGAACATCGATACGAACCATCATATTGTTTATCTAAATCTTTAAAATGGCTAAAGAAAGGTGGTATCGTCCAAATTGAAGTGCCAAGTTCTAAATGGTTAATGTCAAAATTCATGAATTTATACTTCAGGCTTATGGGTACAAATTATGTCACTAATCTCAGCCCTATGCATTCTCCTTTTCATCTTTATGAATTTGATATTAAATCATTTGAAGAATTATCAAAAAAATTGAATTTCACAATTGTAAAAAAACGAATTGAAGTTTGTTCAATTTACTACGTCCCAAAATTTTTGCACCCCTTATTAAAGTGGTATATGAATAAAGCTAATAAGGGAATGCAACTAACCGTTTATCTTAGAAAGAACTAGCTACAAGAAAACCTAAGACCAATTTAAACTGGTTTTAACCAAATTTTAGGTTTAATTGAGAAAGATCATGAAAAATATAGTAATATTATTAGGGATAATTATTCTAACCTCTTGTAGTAAAAAAGACTCGAAAACAGAGCCTATTCCTAACGGATCTATAAAAACAGCTTACACACAATACGTCAACCCGTTTATCGGAACAAGTAAGATGGGGCATGTCTTTCCTGGTGCATCAGCCCCTTTTGGGATGGTACAATTAAGCCCACAAACCAACTTTGAGGTTATGTTTAAGGAAGATGGTAGCTACAACAGTGAAACATATGAATATTGTGCAGGCTATCAATATCGAGATTCAACAATTATTGGATTTTCTCATACAAATTTAAGTGGCACTGGTCATTCCGATTTAGGTGATTTTATGGTCATGCCAACAACGGGAAATATAGTGCTTGAACCATTGGAAACTAAAGAAGGAAGGAAGGGGTTTTATTCCACTTTTTCACACGATAAAGAAGAAGCTTCTCCGGGTTATTACAAGGTTGATTTGGATAGCTATAATATCAAGGCTGAACATACAGCAAGTGAGCGTGTCGGGTTTCATCAATACACTTTTCCAGAATCAGAAGATGCACATATTATATTAGATATGGTCTACAATGTTTATCACCACAACAATAAAAATGTGTGGACCTTTGTTAGAATAGAAAATGATTCATTAGTTACGGGGTACAGACAAACAAAAGGTTGGGCAAGAGATAAGAAAGTATTTTTTGTTATGCAATTTTCAAAACCTTTCAAAAGCTATGGTCATAAAAAATATGACGATGTAAAATACGATGGATTTTACAGACGCTTTAAACAAGATAAAAACTTCCCAGAAATGGCTGGAAAAGAGATTCGTGCCTATTTTAATTTTGACACTCATGAAAACGAAAAAATCAATATCAAATTTGCATTGTCTTCAGTAAGTACTAACGGTGCATTAAAAAATTTAAAAGCTGAAATTCCTCATTGGAATTTCAACAAAACAAAAGAAGAAACCAGAGCAAAGTGGAACAAAGAGCTCTCGAAAATAGAAGTAACCTCTTTAAATGATAGCGACAATATAAACTTCTATACAGCGCTTTACCATACAAACCTGTCTCCTATTTTATATGAAGATGTAGATGGCCAATACAGAGGATTAGACCAAAATATTCATACCTCAGACAACTTTACCAACTACACTGTTTTTTCGCTTTGGGATACTTACAGAGCTTTACATCCTTTATTTAACATCACACAACCCGACCGCAACAATGACATGATAAAGTCAATGTTGGCACATCATGACGAAAGTGTACACAACATGCTTCCAATTTGGTCTCATTATGCAAATGAAAACTGGTGTATGATTGGTTATCATGCAACCTCTGTAATTGCCGATGCTGTGGCCAAAAATGTTGGTGATTTTGATCAAAAACGAGCATTAACTGCTTCCGTAAACACAGCAAATGTGAGATATTTTGACGGTTTGGGAGATTATATGGATTACAAATATGTGCCAGATGATAAAAGTCATTCTTCTGTTTCTAAAACCTTGGAATATGCTTACAACGATTGGTGTATTGCACAAATCGCAAATCAAGTTGATAATGCCGAAATTGAGAAAGAGTTTATGAAACGTGCAGAATACTATAATAACGTTTACGATACTAAAAGTGGTTACATGAGACCAAAATTGGCGGACGGAACTTTTCGTGCAAACTTTGACCCTATGGATACTCATGGACAAGGATTTATTGAAGGAAATGCTTGGAATTATGGATTATATGTTCCACAAAACATTAATGAAATGGTAAATATGATGGGAGGGAAAGAACGTTTTACCAAGCATTTAGATTCTTTATTTACTATGGCCATAGATGAAAAATATATCGCAAATCATGAGGACATTACGCGTGATGGAATCATAGGAAATTATGTCCATGGTAATGAACCGGGTCATCATATTCCATATTTATATAATTGGACAGGTCATCCCGAAAAAACCCAAGAGCGTGTGCGTATGATTATGAATACAATGTACGCCCCGACAGTTGACGGTTTATGTGGAAATGATGATGCTGGACAAATGAGTGCTTGGTATGTATTTAGTGCTTTAGGCTTTTATCCTGTAACCCCAGGCTCCAAAAATTATGCATTAGGAAGCCCTTTAGTGAAAGAAGCAACAATACATTTGAATAATGGTAAAACATTGATAATTTTAGTAAATAACCAAAGTAAAGAAAACGTCTATGTTAAGAGCGTTTTAATAAATGGAAAAGCAATAAAAGGAGCAATATTAAACCACAATGATATTATAAATGGCGGAACGATCATTTTTGAAATGAGTAATACTCCGAATATAATTGAATCAAAATATTAGGTGCAATAATTTACATGAAAAAAATACTTGGAACCAACACAATAGGTTATAATCAAAATCGAAATTTTGCTGCTTTGCCATATGAGAAATATAGATTCGAAAAAAAGCAAAATCTCCATAAAATTCCGGCATTTTTATATAATAAGTTAACAAATAAAACTCATCAATATTATTGGAACTCATACCGAGACTTTGACCTAAATAAGGTCGAATTATTTCATTTCTTCAATGCATTAAGTTATGGGAATAAGCCTTGGATAACTACATTTGAAACATCAATTCCTCGTTGGGGCGATAAAAACATTGAAAAAGGACTAGAACTGATAGCAAGTAACGCGTGTAAAAAGATAATTGCCTTATCAAACTGCGCAGCTAATGTTCAAAGAATGTTAGTCGCTGAAAGTTTCCCCCATTACATAGATGTTATTGAAGAAAAATTGATAACCCTTCACCCTGCTCAAGTTTGCCCTCCTATAAAAGATATAGAAAAAACAATTTCAGATCGGTTGAATTTTACAATTGTTGGAGGTGATTTTTTTAGAAAAGGAGGAAAGGAAATACTAATTGCTTTTGATAGGTTATATGAAAGAGGAATTAAGGATTGGAATTTGAATATAGTTTCCAGAATGGAATTCGGAGATTACGCATCTAGATCTACAACTAAAGATTTAGAAATCGCGCGACAAATAATAGATAAGTATTCCAACAATATTACTTACAAGAAATTTCTTCCAAATAAAGAAGTGTTAAATTTGTTTAAAAATACTCATATAGGTTTGCTACCAACGTATGCCGATACTTATGGCTACTCTGTATTAGAAGCCCAATCGTATGGGTGTCCTGTAATTACTACTAATATTCGTGCATTACCTGAAATTAACAACTCAGATTTAGGATGGGTTATTAATGTTAAAAAAGATGATATGGGAAATGCAATCCTCAATACAGAAAAGGATATCAAGACTTTTTCTGATAATTTAATAAATGAACTCGAAGACCTATTATGCAGTATCTTAAATAATTCTGACTCCGTAATAAATAAAGGTTTGAAATCCTACGAAAAACTTGAAAAATCTATTACTTATAATACAGAATTTTTAGAGAAAATTTATGATGAAATTACTGAATCGAATTAAAATAGATAGGCAACCTTATATTCACTGTAATTACTTCAAGGACAGCGGATTTCTATTGTTTAATAATTTTCACAGATAAATTTGCTTCATAGTTGTTTGCCTTCAAAAAATAAACACCATTTGCTAAATTTGTTAAATCCACTAATGTAATGTTCTTATTGGTTTTTTTTGAAAAAACTAGTTGGCCAAATAAGTCGTAAACTTTAATATTTTCCAACGTTAAATCAGAATCAAAAGTAAAAATGCCATTATTGGGATTTGGGTATACTTGTCCACGCCTATCTCTGTTGAAATCAATAATACTCAAACTAACTACATTTATACAATCAGAAGTGTCGACACAGCCATTAGTGGTAACTTCCACGGCAAAGTTTCCTAATACAAGTGGTGTATAAAATTGATTTACTTCTCCAAGAATTTCAGCATAGTTTTTATCACAATCTAACCATTTATATGCAGATATTAAAGCATTTGAAGAAAGAATATTGCCATCTTGATTCGTTGAATTATCAACTGTATCTATTGTAAGGTTAATACTAATAATTGAATCGCAACCAGCCGAATTGAAAATCGTATCTTGGTACATACCTGAAGTTAATAAAATATCGCCACTAGGCGTAGTATAGGAAACACATGTAGCTACATTAATATTAGAACTAGTTTCTGAGCATGTACTATCGTGAGCCCAAATATTGTCAAAATATATTAAATCATCTGCAGCGCGGGAAATAAAGTCTGGAAAAATAACTATTTGATCATATGTCATTCCACCAACATGTGCTGAAAAATCAAAAGTTAATTGTTCCCATTGATTAATTAAAGTATTAGGAACTTTAATTTCTCCCAAAGAGGCATTGCTATTTGTTACCAATTTGATTCCCACATCACTTATTTTAGTTTTATAAACCATAATAGTGATAATAGCATTGGCAGCTGTAATATTAAAAGTTCCAATGTCTGATCCATGAATTGTTTCGCAACCTGCATAGGGCATTCCTGACACCAATGCTCTAAATTTGGCTACAGTTGAAGAATTGTTTATGCTCGATGGGGCCGGATTAGGAACAATTTCTAATGCTGGATTAGAATTGTTTTCAAAAACGGTCCAAGTCCAATTACCACCAAAGCCTCCTGATTCAAAATCAATAGGAACATTTTGACCTAAGCAAAAAACGGAAAACACTAAAGCAGAAATCGTTAAGTAAATACTTTTCATAATGAACATTTTATTATTATGTAAAAATAAAGAAAAAAATTATCTTATTGTATTATTTACAATAAGTTTTTGAAAACCTAATAAGACTTCCAAATTAAATTTCAAATAAGTTAACTACATATGCAAGATAATCACTCACAAAATTCGATAAATATCCTTTTCTTTGCATAAATCATTATTAATGAAATTCTCATTTCTTCAACTTACATTCTGCCACAATAAATCAATCTTTTTTTGGTTATGCGTAACATTACAGAAACTGCAAATAGACATGAAACAACTAGCTCTTCTATTTTATATAAGTTTAACCGTTCTTGTCTGTCAATCAAAAACGTTAAACGATAGTATTTCCAATCCGGACAAATCCATACAGCGTAAACTCGTTCAATTCTCAGGAGTTGTTGTTGATAGTGACGACTTGCTTCAAGTTCCATTCACGAGCATTATGGTGGCAAATACAACCCGGGGAACTATTAGTGATTATTCTGGATATTTTTCATTCGTTGCTCGGGAAAATGACACAATCGTATTTTCTTACATTGGTTATAAACCAATTTCCTTTGTAATTCCTGACACATTAAGCAACCCCCGCTACTCTATTATTCAAATGATGAACAAAGACACCTTTCGCTTGCAAGAGATAGAAATTTATCCATGGCCGAGTAAGGAACAATTTAAGGAAGCTTTTATAAACCTAGATGTACCAGATGATGACTATTACCGAGCTATGCAAAACCTTGCGTTAGCTGAAATGAGAGATAGAAGAACGGGGAGCCCAATGGGCGCCAATATGAATCAAGCTTACGCCATTCAACAGCAGCAAACGATGTTATACAACTCTGGGCAATTATACCCTACAACTAACCTGCTAAACCCAGTCGCTTGGGCTAAATTCATTGATTCATGGCGAAAAGGAGAACTTAAAATTGAAAAGTAAAAGCAATAATTAACCGCTTTTTAGGTTTAACCTTCTACATCAAATAATCTTACTTTTGAACGCATGCGCTTTTTGAGAAATATCTTAATACTATCCAGTATTTTTTCTGGCAGTTATGCTTATTCTCAAAATGCAGTAATATACGGTACTATATCAAACGAAGACGGAAGCAGTCTTGACAAAGTAAATATCGTTATCGTAGGAACAAATACTGGTGCAGTATCAAAAAAGGATGGGTCATACACTTTAAAAGTTCCGCCTAACGATAGTTTACAGGTGGCAATCTCGCTTCTTGGGATGAAAACAATCAAGAAGTCCGTTTTTCTTAAAAGAAATCAGCGTAAAGAAATCAGCGTAGTGCTTCGACCTATTTCGATAGAACTGGATCCTGATTTCGAAATTGTTGGAGACATCAGAAGAACAAAACCAATGAACCGCATTGATTTGAAATACATTGACGCACTTCCAACGGCTTCTGGGAATTTTGAAAGTATTCTCTTTGCCGAAGCGAGCGTTTCTTCCAATAATGAGCTTAGTTCGCAATATTCCGTGCGGGGAGGAAGTTTTGACGAAAACCTAATCTACGTAAATGATATTCAAATATTTCGCCCGTTCCTCATTAGGAGTGGGCAACAAGAAGGGCTTAGTTTTATTAATTCAGATTTAGTGGAATCTGTTGAATTCTCTGCAGGAGGTTTCGAAGCTAGGTTCGGAGACAAAATGTCGTCGGTTCTAGACATCACCTATAAAAAACCAAAAGAATTTGCCGGGTCAATTAGCGCCAGCTTGCTAGGAGGGTCAATTCACCTCGAAGATGGCAGCGATAACCATCGTTTCACGCAAATCCATGGAATCAGATATAAAACGAACAAATACGTTTTAAACAGCTTAGATGTGGGAGGCGATTATAATCCATCATTTATCGACTATCAAACCTATTTTACGTATGATATTACAACAGATTTAGAAATATCTTTTTTAGGAAATATTGCTCAAAACAAATACACTTTCACTCCTGAAACTAGACAAACAGATTTTGGAACAATCAATGGAGGATTAAGACTTACGGTATTCTTCGATGGGCAAGAAGTTGATGCTTTTACAACATATTTAGGCGCCCTGTCCTTACATTACCACCCCCGTCCTAGCCTATCATTAAAATTAATTTCTTCTGTTTTTAGATCTCAAGAGGAAGAAACATTTGATATTCTTGGTCAATATTGGTTAGATGAGCTGGAACGAGATCTATCAAGCGAAGATTTTGGTGATGTGGCATTTAATCGAGGTGTTGGTTCTTTTTTAGACCATGGGAGGAACGAACTGAATGCACTCATATATAATATTGAGCATAAAGGAAAATATTATGAAGATAATTACACATTGCTTTGGGGTCTAAAATTTCAGCAAGAACATGTTGATGACAAGTTAAACGAATGGACCATGATCGACTCTGCTGGTTATTCTGTTCCACAAACACCTCGAGATGAAATTCAACTTAGTGAAGTTTACAGAGCTGATACTTCTATTATTTCTGAGCGAATAATGGGATACGCACAAGTAAATAATGAATGGGATTTAAAAGATAATTCTACTGCATACCTAACTTCTGGGGCACGATTTAACTACTGGACATTCAACAACCAAACAACTGTTAGCCCAAGAATAACTTTGGCATGGAAACCAAACTGGAAACAAAGAAAAGACACCATAAAATATAAAGATTTTGTTTTCAAAGCAGCCTGGGGGTTTTACCATCAACCAGCTCTATACAGGGAAATGAGAGCATTAGATGGGCACATTAATCCGGAAATAAAAGCGCAGCAATCAGTTCATTATGTGCTCGGTAGTGATTATCAATTTAAAGCATGGGGAAATAGAAAATTCAAATTAACCAACGAAATTTACTACAAACAACTAGACAACCTAATTCCGTACGAAATTGATAACGTGCGTATACGTTATTATGCAACAAATAACTCAAGAGGTTATGCAATGGGCTTCGAATCCAAAATTCATGGGCAGTTTGTTAAAGATATCGACTCATGGGCAAGCATCGGCATAATGAAAATTGAAGAAGATATTGCAGATGATTTTTACATTGAATACCAAGATGCTGATGGAAATAAAGTTAACCCATACTATGATGGGACTGCTATTATTGCCGATACCGTTCGTTTTGAACCAGGTTTAATACCGAGACCAACTGATCAGCGAGTGAATTTTGGATTATTCTTTCAAGACTATATCCGCAACCATCCGAATTATAAAATGCACCTAAACCTACTTTTTGGAAGCGGTTTACCAACGGGCCCTCCTACTTTTGAAAGATACAAAGATACTTTAAGAATCCCTCCATACAGAAGAGTTGATATTGGGTTCTCATTTCAGCTATTGAGCGAGAAAAGACAACTTCAAACCAATAATCCCTTAAAAGTATTTAGATCTATCTGGCTTAGTGCAGAAGTGTTTAATTTACTTCAAATTAACAACACCATTAGTTATTTATGGATTAAAGATGTTACGGGACGTCAATATGCTGTTCCCAATTATTTAACTTCAAGAAGGATCAATGTTAAACTGGTTGCTAAATTTTAGAATTCAGTATTTTCGCAACATATTCAAACTACATGAGAGAAATTATTGAACAAGCTTGGGAAAATCGTGAGCTGCTTGCAGAGAGCAAAACGCAAGATGCAATTCGTGAGGTTATCGAGCATTTAGATAAAGGGGAAATACGTGTTGCTGAGCCTTCTGGTGACAAGTGGGAAGTAAACGAGTGGGTTAAAAAAGCAGTTGTAATGTATTTTCCCATACAAAAGATGGAAACTATTGAAGTTGGTCCATTAGAGTTTCATGATAAAATGAAACTGAAATCGAACTATGCAGACTTAGGTGTTCGAGTTGTCCCGCATGCTGTTGCTCGATATGGAGCTTATTTGGCCAAGGGTGTTATTATGATGCCCTCCTATGTAAATATTGGTGCTTATGTAGATTCGGGAACCATGGTAGACACATGGGCAACGGTTGGCTCCTGCGCCCAAGTAGGTAAAAACGTACACCTTAGTGGTGGTGTCGGTTTAGGTGGTGTTCTTGAACCCTTGCAGGCTGCTCCTGTAATTATCGAGGATGGGGCATTTGTTGGGTCAAGATGTATTGTTGTTGAAGGAGCTCACATTGGTAAAGAAGCTGTTTTGGGAGCTAATGTTGTTATTACTAAATCCACCAAAATAATTGATGTATCCGGATCGAAACCATTTGAATATAGAGGTTATGTCCCTCCAAGAAAAGTAGTAATTCCAGGTTCTTACACCAAAGAATTCAATGCTGGTAATTACAATGTTCCATGTGCATTAATTATCGGTGAGCGCAAACCAAGTACAGATCTTAAAACCTCTCTTAACGATGCTTTAAGAGAATACGATGTAGCTGTATAGATGGGCCAAAAAACTAAAATAACTGCTATTGTTCCAACATATAACGAAGAGCATAATATTGAAGCCGTTCTAGAATCAGTAGCTTTTGCTGATGAAATAATGGTTGTCGACTCATTCAGTACCGACAAAACTATTGCACTCGCAAAAAAGCACACACAATTTATTATCCAACGAGAATACGAGAATTCGGCCTCTCAAAAAAACTGGGCTATTCCACAAGCGAATAATGATTGGATTCTTCTTGTAGATGCAGACGAAAGAGTTACACCAGAGCTTCAAAAAGAGATTCTAAACACCTTAAATAATTCCCCATCAGAGGTTGGATTTTGGATGTATCGACAAAATAATTTTATGGGAAAACCTCTTAATAATGGGGCGTTTAAGAAAGATAAAGTCATTCGTTTATTCAAAAAAAGTAAATGTAAATACGAAATCAAAAGTGTTCATGCTGAAATTCTTGCAAACGGAGCTATTGGATGGTTAAAGAACAAATTAACTCACAATACCTACATTACATTTGATCATCATTTAGAAAAAATGAATCGCTATGCATGGTGGCAAGCAGATGATTTGAATAAGAAAATGGGGGCAATTACTCCGTTTCATTTCGTACTTAAACCTGCTTTTCGATTTTTCAAAGAATACGTTTTACAGAGCGGATATAAAGATGGAGTTCCTGGATTTACCATGGCTGTAGTTGGCTCATATTCAGTTGTTACGAGATATTTTAAAGTATGGCTACTGAGAAGGAACTTGAAATAGAACAAGCCTACAAAGCAATCGAAATTCTTAAAGAAGGGGGGGTAATTCTTTATCCGACTGATACGGTTTGGGGCCTAGGCTGTGATGCGAATAATGAAAAAGCCGTTCAGAAGATTTTCGATATCAAGCAACGATCAGAGCAAAAAAGTATGATTATTTTAGTTGCTAATGATGCGCAACTAAATCGCTGTGTTCATTTTGTGCCAGAAATGGCTTGGGACTTAATTGATGTTACAGATTCTCCGCTAACCATTATTTACTCTGGACCGAAAAATATTGCTCAAAGTGTTCTTGCATTCGATGGCAGTGTTGGAATTAGAATGGTGAAAAAATGTTTTGCAAATGAACTTACCAAAAGGTTCAACAAACCTTTGGTTGCTACCTCCGCAAATATTAGTGATGCAAAAACTCCATTGTCTTTTAACGAAATAGACCCCGCGATTATGAGTGCCGTTGATTATGTGGTAAATTTGCCATCTGAAATGAATCATATAGCAAAACCCTCTGCTATTATAAAGGTAAATGAGAGCGGAGATATTAAAATAATCAGAGAATAAATTTTGAATCTTTCCGAACACATTCAAGATCCAGTTATTAAAACGATCTCAGAAATCACATCCGAAGCTAACATGGAAGCATACATAGTCGGAGGTTATACTCGCGACATATTGCTCAATCGTGTTAGCAAAGATATTGATATAGTAGTTATAGGAAGTGGAATTCAATTGGCCAAACTTGTTACTAAGAAACTTAACGCGCAGCTAAGTGTTTTCAAGAACTTTGGGACAGCGCAGGTAAAGACAAGAGATTTAGAAATTGAATTTGTTGGAGCTCGAAAAGAATCTTATGAAAGAGGATCTAGGAAACCCATAGTAGAAGATGGCACCTTACAAGAAGACCAAGAAAGGAGAGATTTTACTATTAACGCAATGTCTATCTCTTTACAAAAAGACAGTTTCGGAGAACTTATCGATCCTTTTAAAGGTCTACAAGATTTAGAAAACAAAATTCTAAAAACACCACTAGACCCGAGCATAACGTATTCCGATGATCCTCTCAGAATGATGCGCGCTATCCGGTTTGCTTCACAATTAAATTTCACAATTGAAGAAAAGTCGTTAAAGGCTATTACAACCAACAAGGACCGTATCGAAATTGTATCTCAGGAACGCATTACAGATGAGCTAAACAAAATTGTGCTCTCGCCTATTCCTTCAATTGGTTTCGAGCTTCTATACAATACCGAATTATTGCACAATATATTCCCAAAAATGGTTGAATTACAAGGAGTAGAAATCATTAATGGAAAAGAACACAAAGATAACTTCTATCATACTTTAGAAGTTCTTGACAACATCTCGAAAAAAACTGAAAATATTTGGTTGCGTTGGGCTGCTATATTGCATGACATTGCAAAACCAGATACAAAAAAGTTTAATCAAAAGGTGGGTTGGACATTTCATGGTCACGAAGACCGAGGTGCTAGAATGGTTCCAAAAATATTTAAACAACTGAAGCTTCCTCTTGACCGCAAAATGAAATACGTGCAGAAACTTGTGCTACTTCACCTAAGGCCAATTGCCCTTGTGAAAGACATTGTAACAGATTCTGGTGTGAGAAGGCTATTATTTGATGCAGGAGAAGATATTGATGATTTATTGACACTTTGCCGAGCAGACATAACTTCTAAAAATAAGTTTAAAGTCAAGAAATACTTTAACAACTTCAATTTAGTTGAAAAAAAAATGAAGATTCTCGAAGAAAAAGATAAAGTGAGAAACTTTCAACCGCCTGTGTCTGGTGAATTAATAATGAAAACCTTCAATATTAAACCTTGCCGAGCTATTGGCACCATTAAAGATGAAATAAAAGAAGCAATACTAAATGGGGAAATTAAAAATGACAAAAAAGAAGCCTTTGAAATGATGCTTAAAATTGGTAAGCGTATAGGACTATCAAAATCTTAAGTTTATTTTTGCAAAAAAGAAACTATGCTTTATACTTTTAGAATTTTACTCGACTGCGAACAAGATGTTTTTAGAGACATTCAAATACAAGGAAGTCAAAACTTTATTGAACTGCACAAGACGATTCAAAATGCGTTCGGTTTCGATAATTCTCAAATCTCTTCTTTCTATTTAAGTGATGACGATTGGAGTAAAGGAGAAGAAATTAGCATGATGGACATGGCCGGAGAGCAAGGAGAAGGAGCCTCCTACTCAATGACCAATACTTCAATTGAATCCTTAGCCGATACTAACGGGCAAAAACTGATTTACGTTTCTGATTTCTTATTAATGTGGTGCTTCTTTGTCGAATTGGTGAAAATTTCTGAGCCCGTTAAGGGATTTAAGTATCCAAACATAGAATTATCTATTGGAGATGCTCCAGAACAGTATTCTAAAGATGGAGACATTGAATTTGAGACAGATGCTGTTAATGAGAAAACTGATGGAGAACAAGATATTTTTGACGACTTCAATGATTTTGACGATTATCAGTAATTTTTGAAACACCTTATCGTTATTTCTGGCCCAACAGCTGTTGGTAAAACTTCCGTGAGCGTTGCACTTGCTAAACAATATAATTGCGAAATTTTATCCGCAGACTCTCGACAATTTTTTAAAGAGCTCAACATAGGCACTGCAAAACCAACTTACGAGGAAATGGATGGTGTTATTCATCATTTTATTGGAAATAGGAGTATTTCAGAGGACTATACTGCTGGCAAATTTGAATACGATGCATTAAAAGTACTTGACACTATCTTTAAAAAACATGATGTTGCAATTCTGGTTGGAGGATCGGGTCTTTATATTGATGCGCTCTGCAATGGACTTGATGATGTGCCATGTGACAAAAAATTACGAGATGAATTAACTACCACTTTCGAAAAAACAGGAATAACGTTTTTACAAAAAGAATTACAGGAAAACGATATTGATTACTTTAATGTAGTTGACAAGAATAATCCTCATCGCCTTATTAGAGGGGTTGAAGTCTTTCGATTAACAGGAAAACCTTATTCCTCATTCTTACAAAAAAAGAAGCTAGTTCGACATTTCAAATGTATCAACATAACACTAGAAATGGAAAGGGAATTACTTTATAAACGAATCAATCTTCGCGTAGACAAAATGGTAAATGAAGGACTTGAAACTGAAGTAAAATCATTAATTCTGTTTAAAGAAAAAACTGCTCTTAAAACAGTTGGATATCAAGAGTTCTTCGACTATTTTGATAAAAAAACAACAAAAGACAAAGCTATAGCGCTAATAAAACGAAATTCTAGAAGATATGCCAAAAGGCAAATTAGCTGGTTTAAACGTGACAAAAAAGCAGTTTGGATGAACCCAAACAACTTCTCTCATATTCTTAATCATATTAATAGTTGCTTAAATTCAATAAATTAGTTATTTCTTCGAAAATAACAACCAACTAAATAGGTACATTTGTGCACGTGAAAAAAATCTGCACTTTTCTTTTTTGCTCGCTCTCCTTTGTATTTTCTTATAGTAATAATAATACTATAGATTCATTATTAAATTTAATTGATCAGCGACCGGAAGATTCTCTACAAGTTCTGATTTTAATGCAACTATCTGAACAATATTTTTCTATTGGAGAAGAGGCTAAAACAACATTGTTTATTGAAGATGCAATTGGATTGTCTGAAAATTTATCTAATGAAAAGTTCGCTGTTGCTATAAAAGTGAAGGCAGCCCGTTTACATGCTAAAATGGGTAACACACAAAAGGCGATTAAAGAGTTAGATAAACTTTTAATTTATCACCAAACCGAAAATGATAGCGAAAATCTAGCTCAAACGCATTCTTATCTTGCTGCAATTTATGACGTGCAAGGCAATCATGCATTAGCGCTTGAAAATTATTATACCGCTTTAGAAATTAGCGAAAAATTGATTGATAATAAAAATATAGCAAGGAGTTCGGGTAATATTGGTAATATATATCTGTATCAGAAAAAATATTCTGACGCCACAAAGTTCTTCTTTAAATCACTTTCGTTAAGCAAAAAAATTGAATTTTTAGAGGGAATGGCAAATTGCTATAACAACCTTGGTATCGTTCATTATTATCAGGAAAACATGGATAGCGCAATGTTCTATTTCTTCCAATCCGAAATTTTAAAAACAAATCTTAATGACTCAGTTGGTCTTTCATCATTGTACAATAATCTCGGAGAAATTTATTTCCTTAAAGATAATTACGATAAGGCAATGACATACCAAGAAAAAGCAAAAGCAATTCAGTATAGCGTTAATGATAAAAAGGGACTAGTGTATTCTTATATCAATATTGGTGCAATATATGAGAAAAAAGGTCTGTACAATGATGCTATCGATGCGCATCTACAAGCCATTTCTATCGCTAAAAGTTTGCAAGCCAACTGGCTTATTATGGAAGCTTATTACTTTATTCATAGCGACTATAAAGGAAAAGGTGATTTTAGTAAAGCATTGCATTATTTCTCGAAATATCACCATTTACGTGATAGTTTAAAAACAAATGAAGATACTGACAAAATTGCACATCTTTATCTCAAATATGATTCTGGCAAGAAAGATGTCCAAATTCAAGAATTAGAACAAAAAAACCAAGAACAACAAGAAAGAGCTGAACGAAAATCAATTATCCAACTACTTTTAGTCATCCTAACCGCCCTTCTTTTATTGATAATAATTTTAATGATTCGGCACATTAAATTAAAAAAAAGAAACAATTTCTTACTACAAAACATGTTAAATCAAAAAGAAGTATTGCTAAAAGAAGTCCACCACAGAGTTAAAAACAACTTCCAACTTATTTCTAGTCTATTAAATTTGCAAGCTGGCAGCATAAAAGATGCTAATATTCAAACAGCACTTTATAAAAACAAAAATAGAATCGACTCCATGGCTCTCGTTCACAAAAGCTTATATGAGAACAATGATTTAGTCAATATTGATGTTCACAAATATGTTCTCCACCTTGTTAACAATGTTAAATCATCTTTTAATCCTGAGAACAAAGAAATTAACGTTACTATTGAAATAGAAAAGATCTTACTTGAATCTAAACAAGCCACTCCACTTGGCTTAATTATTAATGAATTGGTTACAAATGCATATAAATATGCTTTTACAGATAAAAAAAGTGGAGAGCTGAAAATATCTATTGTTTATTGTGATGAAAATCATTATTCCCTAATCGTTAAAGACAATGGATCAGGTTTACCTAAAGGCTTTTCAGTAGAAAATTCAAATACGCTTGGAATTGAATTAGTGCACTTGTTGTCTGAACAGATTGGGGGAAAACTTGAACTAGCAAGCGAAAATGGAGCCATGATCAAAATTATTTTCCCGAGAAACTAACGCTTAATTCTATTTACTTATCCTCACTACGTTTATACCAAAACTTATCAATGAAAAAAGAGCTAACGCAAACCTACGACAAAGACGGTAATTTAATCAGCCCAAAATTATCTGATGATTTAAAAAATTATCTCATCGACATTGATGGTACAATAACTGAAGATATCCCTAACGAGGAACCTGAAAGAATGTTAACCTGTAAACCATTTGCCGATGCCTTGGAAACATTGAACAATTGGTATAACGAAGGTCACATTATTACTTTTTTCACATCAAGAACTGAGGAACACAGAGAATATACTGAACGCTGGTTGGAAATGCATAAATTCAAGTATCATGCGCTGTTAATGAATAAACCTAGAGGGGGAAACTATCATTGGATTGACAACCATATAGTAAAAGCAACGAGATATAAAGGTAAATTTACCGATCTTACAACGCAAATGAAAGAAGTTGAAGTTTTTGAAGATTAACAAAGAGTTTATACTTTAGTAAAAATTAAACGATTAACCAGGATGAAAAGTAATTCAAATTTTTGGAAGCGAGTTATCACATTGAGTGTGGTATTAAGTCTTATTGCATGTAATTCGGAGCCTTTACCAGAACCAATAATAGTTGAAGTAGCGCCGGATAGCGAAAAATCTTTTGATGATGAAAACGAAGACATGTATAATTTCGTTATGCCATCGCCATTGCAAATTGCTGCCATTTTTAAAAGAGCTGGATTAAAATACGCGCGGGAAACGACCAATGATATTGATAATGTATCCAACTATACCGACAGAGTGACTAAAGCATTGAATTTTGGAGTTTATGCGGCTGATTTGTCTTATTGCGTGCTAAACAAACAACCCCAGGATGCAGTTAAATACATGAAAACAATAAAAACGCTTTCTGATGATTTAGGAATGACTGCAATGTTTGGATCAACTAATATGTTCTCTAGTTTTGAAAATAATATCAGCAATGATGATTCTTTAATCTACATCCTTGCTTCGATTCAGGAGAATTTAGATGAGCATTTGGAAAACAATGAAGAGCAATACATGGCTGTAATCTTCTTTGCTGGTGGCTGGACTGAGGGAATGCATATTGGGGGGCAAGTTGCCACAGAGAGTAATTCTTCAATCGCAGCAAGACTTATTGAGCAAATGGTGATTTTAGAAAATGTTATCAGAGCATTAAAAACATACCCACACGAAAGTGATTTCTTAGATGAAATAATCGCTGATTTAGAAGACATTGACAGCACTTACCGAAACTTCGAATCATTGAAAGATATTGAGATAGATGACGTTTCTTTTTCAGACTTAAAAATTTCAGATAAAGAGCTTGGCTCGTTAATTGAAAAAATAGAAGTATTAAGAGCCAAAATTACTGGCACAGAATAAAGAGATTTACATTATGAAAAAAATAATTATCATTTCAGTTGTTGCTGTTTCAATATTAATTGCGTTTACAAGCGCAAGTAAAAAAGAACAGGCTGGAGAGATTATTGATTATTGCACTTCTTCAGAAACTAAAAAAAAGTGCAAGCGACTTCTGGACCCATATAGTTATGACGCTTCTAAAAGAAGTAGCATTACTTTTAAGAATAAATCACAAATGAAGGAACTAGAGATTCCGTTATACATAGGTGAGAAATATCGCATTATCTTTAGTAAAGAAGGTTTGCCACAAGATGTAGAAATTAATGTCTATGATCATAAATTTGAGTCAAAGCACAGGAACTTACTTTTCACTTCTAAAGATTTTCCTCCTGAACAAAAAGAATATACTTGGGAGCCAAAGAAGTCTAAAAAAATGTACATTGACTATGCTGTTCCCCCTACCAACGATACAATAAAAAAAGGATGTATTGTAATGGTACTAGGCTATTTAGCGAAAGAGGGGTAAAAAATACAGCACATTAATTACAGTCTCTAATCCATAATTGAAATGGGTAATTTTAATGAGATATACTGCGCAATTCCTATATTTGCCTACCATTTTCAAAAATCAAGATGATTAACATTACACTACCAGACGGAACAATTAGAGAGGCTGAAGCAGGAACAACTCCACATGACATCGCACTTAGTATTAGTGAGGGCTTAGCGAGAAACGTTCTCTGCGCTAAAGTTAATAATGAAGTATGGGATTCTAATCGACCTATAGCTGAAAGTTGTGATTTGAAATTGCTCACATGGAATGATGCCGAAGGCAAATCAACCATGTGGCATTCATCTGCTCATCTATTAGCAGAAGCGTTAGAAGCGTTGTACCCAGGAGTTAAATTAGGAATTGGACCTTCAATCGAGCGTGGTTTTTACTACGATGTTGACTTTGGTGAAATATCATTTTCATCGGATGATCTTCAAAAAGTGGAAGAAAAAATGAAAGAATTGGCTAGAACAAAAAGCCAATATATTCGAAAAGACATATCTAAAAACGATGCCGTTGCCTACTTTACTGAAAAACAAGATGAATACAAATTAGAACTTTTAGAAGGATTAGATGATGGGACTATAACTTTTTATACGCAAGGAAACTTTACGGATTTATGTCGGGGGCCCCACATTCCCAATACAGGAACGATTAAAGCTGTTAAACTTCTTAAAGTCGCAGGTGCCTATTGGAGAGGAGATGTTGAAAGAAAACAATTAACTAGAATTTATGGAATTTCTTTCCCTAAAAACAAAGAGCTTACCGAGTATCTCGAAATGCTTGAAGAAGCAGAAAAAAGAGATCATAGAAAATTAGGCAAAGAACTAGAACTATTTACTTTCTCTCAAAAAGTAGGACAAGGATTACCATTATGGTTACCTAAAGGTGCAGCGCTAAGAGAAAAATTAGAATCTTTTTTGCGTAAAGCTCAAGTAAAAGCCGGATATCAGCCTGTTATAACTCCCCACATTGGAAATAAGGAATTATATGTTTGCTCGGGTCATTACGATAAGTACGGAGAAGATTCATTTCAGCCCATTAACACACCTAACGAAGGAGAAGAGTTCTACCTAAAACCTATGAATTGTCCGCATCACTGCGAAATTTACAAAGCAATTCCCCGTTCATACAAAGATCTACCTATACGATTCGCTGAATTTGGCACCGTATACCGCTACGAGCAAAGTGGAGAATTACATGGCCTCACTAGGGTAAGGGGTTTTACCCAAGATGATGCGCATATTTTCTGCCGTCCTGAGCAGGTTAAAGATGAGTTCAAAAAAGTTATTGATCTTGTTCTTTATGTTTTTAATGCGCTTGATTTCACAGATTTCACAGCACAAATTTCACTTAGGCATCAGACAGACAGGGATAAATACATTGGCTCTGACGAAAACTGGGATAAAGCAGAAAAAGCAATAATTGAAGCTTCTGCAGAAAAAGGTTTGGATACTGTTG
>Ga0209335_10002222_pt1 | contig 20794 bp, 23 predicted proteins | sample COG_09_FD_184753 | JGI IMG/M metagenome (GOLD analysis project Ga0209335, IMG submission 184753) | Pelagic Microbial community sample from North Sea - COGITO 998_met_09 (SPAdes) (version 2) | ecosystem: Environmental > Aquatic > Marine > Neritic zone/Coastal water | place: Helgoland, sampling...
GTATTTTCTTTTACTGGCTTATAAGAATATTCTTTGCAAAAAGTATAAGCCTTTATGAGTAAAATAATCGATTTTTATTTCGATTTTATAAGTCCTTACTCATATATCGCTCATCAAAAAATTAAATCACTTGAAAAAAAAAATGAAATTAAATTTAATTATAAACCTATCTTGTTAGGAGGGTTGCATAAACTTGGGAATATAACTGCACCAGCATTTAATAAACGTAAAATGGAAAATATGAAAAATGATTGTGAGCTAATTGCAAAAAAAAATAATATTTTATTTAAATGGAATGATAAGTTTCCAATTAATTCATTGTATTTAATGAGAGGATTTATTTCCATAGATCCCGATTTTAAAGATCAATATTTAGATATTTGTTTTGATTCATATTGGAAGAACAATAAAGATATATCTTTAGATAAAAATTTAGATAATATTTTAGATAATTGTAAAATTGATAAAAAAAAATTTTATAACCTTATCAATGATCATAAGATAAAAGATAAGTTAAAATATTTTACAGATCAGGCTTTTGAATTAGGAGTTTTTGGTGCACCTACATTTATAGTTAATAACAAACTCTTTTGGGGTCAGGACAGATTGGAATATGCTTTAGATGAATGTAATTCTTAAACAATTTTAAACTTACTATTTCGTAAAACACCAAAGCCACCATCAATATGAGAAACATTTTCAAATCCCATATCTTTCAAAGTTTTTGCAGCTAATGCAGATCTCATTCCACCCGCGCAAAACAAAACCATTTCTTTATTCATATCTAATCTGCCTTCTTTAAAATAAGGACTCTCAGGATCTAACCAAAACTCTAACATTCCTCTTGGTATGTGATTTGAATTTTCTACTCTACCTTCTTTTTCTAATTCTCTTATATCCCTTATATCAATAAGATTACATTTATCCTCATTGGACATTTTGTGTGCTTCATCAGCGGATATAGTTTTGATCTCATTAAGTGCTTCAGCAACAAGGGTATGTGATGATTTTATATTCATAATAGTTAATTTATTATATAGTTTTTTTTAAGCTTATGAATAAAAAAATTTGTATTGTTTATACTCATCATAAGTTAGGTGATTTGATTTGGCAATTACCTTACATAAAAGCAATTAGCGAACATCATCGTGAAAAAGTTGACCTAATTGTAAGAAAAAAAACTCAAGCACAAAATATTTTCAAAGACATGAGTCATATTGAAAATATTTTTTATAATGATTTTAGAAAAGGATTAAATTATTGGATAGATGTTTTTAAAATATTTTTAATATTTTATAAAAAAAAATATGATTATGTTTATCTTTTAGATAAAGTAAACAAGCCAGCAATTGCTGCAAAACTTTCGGGTATAAAAAATATTATAGGACCAGGTATTGGTAATCAAAAAAAATGGCTTACTTCAAAAAATTATTTATCTGATCAAGATTGGAAAATGAGTTATTCAGAACAATCTCAAAAATTTATGAAAATTAATTCGATAAAGTTAGGTAATTTATTTCCAGAAATTAAAATTGATATTGAAAGATTTAAGGAGGGTAATTCAGATTTGTTAATGGAGGGTAAAAAAATTGCTTTTGGAGTAGACTCTTTTGAGGATTATAAAATGTGGTATGAAGAAGATTTTGTAGAGTTGGCTGATTTACTTTATGAAAATAAATTGTTTGATTATATTTATTTAATATGTGGTACTGAAAAATCTTATATTTCAAAAAAAATAATTGAAATATCTAAAAAAAATTTTTTTATAGATTGTTCTCATAAAGATCTTCAAGGGATAATTTTGGCTTTAAAAAATTCACAATTTTTTGTTGGAAATAATTCTGGCCCACTCAATCTTTCAGCTGCCTTAAACATCAAATCATTTGGCTTGATTGCAAACGATCCAATAAGCGAGTTAAAGTACAGTAAAATTGAAATTATTAAACCAGAAAATTATTTAGATGAGTCTAGATGTAGAGATAGAACTGGAATGAAAAAATTAAAACCAAAAAAAGTTTATCAAGATATAATTAACAAATTATAAAAATTAAAAGCCCCTTTCAAAAGGGGCTTTTATTGACTAATTTAGAGAGAATTTTTTAGGGACTCTCCGATGAGTAACATTGTGGAGATACACAGAGAGCGAAGAGTCCCTTTATTGTTAACAATTAGTCACGAATTGCGTACGCTATCACACCTGTTTCAGTAACATCAGTGCCTTTAGTTTCACCTTCTTTACTTAATCTTAATCCAATAGTTGACTTCATTATTGTCCAGATTATGTATGCAACGATAAAAATAAACACGTTTACTGATACTACCCCAATCAATTGAGCGCTAAATGATGCATCTGCATTTGTTGCTGGTACAATTAACGTACCCCAAATACCTGCAAATAAGTGTGCTGGTACAGCTCCTACCACATCATCAATCTTTAATGAAAATAATAGTTTTGTTCCATAAACCACGATAACTCCACCTACAGCACCAATTAAGATTGCTGCTAATGGTGATGGCATCAAAGGTTCAGCAGTAATCGCAACTAATCCTCCAATGCATCCATTAAGCATTTGTACAACATCAGTTTTTCCAAAACCTAATCTTGTAACAATCGCTGCTGCAATTACACCGCCAGCACCTGCTAAAAATGTATTTATAAAGATTGTTGATACAGCAATTGCATCAGCTGCAGTTCCCATCGCAAGTTGTGAACCACCATTAAATCCAAACCAACCTAACCAAAGAACAAAAACACCTAAAGTTACAAGTGGAATAGATGATGCTGCAAATGGTTTTATAGGAGCTGGAGCCCCTGATTTAGTAAACCTTCCTAATCTTGGACCAATGATTATTGCTCCTGCTAATGCAGCAGCACCTCCTGTTGAGTGTACTAATGTTGAGCCAGCAAAATCAGAAAAACCAATAGAAGCTAACCATCCTCCACCCCATTGCCAACCCATCACTATTGGGTATAAAATTCCCGATAAAATTGCAGCAAATAGAAAGAATGGCCATAATTTAATTCTTTCTGCCATTGCTCCGGAGACAATTGAAACTGTTGTAGCACAGAAAACCATTTGAAAATACCAATCAGACCCATCAGAATATCCAGTATCAACTGCACTTGAATCTGACCAAGGTATAAAGTTTCCTATATAACCACCTTCAGGTATTCCATATGCTAGATTGTAACCAAACATCCAAAACATAATTCCTGAAATTGATAATAACCCTATGTTTTTAGCACAAATAACAGAAACACTTTTTGATGTAACCATACCTGACTCCAACATTGCAAATCCTGCTGCCATAAAGAAAACTAGGAAACCACAAATTAGAAACAATAGAGTATTAAATATAAAGCTTACTTCTGCAGAAACTGTTGTTTCTGCCATTCCTGCACTGCTCATGTTCAATAAAAATATCAAACTAATAAACGGTACAGTTATTTTTTTTATTAATTTAGTCATAAGACCTCCCTGTTCTGAAAGTACTTATATTTTTTTAATCTTTAAAAACTAACGTTGATTAGGAAAATTGGGTATGCAAAATTTGCATATAGAAACAGCCTTAATGAATTTTAATCATTAAGGCTGTCTAAATATTATTTATTAAATACTTCTTTTAAAGCTTTAGCAGGTAAAAATTTAACCTTTTGTGATGCAGCAATTTGGATCTGTTCACCAGTTCTTGGGTTTCTTCCAACTCTCGCTTTTCTTTTAGCAACTTTGTAAGTTCCAAATCCAGCAATTTTTACTGAATCATCCGCTTTTAAAGCATCTAAAATTGTGTTGGTAATTGTGTCAAAAGTTCTTTCAGCATCTGCTTTACTTAAATTTAAAGACCCTGAAAGCTTGACTATTAATTGTTTTTTATTCATTTTAGCTCCGGTTTTATTAGGTTAATTTCCATTTTTATCAAAAGTGTTGATAAATCAAGACTTTTTTTAGTGTTAATGAAAAAATTATACACAATATGTTGTTAATAACTCAATTAGTATTGATTTTATTGAGTTTTTTAAAATATATAAAAAATAATTATTTAAATAAACCTAGGTCTTTTAGGTCATTAAAAGTGGTAAAAAACATCAAGCTTATCAATAAAAACATTCCGATTCGAAAAAAACCTTCTTGGGTTTTTTGAGATAAAGGTCGACCCAGTATTTTTTCAAAAGCATAAAACATTAAATGACCCCCGTCTAACATTGGTATTGGAAATAAATTTACCAATCCAAGACTAATTGAAATATAAGCCATCATGCTAATAAACGCTAAAACTCCAAATTCAGCAACTTGACCTGATATCTTAGCAATTCTAATTGGGCCACCTAATTGTGATGCATCGGCTTTTCCAAATATCATTGCTCCTAAATATTTTAATGACGAAATACTTACATAATAAACCTCATTAATAGAATGATAAATTGCTTGAGCAGGGCCTAATTTTACATGGTTAATTTCATTATTGTAAGCCCCTAGTTTAATTCCAACCATTCTTTTATTTATTTGATTGCCCAAATTATCTTCACTTAAAACAATATCAGGTTTTATCTTTAATATTAGCTCGTCATATGAGCGCTTTACTTTAAAATCTATAATATCATCAGTTGACATTGTGATATATTTAGAGACATCCATTATGCTTTTGACTTTATTTCCATCAATTTCTAGAATTACATCATTCTTCTCTAGTCCACCAACCATTGCTGGACTATCTTTTTGGACTTCATTAATAACAGCTGGAGTAAAATCTTTTCCAACGAAAGTATAAATAAAAAAAAATATAACTAAAGCTAGTAAAAAATTAGCTAACGGACCTCCAAAAACAATCAACACTCTTTGATATAAAGGTTTTAAAACAAACAATTTTTTACAATCTTCTTCATTATACTTTTCAAGTATTTTTTGTTGATCAGCTTGAGAAAATACATTCCTATCCCCAAAAAATTTTACATAACCTCCTAATGGGATCCAACAAATTTTCCAACGAGTACCTGATTTATCATTCCAACCAATTAGTTCTTTGCCAAATCCAATAGAAAAGTCTGTAACTCCCACTCCATATCTTTTTGCAAAGTAATAATGGCCATATTCATGGATAAAAACCACAACTAAAATTAAAACTATAAATGGCAAAATATAACTAATCATAAACAAGAATTTTAAATGAATTTGAAGTTATTCTCAATAGTCATTTATGTGCAATTGTCATGTAAAACATTCATTGTAATTGGTTTAAAAAGATATAAGCATCCAGCTTACAATATTATTTATATCAAAAATGATGAACTTTAGCGAATTACCAATAGAAAATAAACTTAAGAATTCTATTAAGTTTGCTGATTTTAAAACAACAACACCTATTCAGAGTCAATCTATCCCCGTTAGTTTAAAAGGTAAAGATATTTTGGGTACCGCACAAACTGGTACCGGTAAAACTTTAGCATTTACTATTCCGATGATTAATAAATTAATCTTAGATAAAAATGCGATGGCGATGATCATTTGTCCAACAAGAGAGCTTGCAACCCAAGTAATGCAAACAGTTTTAAAACTTAATGTAAGAGAAATTGGCATTGGAAATGCTTTGCTTATTGGTGGTGAGAGCATGCAAAAACAACTCAAAAAATTAAAAAAAAGAGCAAGAATTATAGTAGGTACTCCTGGTAGAATTAATGATCATTTAAAAAGACAAAGTCTAAATCTTTCAAAAGTTTCTTATTTAGTTTTGGATGAAACTGATCGAATGTTAGATATGGGTTTTACTCCTCAAATAGAATTAATATTAAAATTTATTCCGAAAGATCACCAAACTTTATTATTTTCAGCTACATTACCAAATAACATTTTAAGAATTTCAGAAAAATACTTGAATAATCCTGAAAGAATAGCAGTTGGTTCATTATCAACACCTATTGAAAAAATTAAACAAGAAACTTTTCAAGTTTCTCAAGATAAAAAGTATCACGAATTAATTAATCAATTAGTAGAACGGAGCGGATCTATACTGGTTTTTGTTAAAACCAAGCATGGAGCAGATAAAATTGTTAAACGTTTGAAATATGATGGACATTCAGCAGATGCTATTCATGGAAACTTGAGACAGAGTAAAAGGGATAGAGTGATTACAGGGTTTAGAAATGGCAAAAGTAGAATTCTAGTTGCAACAGATGTTGCGGCCCGTGGATTAGATATTCCATTAATTCAACATGTAATCAATTATGATCTACCACAAGTTCCAGAAGATTATATTCATAGAATTGGAAGAACTGGTAGAGCTGGAAAAGAAGGATCTGCTTTAACCTTTCTTACATCTAGCGATAGATCAATGTGGAATTCAATTAGTAAGTTGATTGATCCAAATTTTAAAACACCTAAAATTGAACAAAAAAGAAATTTTAAAGGTAAAAAAAGATCTCATGCTTCATTTAGCAAAGAGAGAAAATTTAAAGATAAAAAAAATTTTTTCAAAAGAAAAGATTCTACAAGATCAAGTTTTAAAAATAAAAAAAAATTTTTTAAAAAGGATGATACTAGAGGATCAAATTTTGAAGATAAGAAAAAACCATTTGGTTACACTAATAATCCAAAGTATTTTAATAAAACAACAGATGTGTCTCCTGAAAAAACAGATATAAAAAAAAGTACTTTTAAAAATAAAAAAAAATTTAAAAATAGAAAGAGACCTAAAAACTTTTCTTTCAACAGATATAAAAATAAAAAAAGATAATTAAATTGATTGTCTTTTAATTAGTTCATTAATTTTTTCTATCATTATTTTTGGTGATTTCATTGTGGGATAAATTTCTTGAGCCTTTTCATAACTCATTATAGCTTTTTCATAATTTTTTAGCTGAATATTAACTAGTCCTTGTCCAGCTAGTGCTCCAAAATGACGTTTTTCTAATTCTAAAACTCTATCAATATCATCTTGAGATTTTTGAAATTCACCGATCATGTATAAAACGGTGGCGCGCTTATTCCAAGCTTCAGCCCATTTTGGATCTAAATCAATTACTTTGCTAAAAATAATTATTGCTTCTTCAAATTTTTGATTATTAACTAAATTTGAGCCTTCTGTTAACATATCTGTTAATTTTTTATCACTTGGATGAGTGCTCCAAAGTTTCCAAATTTCTTGCTCAACTTGATAGGTTATGGATACATCTTCTGTTTTTAAATCATTAAAAAGTTTATCTAATTGAATATTTTTATCTTCAGCTATTAGATTGCTCATATTTAAGATAAAAGATAAAGTGTAAAAAAAAATAATATATTTAATTTTAAAATATTTCATAAAATTATTTTATAATTTTGTATTCGAAATTTTGAGTTGTTTCATTTACTTGTAAAAGTTTTGCACCATTTTTACTATGAAACTCTGTAGCCATTTCTGTGAGTGGAGACAAAGTAACAAGTCTATTTAAATGATTTGATTTTTTTATCTTTTTAAAAACTTCTTTTACTATTAATTTACCCCCTCCTTTTTTTTTTGACCAGACTGTGTAAGCAATAGCTATTTGACCAATATTTTGATCTCTTAATGCACTTTGTAAGAAAGCATCTGTACTCAATTTTTCCAATTCCTTAACATTTTTTGGAATTTTATTTGTATAGGCGAAACACATTACTGCATAAATTTCACCTTTATATTTCACACCGAATATCTTACGTCCATATCCAGTTCTAAAGTCATTATCCAATTCAGGTCTTACTGGATCTTCATCTACGTTACACTCTTTAAGTTCAACTAATTCAGCCCCTTTTACCCAGCTAAATAAATTTTCAACATTCTTTTTAAAAATTTGTTTATTTTTTCTAACTCTCGCTTTAATACGTGGTTTAAATTTTTTTTTTATATTTTGAATCATTGTCGAAATTTAACAAAATTGAAGAAACATTAAATATGACTAATTCCACTTTTCAATAGAATTGAGTAATTTTTCACCTAAAGGGCTTATAGGTCCTTGTAAAATAATCTTTTTACCTGTTTTTTTCCTAACTAATTTAAGAAGTTTTTTAGCTAAGCCTTTTTTTCTGAAAATTGGATTAACAAAAATATATTCCACTTCACCAAGATTATTAAAGCGCACAAATCCTATCGTCGTATTATTGTTTTTAAGTGTAAAAACACCTTCAGCCTCATCTAATATATATTTAGAAAAATCAATTTTTGTCATTAAACTTAATAATTAAGTAAAAGTATAACGATTGACATACTAAATAAAATAATACTAATCACTAAATAATTAAATCTAACATTAAATTTTTCATAAATTTTATTAGTAATTTTTTCCCAAAAAAGAATGATTAAAAAGATAACAATAGCTGGTATTATAAATTTAATCATAAATATTTAACTGTTAGTTTTTATCACCAACATAAACTGAAACACCTCTTGAATTAATATCAACATCAAACTTTTTATGTAATGGAGGAAAAGCTCTCTGTGAACAGTCTAATCTATCGCAGGTTCTACATGAAACACCTATCGGTATCTCTGTAGACTTATCGTTAATATTTATATTTTCTGTGTAAACAAAATCTTTTGCATATTTGGCCTCGCATCCTAATCCAATAGACAGAATACTTTTTGACTGACCAAATCTTCCTATCCCCTTTTCAACTGTTCTTGCAATACATACGTACTTTTCACCATTTGTCATTTTACTAACTGCCGCTTGAATAACTCCAGGTCTTGTTAATGCTGAGTATACATTCCATCTTGGGCATGCACCTCCATATCTCGGTATTTCAATTCCTGATAAAGAAAATCTTTTTGAAATATTGCCAGCCATATCCACTCTTAAAAAATGAAAAGGAATACCTGGCAACTTTGGATCTTGTAAGCAAGTAACTCTGTGTGCAACTTGTTCAAAAGATGTTGCAAAAGTATTTTGTAATAATTCAAGATCATACTTAAGTTTTTTGCATTCATTATGAAAAAGTTTGTAAGGCATTAATATTGCAGCTCCACAATAATTTAACAAAGCAACTTTTGTTAAATTTTTTGACTCTTCAGAAGGAAAAGTAAATTTAGATAAATAATCATCAATTTCTTTATTTGCACCTTCTTGTGCGATTTGTGCTGCAGCATGTAATTTTTTAGTTTCTAAAGAGCTATAATCACTCAACAATAACTCTTTTTTATTTTTTTTATAAATTTTCGAAAAAGGCTTATCTTCTTCCGGAATTACATCTTTTACCGTTATTCCATATTCAGACTTCAAATAATCACATAGTGCTATATACCTAGTTCTATTATTTTTTTGAACTTTTTCAAAAACTTTATTCGCAAAATCTTCTAATTTTGGAAAATAGTTTTTATTTTCTTGTAAAAAATCTGAAATAACCTCACCTGGAAAAGAATTTTTTCTATTATCAACAATTTTTCCTGATATTTTTTCTATTTTATTAATTAATTCATGATCCTTTTTTTTTAAAATATCTCCCAATCTAACAATGGCTTTTCCTATTTTTGGATTTGTGCTTACAAGATCTTTTACTTCAGGTCCTAGGATATCTAAATCTTCAAATAACTTATCATCTAGTATCTCTGATAGTGTGTTTTCTAAATTAATATCTGTTTTTAATGTTAATTGGGAAAGCTCTATGTTGAGTTTTTCACAGATTTTTAGCAATAGATCGCCGTCTATTTTTCTTTTTCCACCTTCAATTAAATTTAGATAACTAGGTGAAATATTAAGCTCTTCAGCTAGTTTGTTTGCTTGAAGACCTAACTGTCTTCTAAAAGCTTTGATTTTTGGACCAATTTTCAAATCTAATTGACTCATATTTTCTATTAGTAAATTTTGTAAATTAATTTTTACAATTTTTTTCTTTGATTTACAAGCATTTTTATCTTTTTAGTAGATTTTGTAAATCTTGTAAATTATAAAATTTACATGGACGAAAAATTAAAAAACAGTGAAAATGAGGCTCAAATCATAAAACATGAAGATCTAGCTAGACATAATAGCAGAGGGATCTACATGAGAGATGATCATTGTGATTGGGGTTCAAGTGGAATGAAAGATCTAGTTGAGACCCTAAACGACTCTAACTAGTTTTTTATTTATTTAACTTAATTCATTTCTCACTAACAACATTTAACAGCACAGGATAATAATAATGAGCGCAGAAAATATCTCATACGACTTAAAAAGATTTGCAGGAATAAAAAGGGATTACACCCCTGAAGAAGTTGAGAGATTAAGAGGTTCAATTAAAATTGAATATTCAATGTGCAAGCATCAATCATCAAAATTGTGGAATTTATTAAATTCTGAGCCATACGTTAATACTTTAGGTTCTCTCTCTGGTAATCACGCAGTACAACATGCAAAAGCTGGATTAAAAGCTATTTACTTAAGTGGCTGGCAAGTAGCAGCTGATGCCAATAGTGCTGGTGAAATGTATCCAGATCAATCTTTATATCCTTATGATAGTGCACCAAAATTAGTTGAATCAATGAATAATGCACTTATTAGAGCAGACCAAATTCAGCACATGGAATTAAAAGATGGTGATATGAAAAAAGAAAAAAAAGTTGATTACATGTTACCAATTATCGCTGATGGAGAAGCGGGTTTTGGTGGACCATTAAATGTATTCGAACTTGCAAAAAAATTTATTAAAGCTGGTGCAGCTGGTGTTCATTTTGAAGATCAATTAGCCAGTGAAAAAAAATGTGGTCATATGGGAGGTAAAGTTCTTGTACCTACAGGTACAATGATAAAAAATTTAAAAGCTGCTAGATTAGCTGCTGATATAGCAGATGTACCATTGATTATTTTAGCAAGAACGGATGCTAACGCTGCAAAATTAATTACAAATGATTATGATGACAATGATAAACCATTCTTAACAGGTGAAAGATCACCAGAAGGTTTTTACTATGTGAAAGCAGGAATTGATCAAGCAATATCTAGAGGATTAGCATATGCTCCTTATTCAGATTTAATTTGGTGTGAAACAGCAACACCAAATCTAAAAGAAGCTAAAAAATTTGCTGATGCAATTCATGAAAAGTTTCCTGGAAAACTTTTAGCATATAATTGTTCACCTTCTTTTAATTGGAAAAAACATTTATCAGATGCAGAAATAGCCTCATTTCAACAAGAAATCAGTAAAATGGGTTATAAATTTCAGTTTATAACTCTTGCAGGATTTCATACACAAAATATTGCTATTTTTGAGCTAGCAGAAAAATATAAAAATGAAGGAATGTCTGCTTACTCAAGAATTCAACAAAAAGAATTTGCTAGAGAAAAAGATGGATATACTAGTGTTAAACATCAAAGAGAAGTTGGTACTTCTTATTTTGATGCTGTTTCCAATACAATAAGTAGTGGAAAAAGCTCAACAACAGCAATGGATGGCTCAACAGAGTCAGAACAGTTCTAATAAACAATTCCTCTTGTACATTAGATTAATAAATAACTGGCCCAGTAATGGGTCAGTTGTTTTTATTAATTGAAATACATAATCTATATGTTAATGAGCTTGATGGATAACAAAAATTTTGGTTTTGGAACTCAAATAAGAAAATCACCCTATTTTGAATCAACTGTTAAATGGGGTGCAACTGGATTTTCAGTTTATAATCATATGTATATTCCAAGAGACTTTGGAAGCCCAGAACAAAACTTTTGGAATTTAATAGAAAAAGCAATTCTTTGTGATGTAGCTGTTGAAAGACAAGTAGAAATTACAGGACCTGATGCTTATAAATTTACTCAATTATTAACCCCTAGAGATCTTTCAAAGTTAGCAATAGGACAGTGTAAATACGTCTTAATTACTAATAATGAAGGAGGTATACTAAATGACCCTGTGCTTTTAAGATTAGCAGAGAACCACTTTTGGTTATCTTTAGCTGATAGCGATGTTTTATTATGGGCTCAAGGAGTTGCTGTAAATTCAGGATTAAATGTTAAAATCACAGAACCTGATGTTTCACCATTACAATTACAAGGGCCAACATCTGGTGAAATAATGATCAAATTATTTGGTGATAGTATTAAAGAATTAAAATATTACTGGCTTAAAGAATATAATTTAAATGGAATTCCACTTATAGTTTCAAGAACTGGCTGGTCAAGTGAACTTGGATACGAAATTTATTTAAGAGATGGTTCTAGAGGAAATGATCTCTATGAAAAAATAATGGAAGCTGGAAAAGAATATGGTCTTAAACCAGGTCATACATCTACAATAAGAAGAATTGAAGGTGGAATGCTTTCTTATCATGCAGATGCAGACATTAATACTAATCCATTTGAATTAGGTTTAGATCGTTTAATAAATTTAGATAGTGAAATTAATTTTATTGGAAAAGAGGCACTGAAAAAGATTAAACAAGAGGGAATAAAAAGAAAACAAGTTGGTTTAGAGTTAGATTGCAATCCTTTAAAAGGACCTAACACAACTTTTTGGCCAATTCTTAAAAATGATAAAATAATTGGCAAAGTAACTTCGGCTGTTTATTCGCCTAGATTAAAAAAGAATATTGCTCTAGCTATGATAGAAATAAACCAATCTGAAATTGGTAGTAAGCTTAAAGTTAAAACAGAAAATGGTGATTTTAAATGTACTATCGTAGAAAAACCATTTTATGATCCTAAAAAAAAAATTGCTTCTTCTTAAGATTTAATATTGTAACCTCTTTTCAAAAGTGTACTGACAGCAACCACACAGATAATTAAAAATATAATCATTGAGCTAATACTTATCCAAATATTAAAATCTGAAACTCCATAAAAAGAATATCTTAAACCATTAATAAGATAAACTACTGGATTAAAATAAGTTACTGTTTGCCAAAATGGAGGTAACATATCTAATGAATATAAACTTCCACCCAAAAAAACCATTGGGGTAATTACTAAAGTAGGCACTACTGACATTTGCTCAAAATTAGAACTCATTAAACCAATTAGGAAACCAAACAATGCAAAAGTAAATGCTACCAATATAAGCAGCATGATCATTAAAAGTGGTTTTTGTACATAAACATCAACAAAAAATGTTGAAGTTATAAATATCACAACCCCAACAATTAAAGTTTTTGTTGCGCCAGCTCCTACAAAAGCAAGAACTATTTCAAATGTGGATATTGGTGCTGCTAAAATTTCATAAATAGTTCCATTAAATTTGGGAAAGAAAATTCCAAAAGATGTGTTACTGATGGATTGAGTTAATAAGGTTAACATTAACAAACCTGGAACGATATATGATCCATAACTAATACCATCTATATTTTCAACGTATCCACCAATTACTGAACCAAAAACTATAAAATACAATGATGTAGATAAGACTGGTGATAATAGTGATTGTCCAAGTGTTCTTTTAAATCTATCCATTTCGTGTAGATAAATTGCTTTAAATGCTTCGTAATTAAATTTCATTATTTTCCCTAACTAAATTAACAAATATTTTTTCTAGCGTACTTTGTTCAGTTTTTAAGTCTTTAAGTTTTAATCCTGCATCTTTTAAATCTTGTAATAAATTTGTAATTCCAGTTTGTTTTGCTTGTACATTGTAGGTATAGTCTACTGACATCTTATTGTTTCCTAAAATTAAATCATACTTTTTAAGACTTTTAGGAATTTCATTAATTTCTTCTTGTAACTCAACAGTTAATTTTTTATGTCCCATTTTTTTTAACAATGACTCTGTTTTATCTACAACTATAATCTCTCCCTGATTAATAACTCCTACTCGATCTGCTATAGCTTCTGCTTCTTCTATGTAATGAGTAGTTAAAATAATAGTAACTCCAGTCTTTCTAAGTGCTTCTACAATTTTCCACATATCCTGTCTTAATTCAACATCCACACCAGCTGTAGGTTCGTCTAAAAATAATATTTCTGGTTCATGAGATAAAGCTTTGGCAATTAAAACTCTACGTTTCATTCCGCCAGATAACTGACGAAGTCTAAAATTCTTTTTATCCCATAAACTTAATTGTTTTAAAATTTTTTCTATATGTGAAGGGTTGGGTTTTTTTCCATAAAGCCCTCTTGAATATGACACGTTATTAAAAACTGTTTCAAATTGTTCTAAAGTTAATTCTTGCGGTACTAATCCTATTCTTGAGCGTGTTTCTCTATAATCATCAATAATATCAAAATTATCTACAGTAATTTTTCCAGAACTTGGGGTTACAATACCACAAATTATACTGATTAATGTAGTCTTGCCCGCACCATTAGGTCCAAGCATTGCAAAAATTTCACCTTTTTTAATATTAAGATTTATGTGTTTTAAAGCATTAAAGCCATTTTCGTAAACTTTTGAAAGATTATTAATTACTATTTGGTTATCTGACATCTAAACAGATATATAGCTATTAATTCTATTAATACAATCGAGTAATACTAAAACTTTTTAGCTTTAAAAATAAAAATAGGCAAAAAAGTTGCGACAGTAAAAGATAAAAATAATAGTGATTGATAAACAAAAGGTGCAAATAATTCCTTCGGTATCAAAATTCCAACTAATAAACTTTTTGAAAAATCTGGAACTGGAAACAATAAAAAACCACCTATTAATCCAATTATGATTGAAACATAGGCAGTTTTTTCATTAATATTTTTATTATAAAAACTATAAAAAATAGTTAATACAAAAGCGCAACAAAATAAATCTGCTAAAAGAAATAAATACAAAATATCAAAACCTTTAGAAGCAACAGTAAAAGAAATTATAGACAAAATAATAATAATATATTTAGAAAATTTTAAATAATTTATTTTTTTTTTGAAATTAAAGATAGCTTTACCATCTACTATAATTAAACTTGATATTGCATTTATTAAAGTATCTACGGTTGAAATAGTTAAAGCTAAACCTAATATAATTACAACTATAGATAACAAGGTTGTCTGTTCTTTAAGTAATAATGAAAAAAAACCAAGATCTGGTCTTATCGATGAATCTATTGAAAAAGCAACCAGTCCTGTAAAGCCCATATAAAAAACAATAGGAACAATTATAAAAAAAGAAATAATCAAACTTTTTTTTAATATTTCAAAATTTTTTGCAGCATAAACACGTTGCCAATTCCCTTGATGAAATAGATTGGTTGCAGCTACTGCTATAAAAAATGTTAAACCCGCTGTATAATTTGGGATATAAGATGGACTTAAAAGATGAGGATTTTTTTCTTTAATGAAATCAATAGAAAATTGAGATCCTGTCATAGAGCTTATGTATATAAATGATAGTAATAATAAAATTCCAATTACAATCATTTGAATATTATCTGTGAATATGGAAGCTTTCAATCCACCATACAAGGTATAAGTAAGTGTTGTTATCAATACAACTAAAGCTGTAATCCAAAGTTCTGTTCCTGATATATAGTTGATTAAAACCGCAATAGCTGTAACTTCAGCACATAAGAAAATAAACATATAAAAGATAGTCATTAATAAGACGAGTTTAAACAGGCTTTTCCCAAATTTTTTTCTCATAAATTCAATTAAAGAAGATCCTTTAGAAAAATCTTTTCTTATTTTTTTTCCTAAAAAGATTAAAAAAAACATTGGAAATGCTGTACCTAAAGAATACCCAATGACTGCTCCTATACCCCCCCATGTTGAGGCGGAGGCGGGGCCAAATAAAATCCATGCACCCAATGCTGATGCAGTTAAACTAGAGGTTAATGAAAATAATCCAATATTTCTATTAGCAGTTAAATAGTTATTGAGGCCAAGATATTTTTTTGAATGATACAAGCCTAGAAATGCAAATATTAGACTAATAAAAATTATTAATGTTAGTGATATAGATTGATTTACAAAAAACGTTTTATCCATTGTTCTCCCTTTCTGAATTACCGGACAGGTTCTTAGGGTTTAATCTCAGTCTGTTAAGACACCCCTTAACTTAATTAATATGATATTTTAGATATAAAAGAAAGAAAAAACTAAATTAAGTGTTTTTCTATCAAGTAATAAACTGTGAAAATTATAAGTGATGCACAGATCATTATAAAAACTTTTTCTTGATTGCTCATAGTTTTTTTTTGTTATCCATTATCTCAATCATACATTTTGTTGCATATTCTCTCCATTCCAAAGAATTTTTATTTTTTAGGCTATCTAAATGTTGTCGATTTTTTTGAATATCATTTTTATGTTTTATTTTATCTTCGTCCTCAAGATTTGCTTCCATATTTTTTAAGTTAGTTTCCATGGCATTTATCCAATTATTACCTAATTCAACACACTTTTTATCATCTTTTTCATCACAAATTTGTTTAAAAAAATTAAAAATAATGTCATCTGTATTTATTGAATTGGACATGTATTATTAATTATTTTCAATGGAATTGCTCACAAATTCAACTAAATATTTATAACCCAAATTAGAAAAATGAGCCCTGTCCTGCCCTAACGCATACATTTTTTTATAATCGTCTATATTTTTATTTATAAATTCATAAAAATTTAAGAAAGTAATTTCATTTGAAAGATTTTTCAATTCATCAAATCTTATTTTACATTTTTTTGATCTGTTATTAAAACAAGTTGTTTCTGGCAAATAAACTATGAATATTTTTTTGTCTTGATATAAATTACTAATTTTATCAAATATTTTCTTAAAATCTTTTTTATTATATTTTACAAGATCTTCACTCTCTTTTTTGTTTATTAACTTATTAATTCTATGAACTAAAGGTTTAAGTTCTAATAAACTCTCATTTAATGAAAAACCTGTTTTGAAACTTTCAAGATTATTCTCAATATATTTCTTTTGAATATTATTTTGTATTTCAATATTTGAAAAATAGTTATTCTTAATAAAATCTTTTTTTAAGTATTCTTTAAGATAATCAGATTTTATCTCTAAAGTGATATCATAAAAATCATTATCAAAAATAAACCAAACTATATATTTAAAATCCACAATTTCTTTAATTTCATGTGCAAGTGCTAAACTTAAAAGAGGTCCATTGCCTGATACTCCTATATTATAAGTAGTTAAATTATGATTTTCTTTAAATAAATTAGCTGGTTCATTTATTTGATCAACACAAGATCCTTCAGCAAAAGAGTCTCCCATCAGCAATATATCGAAAGAATCCATGAATATTTTATTGTTAAAACCAAGTTTATCAGTTGTTATTTTTTTCCAAAAACCAAACTCATTGCATGAAACATAATTGGTATTTGAGATTGGTGTTAAGGGGATTTTTTTTCTTTTAAATTTTAAAAATTCTCTTGGTACAACGTATGGGTATATATTATTTCCTTTTAATCGTTCTTCTTTTACAACTTCAATCAAGTTTCTCTTATCATAAGTTTTATTATCTTGTTTTAATTTATTTTCAATTTTTTTTTGAGGAAGATTATTGTAATCAACATAAACAATTAAACTATTTACTGAATATAAAATTAAAACAAAATATACAAAAAAAATTAAACTGTATTTTGTAAAACTTTTAATTAAAGAGCCAGCTAAAAAATTTGTAAATAATATGATTATTAAACCAAGCTTTGCAAAATCATTCTGTGATAAATACTGATTAAATTTTTTTAATGAAATCAAACTTATTAATATGAATAAAAAATAAATAAATAATTTTAATATTCTTTGTTTGTTCACCCTAGTCTACAATATTTTCTATTTGCTTTTCAGCTTGTTTTATTGAATTCTCATAATCGATTGACATTTGATCTGCATATATTGTCTTAATATCTTTTATACCAAAAAAATTTAATACGTGTTTAAGCCAAGGTGTTAAAAAATCTTCTTTGCTATTAATTTTAGTTCCCCCAGAGGTAACTACTAAATATACTTTTTTATTTTCCAAAAGTCCTATTTGCTTTCCATCAGATGAATATTTGAAAGTTGACTTTACTCTAGCGGCAAGATCAGACCATGCTTTTAAAGTTGCTGGTGGCCCAAAATTATATATTGGTGTAGAGATTATAATGATATCACTTTCTTTTAGTTCATTTACTAATTTATCAGATAATTCAAACATTTTCTTATGCTGTTCTGTTCTTTCATTTTCAGGTATAGACATCCCTGACTCTGTTAGACCAGCTACAAAAAGCATCTCATCATCTAAATCTCTATAGATAATTTCATCTTCAGGTTTTTTAATTTTATCTAATAATTTTTTAGCTAAAGCTCTTGAGGTTGAGCCATTTTTTCTAGCACTTGAATCTATTTGATAAATTTTCATAATCTTTTTTATCCGAAATTTTGCAAAAATGGAAAAATATTTAATAAATAATATCCCAAAGCTTGTAATTGATTAGTTAATATTAAAATACCAGTAATTAATAAAATAATTCCACCGATTTTAGATACTAAATTTATATTTTTTCTAAAATTTTTAGAGAATATTAAAAATTTTTGAATTAAATAACCAGATAAAATAAATGGCAATGCTAAACCTAACGAATAGAAAATCAGAAGCAATATTCCTCTATTTATACTCTCTTCTGTAGCTGCAAGTGCTAAAATTGATCCAAGGATAGGGCCTATGCATGGTGTCCAACCAAAAGCAAAAGCCATACCAATTAAAATTGGGCTGTAAAAATTATTATTTGTTCTTGTTTCAATTCTTTTTTCATAATTTAAAAATTCGAAATTTATGATTCCTAAAATATGAAGTGAGAATAGAATTATTACTAATCCAGCAGCTACTCTAAGTTCGTAGGAATTTTGAAGTAATATTTGACCCAAATAAGTTGATGCCGCACCAAAAACTATAAATACCAATGAAAACCCAACCGTAAATAAAATTATTGGAATTAAATTAATATTTTTTTTTTTAACTAACTCATCAAAGGAAGTGCCTGATACATAAGAAATATAACCAGGGATTAATGGCAAAACACAAGGAGATAAAAAACTTATGAGCCCAGCACCAAATGCAATAAATAATTCAAACATTAGTTTTCTTTTATAATTTTTGTTTTTTGCTCACCTAAACTATCAACCCTTAAAAGCATTTTATCCCCTTCTTTAAGAAATTGTGGTGGACTCATCCCCAGACCTACGCCTGGTGGAGTTCCAGTTGTTATAATATCTCCAGGCATTAAAGTTATAAAACTACTTAAGTGTGAAATCAAAAAATTAAAATTAAATATCATCAATCCTGTATTTCCAGTTTGTCTTCTTTTGTCATTAAGGTCTAAAGTTAAATTTAGATTAAAAGGATTTTTTATTTCATCTTTAGTAACTAAGTAAGGTCCTATAGGACCAAATGTGTCTCCTGATTTACCTTTTACCCATTGACCGCCTTTTTCCTTCTGCCATTCTCGCTCGCTTATATCATTACATATGGTGTATCCAATTATATAATCTTGAGCATCTTTTTCAGAAACGTATTTTGCTTTTTTTCCAATTACGATTGCAATTTCCACTTCATGGTCTAATTTTTGTGAATTTTTTGGAATAATCACATCATCATTTGGTCCAACAATAGAGTGTACTGACTTATTAAATACAACAGGAAATTCTGGTGGTTTGGCTCCTGTTTCTTCTGCATGAGCTTTGTAATTAAGACCAATTGCAAAAAAATTTCCTGGGTTTGTAATGCAAGGTCCAATTCTATTTTTAGGATCTATTTCGGGTAATGTTTTTAAATCCAAATCTTTTATTTTATTTAATGTATTAAAATTTAAGTTTTTTGGATTAAAATCCTCAATATAGTTCGAGAGATTTCTAATTTTATTTTGTTTATCTAATATTGCTGGTACTTCTTTTTCTTTCTCACCTACTCTTAATAATTTCATTTATTTGGAATTAACCCTTTATTCCTAAATGAGTGTACTTAACATTTAGATAATCCTTTATTGCATTTGAGCCACCTTCTCTTCCGTATCCACTTTGTTTAATTCCTCCAAAAGGTGCTTCTGCAATTGCAACAACTCCAGTGTTTACTGCTACTGATCCTGTTTCTAATTGTTCTGATGCTAAATGAGCCTTCTCCATAGAGCTTGTACAAACATAACTACACAAACCAAGTTCATGATTATTGGCTCTTTCAATAACTTCGTCAAAAGATTTAAAAGAAAGCATAGGAACCAAAGGACCAAAAGGTTCTTGTTTCATAATAGTAAAATCATCTTTAACATTGTCAAATATTGTGGGCTCATAAAAAAATCCTTTATTAAAACCAGAAGGTCTTTTACCTCCTAACAAAACTTTTGCTCCTTCTTGTTTTGTTTTTTCAACCAGTTCTTCAACTTCATTTAATCTTTTTTCTGTTGTAAGTGGTCCTAATTGAGTGTTTTCATCCATTCCATTACCAATTTTTAATTTTTTAGTTTTTTCTACAAACAAATTCACAAAATCATCTTTTTTACTTTCGTGAATATAAAATCTATTTGGTGATATGCATACTTGACCATTATTTCTAAATTTTGCAGCTATTGCCATATCAGCAGCTTTCTTAATATCAGCATCATCAAACACAATAAATGGTGAATGCCCTGAGAGTTCCATTGTTACTCTTTGAACTTTATCAGCTGCTTGTTTTAATATTAATTTTCCAACTCGTGACGATCCAGTAATTGAAATCTTTTTAATTATATCAGAAGCAATTAATTGTTGAGCAATACTAGGTGGATCACCTGATAAAAGATTAACTACCCCTGGAGGAACTCCACATTCTCTACAAATATCCACCATCTCCATCACAACACCAGGGGTGATAACATCTGGCTTGATTATAACTGAACAGCCCGCAGCTAATGCAGTTGAAATTTTTCTAGCAGATAATACTGCTGGGAAGTTCCAAGGTGTAAGTGCAGCAACTACTC
>Ga0209335_10002225_pt1 | contig 20783 bp, 16 predicted proteins | sample COG_09_FD_184753 | JGI IMG/M metagenome (GOLD analysis project Ga0209335, IMG submission 184753) | Pelagic Microbial community sample from North Sea - COGITO 998_met_09 (SPAdes) (version 2) | ecosystem: Environmental > Aquatic > Marine > Neritic zone/Coastal water | place: Helgoland, sampling...
CCAGTAATATTAGTAGCAGGTTGTTTTGCTTTTATTAGTTATGTAACAGGAAATATACTTTTTTCAGAGTATTTGAATATACCTTATCTTGAGGGTATGGGAGAGGTAGCTGTTTTTTGTGGATCAATTATTGGAGCATGTCTTGGCTTTTTATGGTTTAATGCACCACCTGCTAAAATATTTATGGGTGACACAGGGTCATTGGCACTAGGCGGATCATTAGGTGCAGTTGGGATAATTACAAAACATGAAATAGTTTTAGCAATAACAGGAGGCTTATTTGTTCTAGAAGCTGTTTCAGTTATTGTGCAAGTAATATCTTTTAAATTGACAGGAAAAAGAGTTTTTAAAATGGCACCTATTCATCATCATTTTGAAAAAAAAGGCTGGCCAGAGTCTACAGTAGTAATTAGATTTTGGATTATTTCAATAATCCTTGCAATGATTGGGCTAGCAACATTAAAGTTTAGATAATGTTAAATAATCAAAATATTTTTTATAAGAAAAAAATTTTAGTTTATGGTCTAGGAAAAAGTGGCCGATCGGTCTTTAAATTTTTAAACAAGAACAATAAAATCATTAAATATGACGATAAATTAAAAAGTGGTATAAAAAAAATAATTGCTGTTAAGTTTGATTATATAATAATAAGTCCTGGAATAGATATTAAAAAATGTAACTTAAGTAAGTTCTTAAAAAAAAATTCTAAAAAAATTTATACTGATTTGGATATTTTTTATAATCAATATAAGAAAAATAATAAGATAACAATTACTGGAACAAACGGTAAATCTACTACAGCAAAAATTTTGTACGATGTATTAAAGGATCAAAAGATAGATGTTCGTCTGGTAGGTAATATAGGCAATCCAGTTCTTTTGGAGAAAAAAGTAACAAATAAGACAGTTTTTGTAATTGAAGCCTCATCATATCAGTTAGAATACAGTAAGTTATTTAGTTCAAATATATCTATAATTTTAAATATATCACCTGATCATCTTGAAAGACATAAGACTATCAATAGATACGTAACAGCTAAATTTAAATTAGTAAAAAGTCAATCTAAAAAAGATTTTTCTATTTTAAATACTAAAAATTTTTATATTAAAAGAGAATTAAAATCTAAAATTTTTTTACCTAAAATAATAAGAGTTGAAAAAGAAATAAATAGTATTTTTTTAAAGAAAATTAATAATCAATATTTTAGTACAGATGGAAATAAAGAAAATTTAAAATTTATTTTAGAGGTTGCAAAAATACTTAAACTTAAAAAAAATTTTTTGATTAAAACACTAAAAAATTTTAAAGGATTAAAATATAGGCAAGAAATAATTTATCAGTCAAAAAAAATAACAATTATCAATGATTCAAAAGCTACAACATTTTCTTCATCAGTCAGTTTGTTAAAGTCACTAACTGATGTTTATTGGATTATGGGTGGTCAAGCTAAAAAAGGTGATATATTGTTATTATCTAAGAAAGAATGTAAAAATTTTAAGGCGTACATATTTGGATCTAGTAAATATTTCTTTATAAACAAAATAAAAAAATTAATGAAGTATGAGTATTTTTTAGATTTAAAAAGTTTAATCCAAAAACTATTTATAGATCTTAAAAATGATAAAAAAACAATTCCTAAAACAATTCTATTTAGTCCATCTGCAGCTTCATTTGATAATTTTAAAAATTTTGAAAAACGTGGAGAATATTTCAATCAACTTATCAGAAAATATAAAAATGCCTAACTTCAATTCTATATATAAATTTTATTATGAATGGTGGAAAAATATAAACAAAACGCTTTTTGTATTAATAATTTTTTTATTTAGTTTAGGTTTATTTTTTTCATTAGTATCAACTTCATTAATTGCTTCAGATAAATTAGATACTAATAATTATTTTTTCTTCTTCAAGCATTTTATATATATCTTAATTGGAATAATTGTTTTAATATTTTTTTCATCTTTAAGTAAAGAAAATCTATTTAAAATTTCTTCCTATCTTTTTTTTATTTCTTTATTTTTTTTATTTTTAGTTCCATTCTTAGGTATAGAGGTTAACGGATCTACAAGATGGGTTAATCTCTTTTTTATACCAAGGTTTCAACCAGTTGAAATAGTAAAACCATTTATAATTATTTTTATTTCTACAATTCTGTGTAGTGAAAAAAATTTTAATATCTATTTTAAGTATTTACTAACTTTTATCACAATAGTCCCAGCATGCTTTTTATTAATGATGCAACCTGATATTGGTCAAACGTTACTCATTTTTTTATCTTGGGCAATACTAGTTTTTATTTCAGGCATAAGTCTACCAGTAATTCTAACTTTTTTTAGTTTTTCATTACTATCTTTAGTTTATATGGTTTTTTTTATCCCAAAATTTATTTATATAAAAAATAGGATTTTATCATTCTTTAATCCAACCGATGGAACACATAACTTTCAATCTGATAAAGCAATTGATGCAATTAGTAGTGGGGGTTTTTTTGGAAAAGGAATAGGTGAAGGTACATTAAAAAATAATGTCCCTGAGGCCCACACAGATTATATTATTTCAGTAATATCAGAGGAATTTGGTGTTGTGGCAATCGTATTATTATTGATTTTATTTTTATTTTTTATTTACACTGTATTTCAAAAAATATACTTAGAAAAAAGTGAAAAGATTAAATTAGTTTTAACTGGAACAATATGTTTGATTATTTTTCAGGCACTAATACATATTGGTGTAAATATAAGATTATTTCCCACAACAGGAATGACTTTACCTTTTTTAAGTTATGGGGGTTCATCTATAGTAGGAGTATCAATACTATCTGGGATAATACTAAATCTAACTAAAAGACAAATCGACTAAATGAGACAAAGAATTTTGATTAGTACAGGTGGAACAGGTGGTCATGTTGTGCCAGCTACAATATTATATGAACATTTAAAAAGTCAATTTCATGTTTCTATATCAACAGATAATAGAGGTATTAAATTTTTAGATAAAAAAAAATTTGACTTAGAAATATTTAATATAAACCCTATTTCAAAAAATATTTTTTTATTACCTTTACAATTTTGTTTTATGTTTTTTTTTATAATAAAATCAATTTTTTTTTTAAAAAAAAAAAATATTGATATATTGATTTCAACAGGTGGTTATATGTCCTTACCTTTATGCTTGGCATCAAAAATTTTGAATATAAAAATATTTTTATTTGAGCCAAACATGGTTTTGGGAAGGTCAAATAGATTTTTTATTAAATCTTGTAATAAAATTTTTTGCTATTCTAATAAGATAAAAAATTTTCCAGATAAATATAAAGATAAGATTATAGTAATTCCTGCTTTACTGAGAAAAAAATTTTACGAGGTTAAAAAAAGTGAAAGTATTAATGAGAAGATTAATCTATTAGTAATTGGTGGAAGCCAGGGAGCAAAGGTGTTTGATGAGATAATTAAAATTCCAATTATTAAATTATCAAAAAAATATAAACTAAAGATTTACCAACAAACTAATATAAGTAATTTTGAAAAATTAAAAAATTTTTATGAAAAAAATGATATTAGTCATGAATTATTTGATTTTAATAGCGATATTTCAAAACTTATGAGTAAGGCAAATATATGCCTTACTAGAGCAGGTGCCTCTACATTAGCAGAATTAGTTTTTTTAAATTTACCCTTTGTAGCAGTGCCTTTGCTCACTGCAAAAGACAATCATCAATTTGAAAACGCTTTTTTTTACAAAGAAATTGGTTGTAATTGGATTTTAAATCAAAATGAAATCTATAATAATGAAATAATGATAAACACAATGGTTAATATTATAGATAATAAAGAAGAATACTCACTTAAAAAAATGAACATGAAAAATTTTAGCTATCAAAATACCTGGAATAATATAAATCAGAAAATTATATCTTTTATTAATGAAAATTGAATTAGCAAAAACTGAAATCATCCATTTTGTTGGGATAGGAGGTATTGGTATGAGTGGCCTTGCCTTAATAATGAAAAGAATGGGCTTTAATGTTCAGGGTAGTGATGTTCTTATAAATAAAAATATTGATAGATTAAAAAAAGATAAAATTAAAGTTAATATTAAGCACACAAAAAAAAATATACAAAGAGCTACTATTGTCGTCATTTCATCTGCTATTAAAAAAAATAACCCAGAATTAATAGAAGCTAAAAAAAAACAATTACCAGTCTACAAGCGTGGAGAAATGTTAGCCAATATAGTGTCTTTGACTAAAAATATTGTTGTGACTGGCTCTCATGGCAAAACTACAACAACATCATTATTAGCTGCAATATTTTCTAAAACAAAATTAGACCCAACCATCATTAATGGTGGAGTTCTTAACGCAATTAAAAGTACAGCAAAACTTGGAAAAAGTGATTGGTGTATACTAGAAGCAGATGAGTCAGATGGTAGTTTTATTCATGTGCCCCCAACTTATTCTATTGTAACAAACATAGATCGCGAACATATGGATTATTATAATTCAATGAATGACCTTAAAAATTTATTTATAAAATTTATTAATAAAGTTCCATCTTTTGGAAAATCATTTATTTGTATTGACGATAAAAATAATCAAGATTTGATAAAAAAGGTAAAAATAAAAAATTTCTTTACATATGGGGTAAATTTAAAATCACAATTTTGTATCAAAAATATAAAACAAACTAAAGATTTTTCTGAGTATGATCTAGCAATTAACCTACCAGGTAAAAAAAATATACTTATTCATAAAATTAAGATTCCCCTTCTTGGCATTCACAATATCTTAAATTCAACAGCAGCTGTTGCAGTATCATTGACGATTGGAATTTCTAAAGATGTTATTAAGAAAGGATTAAAAGAATTTGAAGGAGTGCAGAGAAGGTTTAATAAAATTTTTACATATAGAGAGACTAATTTTTATGATGATTATGCGCATCATCCAACAGAAATTAAAGAAGTTTTAAATGGAGTGAGAGCTGCCTATAAAAAAGAAGAAGTTGTATGTGTATTTCAGCCTCACAGAATATCTAGATTAAAAGACCTGAAAAAAGAGTTTAGTTTATCATTTAAGAAAGCAGATACTGTAATTTTATGTCCAGTTTATGCTGCAGGTGAAAAAATTAAATTAGGATTCAACTACACTAGCTTTGCAAAAGACATCATAAAAAACTCAAAAGTTAAATTATTCATGATTAATGATCAATATGAATTAGCGAAATTAATAAAAAATACTATATATGGAAAAAAAATAGTTGTTGGTATGGGTGCGGGTACTATTTCAGCATGGATGAGAGAATTACCAAGTTTAATATAATGTTATTAGAAGAATTTATAAAATTTGCAAATGAAGTTAGAAGTAAAATTTATTTTGATTATGATTTAAAAAAAAGTAATTGGTTTAATATTGGTGGAAAAACAAAGGTTTATTTTAAGCCTGACAATTTGTCTGATCTAATATTATTTCTCAAAAGATTTGGAAATAAAGAAAAAATTCATATTTTGGGTGCAGGGTCAAATACACTTATAAGCGACAAAACATTTGATGGTGTGATTATTAAGTTGGGAAAAAATTTCTCTAATATCTCAATATTACCCAATGATGTAATTGTTGCAGGTAGTGCTTGTCTCGACAAAAAATTGTCTGATTTCGCATTAGAAAATGGGGTAGGAAATTTTGAATTTTTAGCTTGTATACCTGGAACTATTGGTGGTGGACTTAAAATGAATGCTGGATGTTTTAATAGTGAATTTAAAGATATATTAGTCTCAATACAAGCAATTGGTAAAGATGGTAGAGTTCTAACAATACCAGCAAATAAAATTATTTTTAAATATAGAAATAATGATTTACCTGATGATATAATATTTTTAAGTGCATCTTTTAAAGGCGAAAAGAAAGACAGAGACATAATTCAAAAAAAGGTAAATGAATTAAAAACCAGAAAAGACAGCAACCAGCCAACAAAAATCAAAACAAGTGGTAGTACGTTTAAAAATCCAATTAATCAGTCAGATAAAAAAGTTTGGCAATTGATAAAAGAATCAGTCCCTCTAGACACAAGTTTTGGAGACGCATGCATTTCTGATAAACATTGTAATTTTTTTGTAAATAAAAATAATGCTAGTTTTGATGACATGAATAAATTAATAAAATTTGTTCAGGAATCAGTTGAGAAAAAAACAGGTATTATTTTAGAAAAAGAAATTAAGATACTTAAATAATTATGAAAAAAAGAATTTTAATACTTTGTGGGGGAGTTTCCAAAGAACGCTTGATAAGCCTGGATACAGGAAAACAGGTTGCTAGAGAATTAAAAAAAAATAAATATAAAGTTATAACTTGTGAGCCAGATCACTCATTACTAAAAAATATAAAATTATTTAAACCAGATATAATTTTTAATGCACTACATGGTCAATTTGGAGAGGATGGATATATTCAAACAATTTTAGAAACTCAAAAAATTCCATATACTCACTCAGGTGTTATTGCGTCTTCTGTTGCAATGGATAAAGAGATTTCTAAAAAAATTTTTATTAAAAATAAAATTTTAACTCCAAAATATATTAAATTTGATTTTAAAAAAGATAAAGTGAATATTATTAAGACTATTGAAAAAAAATTAAAATTCCCAGTTGTTATAAAGCCAATTAATGAAGGATCAAGTGTGAATGTTTACATTTGTAATAAAAAAAATATAATCAAAAACTTAAAAGCATTGAGATTATATAATCAAATTTTGATTGAAGAATTTATTGCTGGTAGAGAGATTCAAGTTGCCATCATGGGAATTAAAACTTTAGGTGCAATTGAATTAAAACCGAAAAGAAAATTTTATGACTATCAAGCAAAATATAATTTAGATGCAAAAACAAAGCATATAATTCCAGTAAATCTTAGTAAAAAAGATCTTCAAAATATTTTATCTATTACACGTAAAGCTCATGAGCTTATTGGATGCAAAGGTGTTACCAGATCAGACTTTAAGTTTTATAATGGAAAATTTTATTTACTAGAAATCAATACCCAACCAGGAATGACTAAACTTTCATTAGTGCCAGAAATTGCTAATTATATAGGAATAAGTTTCATACAATTAATTGAATGGATTCTGAAAGATGCATCAATTAATAGATAAAAAAAATAAAATAATAATATACCTTTTACTTTTGTTCATTTTAAGCACCACAAGTGTAAGATTTTTTGAAACCCAAAATATCTATATTTCAAAAGTAAATAAAATTAACATCACAGGTCTTATAAATGCAGATAGTTCAAAAATTTTGAGTGAATTGAATGATCTCTTTTACAAAAATATACTACTTGTTAATAAAGAGGAGATTCAAAAAGTTATGAACAAATATAACATTATTGAAGAATATAGTATTAAAAAAGTTTACCCATCAACAATTAATATAAATATTAAACCAACAAAGCTTGTTGCGAGACTTTCTAGTAATAATCAATTAGTAGGAGCAAATGGTAAACTTATTATAGGAAATAGAAATAATGAAAAATTACCGTATATATTTGGAGAATTTAATTCTGAAGATTTTTTGAACATAAAAAAAAAAATAGAACAGTCAAATTTTACTTTCACCCAATTTAAAATATTATATTTTTTTCCCTCAAATAGATGGGATATTTTAACTTATGATAATATTTTGATTAAGTTACCTCGTAATAATATCACCAAATCACTTGATCTTGCTCACAAAATTATAATTAGTAATGATTTAAAAAATAAAAATTTTATTGATTTAAGAATGAACAACATCTTAATATTAAAATAATGAATAAAGAAAACTTTCAAACCTTTTTTGACTGTGGCTTTTCTAAAATAAGAGCCGGTACATTCAATACAAAAAATAATAACAAAAATTTTTTTTCAGAAAGTAAATTCTTTACAGATCAACTAAATCTAGAATCGAAAATTCAAAATATTATTACTTCTCTTGAAAAAGATTCAGATGAATATATCAATACTGTAAATTTGATGATAGATAGTCCAAAGATGCTTTCTGTGAATATTTCATTTTCAAAAAGACTTGATGGTTCTAAATTAAAAAAAACAAATATTCAATTCTTAGTTCAGGAAGCCAAACAACAAATTTTAAAATATTATACAGATTATAATATTGCTCATATTGTTATTAATAATTATAAAATTGATAATGTTGATTACTCTTATTTGCCAGAAGAAATTAAATGTAATTTTATTTCTTTGGATATTTTTTTTATTTGCTTACCTGAGAAGCTAGTGTTCTACTTTAAAGATATTTTTTCAAAATTTAATATTTCAATTAATCAAATTATTTGTTCTAGTTATGCAAAATCTATTAATTATAAGAATAAATTAAATTTAACCGATTATACATCATTTGTTGATGTTGGATTTAATAAAACATCAGTAATTTCTTATTACAACAACAAAATTCTCTCTTTAGAAGTATTACCCGTAGGAGGAAACAACATTACTAAAGATATTTCAAAGATTTTAGAAACAGATTTAAGTTTATCTGAAAATTTAAAAATAAATTTTGATCAAAATAATATGATATCAAACGACCATGATTTTTCATTTGAGACACTACAAAAAATAATCTTTGCTAGAACAGAAGAGATTTTAGAACTTTCCTTTAATTCTTCAGGACCAAATTCATATATGAGGAGTCCGTTCAGCATGGTTCTAATGGGTGAAGGTTCAAAAATATTAGACAATCAATACACTAACAAAATTTCTTTTGCGAAAGTCATAAATTTTTTAGAAGAAACCACTGAAGATATTTGTCGATCAGGATTCAACTATTTAACGAAACTTAATGATCAAGAAGTGATAATGATACCAAAAAAGAGGATAAAACAAGGTTTTTTTGAAAAGCTTTTTCATCTTTTTAAATGAATTAGTATTTTACTGTAATATTTCTTGTTTTTCTAAACTCGTCAAGAAAATTTATAAGTTATTGGAATGTCGTTATTAAATCAAAAAACAGTAAAAGGTATTATTTCCATTAAAGGAGTAGGGCTTCATAGTGGTAAAGACGTAAATTTAACCATCAAACCATCTGCAGCAAACACAGGAATAGTTTTTAAAAGAATTGACTTAGTAGATAATAATATTGTCATTCCAGACGTTTTTAATGTTAGTAGTGCAGTGCTCTGTACAACTATTTCAAATACACATGGTGTGAGCATTTCGACTCTTGAACATTTAATGGGTGCTTTTTATGGAATGGGCATAGACAATGCTTTAGTAGAAATTGACAATGAAGAAGTGCCTATTCTAGATGGTTCAGCAAAGTTATTTGTAGAAGAAATTAAGAAAGTTGGAATTGAAACTAGCAATGAGCCAATAAAAATTATTAAAATAGATAAAAAAATAGAATTTACAGATGGTGTCAAATATATTTCAATAGAACCAAGCAAAATGAGTTTAGATATAGACTTTGAGCTTAAATATGAAAACAGCCTAATAGGCAATCAAAGAAATACAATAAAGGTGTATGAAACAGATTTAAATGAAGTTTATAATTCAAGAACATTTTGCCTTTATGAGGATGTTGAAAAGTTAAAAAATATGGGCTTAGCTAAAGGTGGCAGCCTTGATAATGCAATAGTTGTTGATAAAAATCAAATTTTAAACAAAGAAGGCCTTAGAAATAAGAAAGAATTTGTAAATCATAAAATTTTAGATTGTATGGGAGACCTATATTTGGCTGGATACAAAATGATTGGCAAAGTTGTTTGTAAACAGGGAGGCCATAAACTTACAAACCAATTACTAAGAAAAGTTTTTCAAAATAAAGAAAACTTTTCAATCTTGGAAATTAAAGAAAAAAATCTACCACATGCTTTTATTAATAAAAGTCATGTAAGGTCTGTTGCATAAAAGTTTAGAAATCTAAAAATTTTCTGATAGTATTAATCATGAAGATTTTAATTAAACATTTATTATTTATACTAATAATTTTTATTATTGGTTGTTCCTCAGATAAAAATATTAAAGTCTCTTCTCTAGAGGGAGATCAGATGGAAATTCAAATGAAAAATGCTTATAAAGAAGCGCTAGATGCTTATGAAAAAGAAGATTATTTAACAGCTGCAGACAAATTTAATGAAGCAGAAATGCTTTTCCCTCAGTCTGAATGGGCTCCCAAATCATCTTTAAATGCTGCATATTCATATTATGTGGATGAGTATTATAATGATTCAATTTTTCAATTAGAAAAATTCATAAAAACATACCCAGGTAATGAAAGAATGTCTTATGCGCACTATCTTCTGGCAATGTCTCATTACGGCCAAATAGTTGATGAAAAAAAAGATATTGAGCCATTAATAGAGTCAAAAAAAAATTTTACTTTTGTTGTTAAAAATTATCCCAATACAGATTTCTCAATTGATGCTAAATTCAAATTGGATTTAATAGAAGAAACTTTGGCATCAAAAGAAATGTTTATTGCAAAGCATTACATCAAAAAAGAAAAATGGATACCTGCAATTAATAGATTAAAATTTATTTTAAAAGAATATGAAACTACTGTTTATGTTGAAGAAGCTATCCACAGACTTGTAGAAATAAATTATAAAATTGGTTTATTAGATGAGTCAAAAAGATACGCTAATTTATTAGGTTATAATTATGCATCAAGTGAATGGTACAAAAAATCATATAAAATTTTAAATAAAGATTATGATGACCCATATAAAAAAATAAAAAATAAATCAACAATTAGTAAGTTAAAGTCTATTTTAGACTAATATGAAGAATAAGCTAATTGAAAAAGAATACCTAATAAAGATAGATTTATTTAAAAAGTATAATCAATCTTACTATTCGGATAGCATTTCTATAATTAGCGACGAAGAGTTTGATATACTTAAAAAAGAAATACTAGAAATTGAAAGAAAGTACAAATCATTAAAAAATAAATTTTCACCATCTGTTTCAGTTGGTTTTAAACCATCTAAAAATTTTAAAAAAGTTAGACATAAAGTTCCAATGCTCTCTTTAGGAAATGTTTTTAATGAAGAAGATCTAAAAAATTTCGAAAAAAAAATAATTAATTTTTTAAGCTTAAAAGAAATAGACAGAATTAATTACAGTGCAGAGCCTAAGATTGATGGAATATCAGCTTCATTAATTTATATTAATGGAAAATTTATAAAAGGTCTTTCTAGAGGAGACGGCTTAGAAGGAGAAGATATTACTCAAAATTTAAAAACTATTAGTGATATCCCACAAAAGATAAGTGCTAAAAATTTTCCTGACGAAATTGATATTAGAGGAGAAGTATTTATAGAGAATAATGATTTTCAAACAATCAAAGAAAAATTTGCAAATCCAAGAAATGCGGCGTCAGGTTCTTTGAGACAAAAAGATTCAACTGTGACTGCTAAAATACCACTTAGGTTCATTGCATATACCCATGGATACGTTAGAGAAATGAACATTGATAGCCAATCAGATTTTTTACAAAATCTAAAGATGTGGGGTTTTAAAATAAACCCATTTAATAAAATGATTTCTGGGATTAAAAATCTAATGCAAAACCACCAAAATCTGGAGGCAAAGCGCAAAGAAATTTCTTTTGATATAGATGGTATTGTTTATAAAGTTGATGATTTTAACTTGCAAAAAAGACTAGGTTTTGCAGCTAATGCACCTAGATGGGCAATTGCACACAAATTTTCTGCAAATAGTGCAACATCCGAAATAACAAATATTGAAATTCAAATAGGAAGAACAGGTGCGTTGACACCAGTTGCAAAGATAAAACCAATTAATATTGGAGGTGTAATAGTTTCTAATGCAACACTTCATAATGAAGATGAAATTATTAGAAAAGATATAAGGATTGGTGACACTGTAAGTGTTGAGAGAGCTGGTGATGTAATACCACATGTTATTTTGGTTGATATAAAAAAAAGAGCCAAAACATCCAAAAAATTTATTTTCCCTTTAATCTGCCCATCGTGCGGAAGCAAGACTATAAAGGATTACAATGAGATCACAAAAAAAAATGATGCAGTAAGAAGATGCACAAGTGAAGGATATGAGTGTGAAAAAATTGCAATAGAGAAAATTAAACATTTTGTATCAAAAGAAGCATTCAATATAGATGGTTTTGGAAAGAAAATTGTGGAAAATTTTTGGCACCTAAATTTAATTAGATACCCACAAGATATCTTTAATCTTAATTATGACAAAATAGAAAATTTAGAAGGTTGGGGAAAATTATCAGTAACAAATTTAAAATTTTCAATAAATGAAAAAAAACAAATTTCTTTAGATAGATTTATTTATTCATTAGGTATTAGACACATAGGACAAGAAAATGCCAAACTTATTGCTAGACACTTGAGAACAATAGTAAATTTTTCTAAATTAGCAGACAGTAAAAATATAGAAAACCTATCCAATATAGACGGAATAGGAAGTACACAAATTCAATCAATTAAAAAGTTTTTTTTAGATAAAACTAATTTAAAAGTTTTGTTTGAGTTAAATAAAGATCTTAAAATAAAGAATTCGGTATTAATAAATAATAAGGGTCTTTTAAAAGATAAAACTTTTATGCTCACAGGCAAACTCAATGGAGTTAGTAGGGCAGAAGCAAAATCTTTAATTGAAAAAAATTCTGGAAAAATAATCAGCAATGTAAACAAAAAACTTGATTATTTAATTGCTGGTGATAAAGCAACTATAAAAAAAGTTAAGACTGCAAAAGAATTAAATATAAAAGTGATTAACCAAAAAGAGTTGATGAAAATGTTAAATAAGACTAGCTAGCCATTTTCTTTCTTTTTTACTTAATAAAGCTGAGTACTCAGAATAAATATTTAAATGGTATTTAAATAAATAATCTTTTTCAGTATTATTTAATAATTTATAATTTATTAAATCTTTTTCCATAGGAGCTAACGTTAAATTATTAAAAAGTAGTTTTTTTTTAAATAATTTAACATAAACTAAATTTTCTATTCTAATTCCAAAATAATTTTTTTTATAATAGCCAGGCTCATTACTTAAAATCATACCAGATTCAATATTAATAGTATTATTTTTTGAAATTGACTGAGGACCTTCATGCACATTTAAAAAGAAACCAACACCATGCCCAGTTCCATGCGCATAATCCAAACCTTCTTTTTTTAAAAATTTTCTAGCCCTAATATCAATTTTTTTACCATTATTATCTTTGTTTAAGTTGGTAAGAGCGACTGCAATGTGGCCTTTTAAAACATTTGTATAAGCATTTTTAATTAATTGTTTTTGATTAGAAAAACAAATAGTTCTTGTGACATCTGTTGTTCCAAAATTATATTGCCCACCTGAATCTACTAAAAGTATATCCTTTTTACTGATCTTTTTAGTATTATTAGCTGTTGCTCTATAGTGAACAATAGCTCCATTTGAGCCAGATCCAGCTATAGTGTTAAAACTTGGAAACAAATAATCTTTACTTAATTTTCTAAACTTTTCTAATTTATTTTGTGCTTGAACTTCAGTTATTGTCTTTTTATTAATATTTTTTATCCAATAAATAAATTTTGTTAATGCAAGACCATCTTTTTTATGTGCTGTAATCATATGATTAATTTCATGTGAATTTTTGATAGATTTCAATTTATAAATTGGATCGTCTTTTTTTAAAATTCTAAATTTTGACTTAATTATATTTTCATAAAAAATTGAACAAGACTTATTATCAATTATAAATTTTTTTCCTTTTAATTTATATAATAGGTCTGGGAGATCTTTTGCATCAATAACATTATTTGCATTAATTTTTTTTTGTTTAGTAATTTTTTTTGTATTATCTTTTTTAGCAATTAAAAATAATCTTTTATTTTTATCTATAATTAATCTAGAATTAGGTATGGGGCTATTTGGATTGTCATATCCTCTAATATTTAAAGTCCATGCAACATTTTCTGGTGCACTAACAAATAAATAGTCAGCTTTGTTTGATTTTAGATAATTGACTATTCTTAAAATTTTAGAATTATGCGACTCTCCTACTATTTTTTTTTCTAGAGAATAAAATGGTTTATTTTTTTTTTCTTTGAATTTAAAAATTTGATCAACTAAATTATTTTTAATTGGAATAAGAATATTATTCAAAAAATTTATTTTAAGATTTTTAGATGTAAATATTTTTGGATCGTAACCCAAATTTAAATTTTTAATGATATTATGAGGTAGTTTTTTATGAATTTCAATTATAGTAAAATTTTTAGATGACTCTTTTTCTGCCTGTATAGTATATCGCCCATCAATAAATAAGTAATTTTTTTTTTTAAGTATAATAGCAATACCTGCGGAACCAGAAAAATTACTAATATTTTTTAATCTATCATTTTTTGCATACTCAGAAAAGTACTCATCATTTTTTGGCACAATATAGCCATCAATATTTAATCTTTTGAATTTTTTTCTTAAATCTTTTATTTTACTATTAATCATTTAATTCTTTTTTGATATCTTATCCAACCAGGGCTTCTTTTTCCTTCATCAATTTCAAAATCTTGATTAAATTCAAAATCGTTATCATCATCTTTGGTATCATCAAAAAATGAATTTTTTTCTAAATATTTTTCTGGTAGTTCTTCTATAAATCTAGAAGCCATACTATCAATCCAATTACCTTGGTAAAATCTATTCATTGCAAATGATATTAATGCTTTATTTTTTGCTCTTGTTATGCCCACATAGGCTAATCTTCTTTCTTCTTCAAGTCCATTTTGTCCTTTTTCCTCAATAGATTTTTGATGAGGAAAAAGACCCTCTTCCCACCCAGGTAAAAAAACTACATCAAACTCAAGACCTTTTGAGCCATGCATTGTCATCATATTAATTTTTTCTCCTTCCCAATCTTGGTCTATTGAGGTTGCTAATGCTACGTGTTCTAAAAAAGCCTCCAAACTATCAAATTCTTTCATTGCACTTAAAAGTTCTTTTATATTTTCTAATCTATTTTCATTTTCTAAATCTTTTTTATTTTTAAGCATAACCGAATAGCCAGACTCATCTAAAACTAACTGTAAAAGCTTAACATGATTAATTTTTTTTATATTAATATCATTTCTCCATTTATCTATTAAGAACAAAAAAGCACTCAAACCAATCTTTGTTTTTGGTTTAATTAGATTTTGTTCTATTAATTTTTTTGAAGCAATTTCTAAACTTACTGAGCTATCTTTTGAAAACTCATGTATTGACTTTATAGTACTTTCTCCAATTGATCTTTTAGGATTATTTACTATTCTTCCAAAAGCTAGATCATCTTTTGGTTGGTGAATTAATCTTAAATATGCAACACAGTCTTTAATTTCTGCTCTTTCATAAAATTTTGTTCCACCCAAAATTCTATAAGGTAGTCCAATTTTTAAAAAACGTTCCTCAAATTCTCTTGTTTGAAATATTGCTCTTACTAAAATTGCTATATTATTAAATGAATATTTTTTTTTTAGACTCTTCTCTATTTCATCTGAAATTCCTATTGCCTCATCTTTTCCATTTTTAAAGCAGTTAAGTTTAACAAGATCACCTTCATCCATTGTAGTTTTTAAAGTTTTACCAACTCTATTTTGGTTATTAGATATTAGATCAGATGCCACAGATAATATATTTTGAGATGAACGATAATTTTCTTCTAATCTTATGACTTTTGAATTTTTATAAACTTGATCAAATTCTAGGAAATTTTTAATTTCTGCTCCACGCCAACTATAAATGGATTGGTCATCATCACCTACACAACAGATATTTTTATGTTTTTCAGATAATAAGTAAAGCCATTTACTCTGAATATAGTTTGTATCTTGATATTCATCAACCAATATATATTTAAAATTATTTGAATAAATATTTCTTATATCTAAATTTCTCTCTAAAATTTTTACAACATGTAAAATTAAATCACCAAAGTCACAAGCGTTCAAATCTAATAGTTTTTGTTGGTAAATTTTATAAAGAGGTAAAACTGTTTTTTCATAAATATCTTTTTTATTAATAATAACCTCATTTGGATAAAACCCTTTATTTTTCCATCTATCTATTATTGATAAAATATATTTTGGTGCTAGTTGTTTAATATCTATATTTTCAGATTTACAAATATTTTTTATTAATCTTACCTGATCATCAGTATCAATTATTGTAAAATTAGATGTTAATCCAGCTGCTGCCGCATGTTTTCTTAAAAGTTTCGCACAAATAGAATGAAATGTTCCGAGCCATGATAGTCCTATAGCTTCAGAATTAAGAATAGAACTAACTCTATTTTGCATTTCTTTTGCAGCTTTATTGGTAAAAGTTACAGATAATATTTGATTAGGGAATGCCTTCTTTTCTTTAATGATATGGGCAATTCTTGACGTTAGAACTTTAGTTTTTCCAGATCCTGCCCCTGCCACTATAAGTAATGGGCCATCAAGGTATAAAACAGCTTCTTTTTGAGCTTTATTAAGGTTATCTAAATATTCAGAGTTTATCATTTTCAAAATTTCTTTATAAGCATTAAATTCCAACAGTAATTATGAAACAAATTATTAAAAAATTTAATAACTTAGTTAAAGAGACAATATTAAAAGTTCAGAATAAAACAAATAATAACTTTAATATTAGTAATTTTAGCAAGTATTTAATTAGCTTTATTATTGTAATATTTGTTTATCTTTTTTACCTATTAATACCACTTATGTATGATAAATCATGGGTACAAAGCACTCTTGAAAGAAAATTGCTTAAAGAATTTAAAATAAACCTAAGTACTTCTGCAGATATTTCATACCAGATTCTTCCAGCTCCGCATTTTTTAATTAAAGATTCTAAAATCATTGTGAATAAGGGTGAAAAAAAAAATTCAATAGCTGTAATCAAAAATTTTAAGGTTTTTTTAAGTCAAGCTAATTTTTTTGACAGATATAAAATGAATATTAATAAAATAATTATTGATAATGCCAATTTTACATTAATACCAAGTAATCTTAAATTACTTAAAAATTTTAGAAATACTGATTTTTCAAAAAATAAAATTAAAATTAAGAATAGTAAAATTTTTTTTAAAAATAATTTAAAAGAAGTAATTTCAATCATCACAATAGAAAAAGGAAATTTGTTTTTTGATAACAAAAAATTATTGAACCTATTTAATTTAAAAGGTAGGATTTTTAACATTCCTTTTAATTTTAATTTAGAGAGCAATAATGAAAATGAAGAAATTAATTTTAGTTCTAAATCTCTTAAATTAAATATTATTAATAAATTATTTACTAAAAAGAATAATCAAATCTCAGGAGAAAATATTATTTCTTTTTTAAATAATAAAATTAATACAAAATATGATGTTGATAAAAAATTAATTATTTTTAAATCAAATAGCTCTAGAATTAATAATACCCAAGTTGACTATAGTGGCCTGTTATCAATTAATCCATTTAATTTTGATATAAAAATTTATTTAAAAGATTACAGCATATTAAGATTACTTAATATTAATTCTATTTTAAATGAATTTATTAAATCAGAATTATTATTTAATGAAAATATAAGTGTAAATATCTCTATGTTTGTTAATTCAAAAAAAAATAGTTCATTTTTTAAAAATGCAAAAATTAATTTTAATGTTGTTAGTGGAAAAATAAACTTTGATAAAACAATATTTGATAATGATAACATCGCATCTTTAGAATTAGATAATAGTAATCTTTATTTAAAAGGTAATAACTTGGTATTTAATAGTGACATACTTATAGTTGTGAAAAATCCTGATCGTTTATTTTCTTTTTTTAATACAAAAAAGTCTTCACGAAAAAATTTTAAAGATGTTTTAATTAATTTAGAATACGATTTTTTAAGTAATCAAATTAGTTTTAACAAGATCATAATTGATAATAATGAAGTAAGTGAGCAATTTTTAAATACTGCCCAGGAGTTTAAGGGCATCGATTCTAACAATTTCCTTAAGACCAAACGATTTATAAATAAGTTGCTTAATGTCTATGAGGGGTAGATCATTTTTTTTGGATCAACTATTCTCTCATAGTTTTTTTCATCGATAAGGCCAGTTTTAAGAGTTTCATATTTTAGTGTTGTGTCATTTTTTAAAGCTGATTTTGCAATTTTTGCAGCATTATCATACCCTATGTGGGGTGCTAGAGCTGTAACCAGCATTAGAGAATTATCTAAATGATTTTTAATTCTTTTTTTATTAGCCTTGATTCCTTTTACACAATAAGTTGCAAAGTTTTTTGTGCTATCAGCTATGAGGTCTATTGATTGTAATATGTTGTGAGCAATCATTGGTTTGAAAACATTTAATTCAAAGTGTCCATGAGAACCAGCTATTGTTATTCCTGTATGGTTGCCAATAACCTTGGCACACACCATAGTAACGGCTTCACATTGTGTAGGGTTAATTTTACCTGGCATAATAGAAGAGCCAGGTTCATTTTCTGGAAGTATTAATTCACCATATCCTGCTCTTGGTCCTGAACCCAAAAATCTTATATCATTTGATATCTTCATTAATGAAACCGCACAAGTATTTAATGCCCCTGAGAAATTTACAATTGAGTCATGAGCAGCTAATTCAGCAAATTTATTATTAGCTGGTTTGAAAGGTATTTTCGTATATTTAGCTATTTCTCTAATAATCTTTTTGTCAAAACCTTTTTTAGAATTAATTCCAGTTCCAACAGCTGTTCCACCTTGTGCAAGAAAGTATATTTCTTTAAGAGCATAATCTATTCTCTCAATACATTTTTTTAGCTGGATATGATAGCCAGAAAACTCTTGCCCAAGTGACAAAGGGGTCGCATCTTGTAAATGAGTTCTTCCAATTTTAATAATATTTTTAAATTCTTTAGATTTTTTTGCTAATTCCTTTTCTAAAGTTTTTAAATTTGGTAATAGTTTTGATATAGTTTCTTGAGCAACAGATATATGCATAGCTGTCGGAAAAACATCGTTAGTGGATTGAGATTTATTTACATGGTCATTGGGATGCACAGGTTTTTTTGAGCCTTTTTTTCCACCTATTATCTCAATTGCTCTGTTTGCGATTACTTCATTAACATTCATGTTTGTTTGGGTGCCCGAACCTGTTTGCCAAACTTTTAATGGAAAATTTTCATCTAACTTTCCTTTGATTACTTCATCTGAAGCTTTTATTATTGAATTTGTTATTTTTTTATTAATTTGTTTTTCTTTATAATGAACCAAGGCAGCCGATCTCTTAATAATTGCAATAGATTTTATTATTGAAATGTTGACTAAAATTTTTCCAATATTAAAAAATTTATTAGATCTTTGTGTGGATGCGCCCCAGTATCTATCAGCTGGCACATTAATATTTCCTATACTGTCAAATTCTTTTCTTAATTTCATTGATTAATATATAATTAATAATTTATTATAACTATATATTAAATTTTAAATAACTTACAGGAGCTAAATGTCAAATTTTAACAAAGTAAAAACTTTTATGGAAACCTTTGGTCAGGATGTCAAAACTAAGCCATCTTTTAGTACTGATAAGATCAATAGCCTCAGATATGATCTAATTAAGGAAGAATTAGAAGAGCTTAAAGTTGCAATGGAAAACAAAGATCTTTTAGAAGTTGCTGATGCTTTAACTGATATATTATATGTAACTTATGGAGCTGGACATGCCTTTGGTATAAATCTTGATAGATGTTTTGAGGAAGTGCAAAACTCCAATATGAGTAAATTAGGTAAAGATAATAAACCAATATATAATGACTCTGGAAAAGTTTTGAAGGGACCAAAATATTTTAAACCAGACTTAACCAAGTTTGTTAAGTAGCTATTATTTAATCCAGTCTGGTTTTTCAATTTTTAATTTGGCATTTTTGCATATAAACTCTATTCCCTTAATAAAATGATCATCTAAATATTTAATTAAAGCAAAGGGATACTCGTTATCAATTAAAACCCTTCCTACTTCAAACTCACCATTGTATATTAAATCACCATTATTTAATTCTCCTTCCATTAACTCAACAGGTAGCAATCTTTTAGAAAGTTTATTTTTTAGTTTTATTCTGGCTGTATTTTCCTGACCAACATAACAACCTTTTTTAAAATCTATCCCATTAAGCTCTTCAAAATTACACTCAATTCCAAATAATTTATTTTGTAAGCTGTTCATATTTTTTTGAGCTATTCCTAAATCATGGCTTAGTTGATAATATTCCTCAACTGGGAAATTTTTTAACTCTAATTTTTTTAATGATAGGTAAAGTTTTTCTAAATTAATAATAAGTCTTGCTCCTAGATCTTTATTTCTAGGATCAAGCAAAATCGAATCTTCTCTGTATTTGATTGTGCTTCCTGGAATATCTTTTGCCCCCTCAAACTTTAAAAACTTGTCTCTATTAAATGCAGCAATAACAAATTCATTACTTAAATTCATAATTTCAACTTTAGATCTTAGCCTATATACACTCAGTTGTTTAAAAAGTGCTTCAATCTGAGATTTTTCACAATCAATGAAATATCCGGACTTATGTTTGACTATTATAAAAGCAAACAGAAATTTTCCTTGAGGACTTAATAGTGATGCAAAACAACTATTGGTTTCACTAACCTTATAAATGTCATTACTAATCATGTTCTGCAAAAACTCTTTAGCGTCTGCTCCATTTATATAGAGAATTCCTCTATCTTCTAAAATATATACTTTTTGCATATTCATAATTGATTGATGAATAAATATAATATAATTACTTTTTTCATAAATGTTAG
>Ga0209335_10002233_pt1 | contig 20731 bp, 15 predicted proteins | sample COG_09_FD_184753 | JGI IMG/M metagenome (GOLD analysis project Ga0209335, IMG submission 184753) | Pelagic Microbial community sample from North Sea - COGITO 998_met_09 (SPAdes) (version 2) | ecosystem: Environmental > Aquatic > Marine > Neritic zone/Coastal water | place: Helgoland, sampling...
AAAATTAAACCTGAGCACGCTGAAGTATTACTTAAAACAATTTTTTTAATTTCAAAAGATATCCAAAAATTAAAAAAATAGTGGTTAATCTTAATATTATTATTAAAATTTAAGGTATGAATAGAGCATTCTTAATATTTAGTTACTATTTTAAATATTTTTTTAGATCCCAAGAGGTTTATTGATTTTTCTTAACAAGTTATAAATTAATTTTAAAAACCTCGAAAATTTTCGAGGTTTTTTTTTATAAATCATTCCAAACAATTAAATACAATAATATGAAAAAAATAGGTATACAAGGAGCAAAAGGGAGTTTTTCTGAAGATGCAGCAGTTAAATTTGCTTCAAATCATGGCATCGATGATTATGAGATTGACTATCTTATATCATCTCATTCGGTTTTAGATAGTATTGAAAATTCAAAAACAGATTTTGGGATATTCGCAATGGAGAATGCACAAGGAGGTGTCGTTATTGAAAGCGTAGAGGCTCTTGCACTTCATAAAGCCAAAATAATTGAAATGTTCCATATTCCAATCGAACAAAACCTGTTAGGTTTAAGTGGTACAAAAATTGGAGATATAACTCAAATTCATTCTCATAGGCAAGCATTAAGACAATGCAAAAATTATTTAAGTGAAAATTTTTGGACTAGGCCATTGATCGAAGAGGATGACACTGCAGAATCTGCTCGTCGTCTAAGCCAAAAAAAGTTACCTAACACGGCAGCTGTAATAGCAAATAGAGCATGTGCAGACATTTATGGCTTAGAGATATTAGAAAATAGTATACATGATTTAAAACACAACCTAACCTTGTTTATTGGTGTTTGTAAGCTCGACTTAAAATGACTACTATCGGAATAATTGGATATGGAAGATTTGGTAAAGTATTAGCAAATATTCTTCAAAAAGGTTTTTCATTAAAAGTTCATGATATTAAAGAAGGAGTCTCAACAAGAAATGTCAACTTTCTTACTTTAGAAAAAGTACTTGAGGAAAAGATTATTTTTGTAGCTATTCCAATACACCAATTTGAAAAATTAATTCAAAAAATATCGAAAATTATTGAAGGTGATAGGACCATCATTGATGTTTGTTCTGTTAAAATTCATACATCAAGAGTAATGTTAAAACACCTCCCTAAAAATATTGGAATAATATCAACACACCCAATGTTTGGCCCTGATTCTATTTTAACCAACCAGAAGTTAAAAATGATGATGCATAGAACGAGAGACTGCCAAAACCAATATCCTTTTTGGAAAAAATACTTCAATGATCAAAATATTAATGTGTTAGATATGAGTCCAGAAGAACATGATAAGCTTGCAGCTAATACTCAAGGTATCACTCATTTTCTTGGACGAACTCTGAAGGAATTTGGTATTTCTAAAACGAATCTAGATACTCAAGGATTTAGAGATTTATTGAACCTCGTTGAGCAGACCTGCAATGATAGCTGGCAACTATATTCAGATCTGCAATCTTACAATCCATATACAAAAAACACAATACGCAGATTAAAAGAATCTTTTGAAAAAGTTAAAAACGACTCTGAAGGAGTTTGAAAATGAACCAATGGAGAATAAACAGTTGGCGGGATTTTAAAGCAAAGCACGTTCCTACGTACAGAGATGCTGAAAAATTAAGAGCTACTGAAAAAACACTTAAAAGCTTTCCACCTCTGGTTTTTGCCGGCGAAGTACGCGCTTTAAAAAAGAACCTTTCAGAAGTGAGTGACGGCAATGGATTTTTATTGCAAGGTGGAGATTGTGCAGAGAGTTTTTCAGAATTTAATGCTGATAATATTCGTGACACTTTTAGAGTATTACTTCAGATGGCAGTTATTCTAACATCAAGCACTAAACTACCAGTTATAAAAGTTGGTAGAATGGCTGGACAATTTGCTAAACCCCGATCAAGTGAGTTCGAAACAATAAATGGTCAAAGCTTTCCTAGTTATGCTGGCGACATAATTAATAGTATTGAATTTGATTCGATAAAAAGAGCACCTGATCCAGATAGAATGCTAACAGCATACTCTCAAGCTGCATCTACCTTGAACCTCCTAAGAGCTTTTGCAGACGGAGGCTATGCAGATTTAAAACATGTACAATCTTGGAATATGGGGTTTGTTAAAGGCGGTTCTCAGGGTGAAAGATATGGACATTTAGCTGAGGAAATTCAGAAAAGTTTAAAATTCATGGAAGCTTTAGGTATTAATTCAAGCAATACGCCTCAACTTAGAAGTGTGAAATACTATACCAGTCATGAAGCCTTATTACTTCCATATGAAGAAGCACTAACCAGATCAGATTCAACGTCGGGAGATACTTATAATACATCAGCACATTTTTTGTGGATTGGCGATCGAACTAGATTTATTGATAGTGCCCATATTGAATTTTGTCGAGGAATTCAGAACCCAATTGGTATAAAGTGTGGACCAAAAACCAATACTGAGTCTCTATTAAAAATAATAGATACGCTAAACCCTTTAAATGAATCAGGCAAAATAACCTTAATTACACGCTTTGGGTATAACAAGGTTGAACAGTATCTTCCTAAAATTATCAAAACATTAACTAAAGAAGGCAAAAATGTGATTTGGTCTTGTGACCCAATGCACGGGAATACAATAAAAAATAAATCAGGAGTAAAAACTAGAAGGTTTGAGAATATTTTAGGCGAAGTAAAGTCAAATATTGAGATTCATAAAGCTGAAGGCTCTCATCCAGGAGGAATCCACCTTGAAATGACGGGACAAAATGTAACAGAATGTACGGGTGGTTTAGATAAAATTTCTGATTCAGACTTAAAAGATCGATACCGCACTCACTGTGACCCAAGACTAAATGCAAATCAAGCAATAGAATTAGCATTTCTAATCGCTGACTGTTTAAGAAAACAATAATGACTATTACAGGTTCAATCAATCTCCCTGGGGACAAATCGATATCTCACAGAGCACTGATGGTTGCATCACTTTCACCACAAATTTCGACTATAAAAAACTTATCAGATGGTAAAGATGTTCAATCAACAGAATATTGCCTAAAACTTTGTGGCATATCTATAAAAAATGGTCTAAATAATGTTAAACTTATAAAAGGAGATACATTTTCTAGCCCTTCAAAAGAGCTTGACTGTGGTAATTCAGGTACTTCTATGCGGTTGCTTTGCGGGTTATTAGCAAGCAAAGGAATAAATGCTACTTTAATAGGAGATAAATCTCTTTCAAACAGACCAATGGAGAGAATAATCAAACCACTTTTTGAAAGAGGTGTCGATATAAAAAGCATTAATAGTCTTGCACCAATAATAATCAAAAAAAGTGTATTAACTGGTTTTAAATACAAAAATAAAATTTCAAGCGCGCAAGTCAAATCTGCAATTTTACTCTCAGGTTTAACCGCAACTAAGCCTACTTACTACCATGAACCTATATTATCAAGAGACCATACAGAAATAATGCTGAAAAATGTTGGCGTAACTATTAAGAAAGCAAATAATGGTATTTGTCTTATACCTCCAATTCATGCTCTCAGACCACTTAATATTGAAATACCTGGAGATCCATCATCCGCAGCTTTTTTTGCAGGAGCAGCATCAATATTGCCAAAATCAACCTTAATATTAAAAAAAATATTATCAAACCCCACTAGATTTGAATTTTTTAATATAATTAAGTCAATGGGAGTAGATATAAATCTGAAAAATGGAAAAAATGTAGCTGGCGAATTAGTGAATGATATATCAATCAAACAACGAAAGTTACTTGGCATTCATATTAAAGAAAGTAAGATACCGAGTATAATTGATGAAATACCAATGCTTGCCGTTATTGCAACTCAGGCAATTGGAAAAACAATGATAAAAGGTGCAAGAGAACTACGAGTAAAAGAATCAGACAGAATTAAAGCAATAGTGATTAATCTCCGAAAAATGGGCGCATGTGTTGAAGAGTTTGAAGACGGGTTGACAATAACTGGGCCTACAAAATTAAAAGGAGCCAATATAAACACTTTCAATGATCATAGAATTGCGATGGCTTTTACTATTGCAGGTCTGGTTGCTGAAGGCAATACAATACTGGATAATTATGATTGCGTAGATATATCATTTCCAGATTTTTTCAATAAAATAAAAATGCTAGTAAAATGAAGAAGTTTGCAGTAATTGGAAACCCTGTAAGTCAAACCATTAGTCCACTACTTCACACAACAATTATAAAACAACTTAAGATAGATGCTTCTTATGAAAAAATTAATGTTTTCCCATATCAAATCAAAAATTTTGTAAACACAAATAATTATGATGGATACAACGTAACTATCCCGCATAAAAATATTATTATAAAGGATCTTAAATATCTTGATGTTTATGCACGAGAAATAACAGCTGTAAACTGCGTTTACAATGGTAAAGGTTATAATACTGATTGGATTGGTTTTTTAAATGCTCTCAAACAAAACGAAGTTGATATCGAAAACAAGTCGTGTTTAATTATTGGAGCTGGTGGAGCAGCGTACGCCATTGCTTTTGCACTCATTGAAGGAAACGCTGAATCTATATCAGTAGAAAATAGAAATCTTGAAAATAAAATTAAATTGGAGAATTGGATTTTAAAAAGAGGAATATCTTGTAAAAATATAAATCCCAAAATTATCATAAACTGCACACCGCTAGGAATGGGACGATATGAACATAAAACACCTTCCAAAATAGAAGTCAATGATAGCCATATTATTATTGATACGATATATAACCCACTAAAAACTAAGTGGTTAAGACAATGCGAAAAATTAGGAGCCCGAACCATCAGTGGTCTTGATATGCTTATTTTTCAAGGAATTGCATCTTTAAATATTTGGCTTGGTGAAAATGTCGATGAACATATTAATTTTAAAATAATTAAAACTACCTTAGAGAAACACTTATGCTTACAAAAATAAAATTTTTAACTGCTGGAGAATCCCATGGAAGAGGATTATTAGGCATACTTGATGGAATTCCGGCTGGATTAAAAATCGAAAAAGAGTACATCGATATTCAGCTTGGTAGGCGACAGATGGGATATGGTCGAGGTGGACGGATGAAAATTGAAAAAGATCAAGTGGAAATCTGGTCAGGTATAAGACTTGGTGAAACTATAGCATCACCAATTGGTTTGATAGTTAGAAATAAGGACTGGGAAAATTGGAAAGATAAAATGACTATTGGAGTGCCTGAAAAAAAACCTAAAAAAGTGACACTCCCTCGTCCTGGACATGCTGATCTTGCAGGTGTTGAAAAATTTGGTTTTGATGACATAAGAAATGTTTTAGAAAGATCAAGCGCTAGAGAAACAACGATGAGGGTTGCACTTGCATCTGTATGTAGAAAATTATTAAATGAGATAGGAATAAATGTTGCAAGCAGAGTGGTTCAAATTCACAATATTACTGATACATCAGACATACCCAAAAGCATGACTGCAAATGCAATCAATGATTTAGCCGATAATTCTCCATTAAGATGTTTAGATAAAAACAAAGAAAGTGAAATGATTGATATTATCGATCAAGCAAAACAAAATGGTGACTCAGTCGGTGGGGTTTTTGAAGTTTTTTCAACAGGACTACCTTATGGTTTGGGTTCTTACTCACAATGGGATCGAAAACTGCAATCAAAAATAACTTCACTGTTGATGAGTGTTAATGCTTTTAAATCTATAGAAATTGGGCAAGGTTTAAGTTCAGGAGAAAAATTCGGAAGTGAAATTCATGATGAAATCGGATGGGATGGTAAAAATTATAAACGCTTCTCAAATAATGCTGGCGGAATTGAGGGTGGAATGAGTAATGCTATGCCAATAATTGCGAAAATTGCTATGAAACCTATTCCCACATTAATTAAATCATTAAGGTCTATCGATATTCATACAAAAGAAAAAAAAGATGCTCACAAAGAAAGAACTGATTCCTGTGCTGTTCCAGCTGCGTCTATCATAGCCGAAAGCATGATGTGTATTGTATTAGCTGATGTAATTTTAGAAAAATTTGGTGGCGATTCTATGAAACAATTACGAGCTCATTTAAAAGCATCCGCTAAATATTAATGAAAATATTTTTGATAGGAATGATGGGTAGTGGTAAATCATCAGTTGGGGAAAGATTATCAAAATATATGGATATGCCATTTTTTGATACTGATAGTATGCTAGTAGATAGTGAAGGAATTTCAATAAATGAAATTTTTAAAAAAAAAGGCGAGAAATATTTTAGACAAATTGAAAAAGAATCATTAAAAAAAATACGCGGTGATGGTGTTATTTCTTGTGGAGGTGGAAGTATTTTAGCAAAAGAAAATAGAAACTATTTAAAAAATAAAGGTTATACAATATATTTAAAATCATCATTATCAACGTTAAAAAAAAGATTATCAAATGATATCAATATGGATAGACCTTTAATTGATTATAAAAATATTAAAAAATCGCTAAAAGCTATTTATGAAGAAAGAAAATTACTTTTTTTTGAGTCTGCAAACGATACAGTCATTACTGATAATAAATCGTTAGATGATATTTGTAAAACAATAATTAAAAATATAAAAGTTGAAAAAGTATAAAGTTAATCTTAGAGATCGTTCATATTACATAAATATTGAACCTGGTATAAAAAACAGCCTTCCATCGTTATTATCCGAATATAATAATGGACAAAAATGGATAATTATATCGCAATATAAATTGATGGAACTATTCGGATACGATCTTAAAAGCAATCTAATCAGTTCAGGATTTGACTGTTCGTATATTACGTTGCCAAATGGAGAAGCAGCAAAAAGTATAAACGAATACAATAGAGCAATAAGTCAAATGATTGATTTAGGTTGTGATCGAAAAACGTGTATCCTTTCATTAGGTGGAGGAGTCGTTGGTGATGTTTCTGGTTTTATTGCTTCCAGCTTTATGAGAGGTATTAAATATTTCCAAATTCCTACAACACTATTATCAATGGTTGACTCATCAATTGGAGGTAAAACTGGAATTAATATAGACAGGGGTAAAAATTTAATTGGAGCAATATATCAACCAAAAGGAGTGTTTATAGATCAAAATTTTTTAGCTACCCTTTCACAAGGGGAAGTAATTTCTGGCCTAGGAGAGATAATAAAGTATGGTGCTATTTTAGATAAGGAGTTTTTTGAAAAAATTTCACTTTGGGTTCAAGATATCCCAGCATTTCCTTTTTCAGAAGCTATTGAAATTTGTTGTAAGCTAAAAGCAGATATCGTATCAAAAGATGAATTTGATAATGGAATTCGAGGAATTTTGAATTTTGGGCATACCATCGGTCATGCTCTAGAGTTAAAATTTGGTTTTAATACGTTACGACATGGTGAAGCAGTAGCATTTGGAATGCTCTGCGCAGGATATGTTTCCTTTAAACTTAAAAAGTTAGATGAAAAGCAATTTAACGTTCTAGAAAAATTAATTCGGACCCTTCCACTCCCTAAATTAAAAAAAATAAACAGCGAAGAATTATTATCCCTTATCAAACGGGATAAAAAATTTGTCAAAGGGAAATTAAAGTTTATTATTCTAAATAAAATTGGTGAGGCAACTATTAGTCAAAATGTAGATAATCTCATCTTAAAAGAATCTTTTAAATTATTATAAAATGAAGTTTTTAATAATAAATGGTCCTAATCTCAACCTAATTGGAAAAAGAGAACCAACGATTTATGGTAAAGAAAGTTTAGAACAGATTATTTCATGGGTAACAAAACAAGTTGATACATTAAAAAATGACCTTCAATGGTTTCAATCAAACAGTGAGGGTGAAATTATCAACAAATTACATTGGGCTTTTGAATCAAAATTCAATGGAATAATTATAAATGCTGGTGCATATACTCACTACTCTTATGCGATTAGAGATGCTATTTCCGCTATTAATATTCCAACGGTAGAAGTGCACTTGAGTGATATAAATTCAAGAGAAGACTTCAGAAAAAAATCTGTAATTAAAGAAGTGGCAATAAAGCAGATTTCAGGAAAAGGTAAAGAGGGATATCTTGAGGCTATAAACTTGCTTTCAAAATGCTAAATTACAAATAATTACTTTGGCTTTCTTACAATTAAGAAGAAAACCAAAGTAAAATACGCTAATTAATTACAGGTCGTTTCAATAAGAATTGCGCAAACTTTATACGGGTCCATATTTGCTGAAGGTCTTCTATCTTCTAAGTAACCAAATCCATCATTTGAAGTTTGCATCGGTATTCTGATTGAAGCTCCTCGATCACTAACACCATATCTAAATTCTTTTATACTACAAGTCTCGTGCAACCCTGTCAAACGCTCATCGTTATGTGCTCCATATACTTCAATATGCTCATCATGCTTTTTACTCAGTTTTTCACATGCAGCGTTTATGACATCTATACCACCAGCTTCACGCATTGATTTTGTACTAAAATTTGTATGTGCTCCTGCTCCATTCCAGTCGCCTTTAACTGGTTTTGGATGAAGAGTTGCACTTACTCCATATTCTTCTGAAATTCTATATAATAGCCATCTAGAAATCCACATTTGATCAGATGCTTCCAATGGACCAAGTGGCCCGATTTGGTATTCCCATTGCCCAGGCATTACTTCTGCATTAATACCTGAAAGTTCTAACCCTGCATCAAGACATAACTGCATATGATCTTCTACAATTTCACGACCAAAAACCTCATCAGCCCCGACACCACAATAAAAAGGTCCCTGAGGTGCTGGATAACCACCTTCTGGCCAGCCAAGAGGATTACGCCCTTCGAAAAGTGTATATTCTTGCTCAATTCCAAACCATGATTCTTCTTTAGAAAATTTTTCAGATACATGCCTGAGGTGTGCACGTGTATTAGAAGCATGAACTGACCCATCGGGATTCATAACTTCACACATTACTAGAATATCATCCCCTCCTCTTATAGAATCGGGAACCATATAAACTGGATTTAACATACAATCACTATCACTTCCAACTGCTTGGTTGGTACTTGAGCCATCAAAACCCCATATTGGAAGATCAGAAATAGAATCAATAGGGCCATTTAGGACTTTAGTTTTTGATCTGAGTTTTTGAGTAGGCATATGCCCATCCATCCAAATATATTCTGCTTTAATTTTGCTCACTTTTTTTCTCCTATTTAATTAGATTGTAGTTAAATCTGTTATTTTTTGAATCATTTTATAATCAGACAAAATAATTTGAGTCTCAGTTCTAGTAACTCCGGGCCAGCTTTGAATTGTTTTTAATAATCCTTCCAATGTCGAAGAATTACGAGTAACGATAAACAGCATGTGAGACCCCTTGCCTGTTGTTGAGAGGCATTGTAAAACCTCAGGCATCATTTCAGCTGCTTCTGTAACCTCTTTGTAATGAGCTGAAGATTCTGAAATAAGTGTAATTATTGCAGCAACATCTAATCCTAAGGGTTTCGGGTCTAAAACAGCATGAATACCTTTTATAATATGTGAATCTTGCAACTTCTTAATGCGATCTGTTACCGTTGGAATTGATACATTAAGCTCAGATGCAATATTACTCGCAGATATTCTGCCATCTTGTTGTAAAATCGCTAAAATTTGTTTATCTATGCTATCAACTTTCATTTTTAATAAATATTAATATATTATATTATTAATATTTATTGACAAATGAAATACTTTATTAGGTATTTATATTTTATATCTAATAAAATAAAGAAATAAACAATTTTTACTAAATAAAATAAATAACGCTAAAGAGGTAGCTTTGGTAAGTCCTTGTAAGATGATAAAATAATTTGAGTTTCAGTTCGTGTAATATCTGGCCAACTTTGGATTTTTCTCAATAATGCTTCAAGAGATTGCGAGTTTTTTGTTGCTACCCATAAAAGCAATGAACCCACGCCAGTAGTCGCAAAACATTGAATAACTTCAGGGCATTCTACAGCATTTTCAATTACTACTTTATAATTAGCAGATGTAGAAGCTACAACTGTAATAACAGCTGAGACATCTAATGAAACTGACTTTGCATCTATAATTGCTTGAAATCCTTTTAGAACTGATGCTTCTTGAAGTTTTTTAATCCTTTCAGTGATAGTGGGAACTGTAAGCTTTAATTTTTCTGCAATTTTACTGGCTGTCTCTCTGCCGTCATTTTGGAGTAATTTTAAAATTTTTAAATCTGTTTGATCTACCATAGCTAACCCGCTTTATATATTTGTTGGATTGTATATCAATTGAAAATATTCTTTTTCTTAACTTCAATTAACTCACCATAATCTAATATTTTATCTATGTTAATTTTTGATTTGTCTGTAAGAATCGTAATCACAATCGGGTCCTTAGTAATATTATTTTTGTAAAAGTTTATAATATCATCAAAGTTTACATTATCATAATTATTATAATCTAAGATGTTAGGGTCATTATCATAACCCTGTTTTATGGCTCTACTAACATACGCACCTTGACTTCGCCAGCCTGGCTTCCTTGTATTAATTGACTGTGTTAAGCCAGATTTAATTGTTGAAATACGATTTTCTTTGATTGGCATATTTTTAAATAAATCCATGTAGGTACTAATTGCTTCCATGGACTTATCTACTTGAGTTCCCATATAGCCTATAAAATAACCCGGTAATTCCATATCTGGTCTATTCACATATGCACCATATGCAGTATAAGCCAATGATCTAAACTCTCTTATTTCTTGAAAAATTATACTAGCCATTCCACTACCGAAATACTTATTAAACACATCAGAAGTACTTCTATTTTCCATATCCAGAACCTTTCCCTGCCCCATTATATAGATTTGACTTTGAACAGCCTTAGGATCATCAATTAAAAAAACCTTGTTCCTTGTGTGTTTTTTATAATCCATCGTTATCGGTGATTTTGAAGCTTTAAGGTTTTCTGAAATAGACACTCTATTTTTAATTTGATCTATAACCGCGACTTCATTAATTGTACCAGTATAAAAGATATCAACTTCGTGTTGCATAGCCTCTTTTGCTTGATCAATTAAAAAATTAGAGGTCATACTCTGCACCTCTTTCAGCGTAGATCTTCTTAGAAAAGGTGATTTCTTTCCATACATAACATAATCTCTTAGAGCTCTACCTGCAGTTGAAGGATCTTTAAATTCTTGATCCCTAGTTAGCTTACTACTTTCAACAAGTTTTTCTAACTTACTATTATCCTCAATCCGAACATGCATATTTGACATGAATTCATTTAGCAGGTCTAATGTCTCATTAAAAAATTTATCAAAACCACTAATACTAAATCCAAAATAGTTACCATTTGCATAAACTTCAATTTTTGACCCAATTTTTTGAAGTTCATTTTTATATTGATCGAAAGTTTTATTTTTTGTCCCCAAGAGAGAAATAAAATCAGCACTTTGAGATAAGGCCGCATTTTCAATTGTTCCTTGACCAAACTGAAGATTCATAGAAAAGATAGAATTCACAGGATTCTTCACGTAATAAAAATGAGTATTATCCCCGATGGTTTCTACCTTAACATCTTTCTTAAAATCAACAAATCGAGGATCTATTTTTTTTGGTTCAATATCGTTCAACATATCTGCGTACTCAGAACTAGATTCAGAGTTTTGAGGTTCAACTGGCTTGAATGGTGGCTTTTCAAGTTTGACTTTTTTATTATCACCCTTATCCGATCTAACAATTAAATAATTATCTGTAAAATATTTATTTGCTACTTCAACAACTTTCTGCTTAGTAACGCTATTTACTTTATTTGGATAGTTTTTTATCTCTTCCCAAGGAACATTGTCAAGAATTGTTGACATAATTAGCCATGTTCTACCATCTACACTTTCCATTCTTGTCTCATGATCCATACTCATATTTAATTTAATAGATTGTAGTAAATCTTCACTGAATTCTCCAGATTTAACTTTATCAATTTCTTTTAGTATAAGATTTTCACCATCTTCAAATGATTGAGTATCATCTTTTGGAACAAAGCCAAAGCCAAAGCCTCCATGATCGGTACCACCAAGCCCCGTTGTTGCATAAGAACCAAGAACTTTATTCTCGTTGTTTAATTTATTTAATAATCCTGTTTTTGAAGAATTACTAAAAATATTTGAAATCAAATCTAAGACCACAGCATCTTCGTGATTAGGTTTTACGGTTCGATAACCAAATCTAGCCACTCTATATGGAGTTATTGCTAAATCAATAACCTCTCTTCCACTAAAATCATCTTCAGGAACATCTAATTGCTCTACATCTGCACCTTTTTTTAATTTGCCAAACTTAGCTTTGATTAACTTCTTAACATCTCTCTTATCAAAGTCACCAGCGATCAGTAAATGCATATTATTCGGCACATAATATTTATTATAATATTCTTTCATTTTCGACAATGAAGGCGTTTTTAGATGCTCAACAGAACCTAAGATTGTTTGCTGGCCATATGGATGATTTTTAAAAAAATATTTTCTAGATGTTTCATTAAAAACCCTAAAAGGGTTATCCATAGCTCTATTTTTTTCTTCATAAACAGTTTCAAGTTCAGATTGGAACAACCTAAATACAGGATCTAAAAATCTATGACTATAAAGGTCTACCCACTTTTCTATTTGCGCACTAGGAAATGAATTAAAATAATAAATAAAATCATACCCTGTTCCCGCATTTAAGCCCGTACCTCCCATACCTTCAATAAGCCTAGTAAACTCATTTGGTATTGCATACTCTGAAGCTTTTACGCTCAGATCATTAATGTGTCTTTGGATCTTTAAACGGGTTTTTTTATCTTTCTTTTTACTTAACTCGTCATATAAAACTTCAATACTATCAAGGTAAACTTTTTCTTTAGCATAATTAGTTGTGCCCATTTTTGATGTACCTTTAAATAATACATGCTCTAAATAATGCGCAATGCCTGTCGCATCAGAAGGATCACGTTTACCCCCACCATCAATGACAACAGCCCCAAACACACTAGTTTCATTCCGATCTTCGTTTAACATAACTGTTAAACCATTTTCAAGCGTGTAGACCTCAACATCTAAGGGGCTAGGCTTTTCACAATTGAGTCCAAAAAACATCGCTATTAAAAAAATTAAAATCTTCATTATTTCCCCATTCTTGCAGGTTTATTGTTAAATAGTTTAATATAAATAGTTCGTAATCTAATCATCACGCTTGGTTGAAAAAAATTCTTTTAATATACTTATGCATTGCTTTTCAAGTACCCCACCTTTAATGACGGTACCAGAGCCCAATCTCTTATCTCCACAAATTTGATACAATGAACCACAAGCACCTTTCTCACTATCGTAAGCACCAAAAACCACTCGCTTAAACCTCGAATTAACTATAGCGCCAGCACACATTGTGCATGGCTCTTTTGTGACATAAATAGTGCACTCATTTAGCCTCCAATCACCCAACGTACTAGCAGCAGCAGTTATCGATAAAATTTCCGCGTGAGCAGTTGGGTCTCCTAGCGAATCAACTTGATTATACCCCTTACCAATTATCCTTTCATGACAAACAATTACCGCTCCAATAGGAACCTCATTATTTGAAAAAGCTTTTTCAGATAATTTAAAAGCTTCATTCATCCAAAAAGAATCATCTTTTCGAGATGTTGAAAACGGAGAAAAATCGTCCAGAGTATTTATATGTTTTTCAGTGTTTGTTGTAAAGACTGAAGTAACTGAGCTAGCTCTGCGCGGCCTGATAAAGTTTCAACATTCATTGTAAGTGCTTTAACGATATTCGAAGGAAAACTTTGGTAATAAGAATCATTATAAATAGACTGCAAATTATCTCTGCATGAAGTAAAATATCCCATATTAAAGTCTGCTAGAGCTAATTCTAGTTTCACATCTAAATGGTTTATCTTCAAATCATGACTAAAATACCATGGCCCTAGCTCTGGCCTCTCTACTAAGACATATGTAGAATATTCTCTAACCAAGGAATCAATATTCATCCCACTATAAGCGAATGTTAACCCGGCATATAAATCGAGATCTAAATCTGGTGTATCATAAGCATCAAATGGCTTAGTTTGGCTTTCATGAAAATATACGGCAGCAGAATCAGCTTGTCTTAGTTTACCAAAACACCAACCTATTCCATTGTAACCATCAGCATAAGAGGAATCTTTTGCAACTGCATCATAAAACCATTCCCTGGCCTCTTGATACTCTCCAGTTTCATAAAGTGTCCACCCGTACCCAGCTAAATCTTCTTCTGTCGGAATGACTGATTGTCTACAATTCGTCGCAATAAGCATTAATGCAATTAGAGACATTTTTTTAAATATATTTAAAAACATCATTTTAAAAACATCATTTTTTTATTTTTTATAATGCCAGAGTCAGTTTTTAATTGAATGAAATAAATGCCAGAGGGTAATGACTTACCAAACTTATCTGCACCATCCCATTTCACATAGAATTGACCTACCTGGCTTACATTATTGACTAAGGTAGCAACCTGTTGTCCAACAACATTATAAACGTTCACACTAACTCTTTGTTCAAGACCGTCCATTAAACCAATATCGTATTTAATTGTTGTGGATGGATTAAATGGATTCGGGTAATTTTGATGTAAATCTGTTTCTTCAGGTACAATAATAGTTTTAGGCCCGAGTCTAAAATATCCAGCGTTTTCGGTAAAAGTAAGTATTTGACCATTACGGCTTAATGACGGTAATTCTTTCCATATAACACCATTCTCTCTTTGATAAATCGCTAAGTCTTCTCTTACACTACCAAAATTTATTTCAATTGGCTTATTAAAGATATACGATTCATTACCAAGTACATATGACGCTTGGTCTGTAAAGTTTTTGACAAATAAGGAGCTGTCAAGAACTAGAAAATTTTGATCCGCATCAACACTACCAGGATCTCCCGCAATACTAAATCTCCCGTCAGGACTATTTGCATACCACCTATTAGCTACTCTAGCTGGAGCAAGGTTAAAAGTATTAGTATATATTGTTTTTCCGACTTCAGCTACCGCGAGGACATCAAATGAATACCCACCCCCAATTCCAAAACTAAAATCTCCAGTATAAGTATGAGCACCTACCGTATCAATATCAATACGCTGATTTTGAACTTCAAGCTGTAGGTATTTTGTTTTTTGTTGTTTATCAACGATAATAATACTCACATAACTAGAAAAAGCATTATTTTGAATAAGAGAGACTTCAATATCTGGCCTCGGTACACGCAACACATTCAAAGTGAATAATTGAGAACTTTCTGCTTCTTCATCTGAAGCCGTTACTCTAAAGTTTGCAGAACCAGACCACAGATCAAATGGGTCAAATAAAACAGTATCTCCAAATCCATCTGATAAATACGGCTCACTAGAAAAGTTTACCGAATCGGTATTGTAAATACCTTCGATTCTAAACGTCAAGGTGGAGTCATCAACATCTGATGTGAATTGAGAAAAATCAATCCAAATTGAATCATTTTCATTTATTACAATTGTATCAATCACAGCTACTATAGGCGGGTCATTTTCAGGTAAAATATTAACGATTACAGTATCTAAATCATAGGCACCAAATGGATCTTCTGCTCTAAAAATAATTCTATGGTCTGATCCGTGGTAATTTGAATCACTGTTAAACACAGCATATATATTATCATCCGTGGTTGTGTCAATATCGACTGTGATAAGTGAGTTAGCCGCTGATAACAATCTCATTGTTGTATTGCCTGATTTTTTTGCAAGAGTAGGAATATCCACACCTTTTGAAGGATCAAATCCTAAATATTCTTTCATCAGTTTTGTTTGCACTGACTTTGGTGTTCCAGGTCCAATAATAACACTCGCCAAAGGAAAATCTTCATCAAGCTGAGAGGTATCCATAATTACAAACTGCCATGAAAGATCTGAGTCAGTATTATCAATGTCACTCACGTAATCGCTTAAATTTATTTTAACCTCTTCTGATGCTGGCTTATCTTCTGCCCAGCTTAGCTCACGGTCTGAGCCAAGAATTGCGACAATAGGTGTATCGTTCACAGCATTAACGGTTGCGTTATAATTAATAGTATCTCTAAATCCATATGCATCCTCTGCATAAAATGTGAAGAGATATTCTCCAGATTGATCTATAATTGTATCCTGACCTAGAAGCGTCAGAGTCGAATCTTGAATAGGAGTCCAAGAAACCAATCCATTAAAAGAATCTATAATTGGAGGGTTAATTGAAACAGTGTTTGTATCAAAACCACCAGACAAGTTGCTTACTAATTTTTTTGGCTCTATAAAATATGTAAAAGCATCATTTTGAAGCGTTGATAAATCTAAGTCAGCAACTTTAATTGTATCGTAATCCCAAGCTATATCTTCATACAAAATCAAATCGGTAATATTATCAATGATAACTGGTGCCGAATTAAGTCGCTGAATAGCATTTGTATAAATTGTATCAGAGGCATTACCTGCAACATCAAAAGCTCTTACAAAAAGCATATAATGAAGCTCATGCTTTAAGGTATCATTATAATCATAAATTATATCACTATTTGATATAGGATCATTTACAACGCTGTCTAATGCGTTCAACGTTATGGGGTTATTAAACGACGGTGCATCATTTTTATATATTTTATACCAATAACCTGGATCATCGATTCCATCTAAGTTAGAATCGACAGTAAATAAGCTGTCAATTCTATTAAGAGTATCTGCGGAAGACCCACCATTCCATGTTGAAGGATAAACATAAGCCTGCAGTTCGTAAAGATCAACGCCTGAAGCAGCAGCACCTCCCGGATCTGTAAACTCAGACCAACTAATTGTAATTGTATCACTAGAAATTAATTTTGATCCAACAGCACCAGCAAAGTTACCATCGTTGTAAGCGCCAAGGGATGGCGATACGATATCATAGCGAATTGTATCGGCGTTAGATAAATCAACGGAATATAAATTATTTTCCATTTTATATGCATCACTAGGTTGTCCGTAAGTGATATTACCATGCATATCCTCTAATACAGCCCTGAATTGCATTCTATTAAATGCGCCTTCACCTGTATTAAGCATTGTCTCTGGTATTAAATCTTCGATACCACGAGTAATTGTAATCATATTTATATAATCACCAAAGGGTGTAAAGCTAAGATCAGATTTTATTGTATCTCCATTACCAAATATCTGCCACTGACCTGTACCTAAATCAATATTACGAATCTGTAAATCAATTTTTGCTTGAGGCCCCCAACCTGAAGCTTCTCCCAGAAGAGTACTATCTGTGGAAGGTTTTTGATACGGAATGTCAATATAAATACTGTCTGTTGCTTTATTTATCCAATTTTCAATTACACGAAATCCAGTCGTTTTAAATGTATCCGTAGGGAACGTCACTTCGGAATGACCCTCAGCAAATATAGGATAGCTTATATCCCCCCAGGGATGAATATTATCAATCTCTAGTGCAAGTCTAGAATTAATTAACCCAGATTTTTGAGAACTATTTCCATAATTTGTAACAGGAGTACCCGACCTATCGTTTGCAACTAATGTTGTTTTTAACGTACCATCATTCTTCGTGCTATCTTTAATGACTATTCTATAATGGAATGTCATCGCAGTCTGCTCGCCCACATCTTTAATATCTACTTCTGGAACAGGAAATGGTAAAATGCCTATCTCTGTACTACCATCTGTAGCACTATTAGAGTTGTATTCAAGACTTAACGTTGGTGGCGAAGAAGGATTGTATTTTACTTTTTCATTCATCTCTACTTTTACAAGAACAGTATCACCAGAGATAGCAAAACAACAATATGATTCGATCCCGCTAGGGTCGTAAGATGTCAAAAGTGAATCTCTAAGATTTTCGTAAGTAATAGTTGCTGTAGGTTCAGTATTATCAAAATATAAAAGGTTTTCAAAATCAGAAAATACTAGACTATCATTATCAAATGAATTCCCAGCAAGATCATTAGAAGACAGCTGTGCCCATACAAAACCATCATATATATTATCTGCTGAATTTGATTGTACATCAGTTGAATCAATAACATAATACCACGTTCTTGCATCATCAGTTGAATCAATCATTACTATTGGTTCGTCAATCTTTGGAGAATTTAACGTATCTATGTATGAAGCTAGATCATCAACAATCCAAGTAGCACCGCCTTTGCTCTGTGCAGAATCACCACCATAAAATAATCTAATAGTTGGTGCAACAGTTTGAAGCTCATTAAAAGTAACCTTGATTATCGTACCAGCTTTTGGAGATAAAGATGTTATATACTCAGTTTCGTAAGTCACCTTTGCTGTAGGCGCTTTAGTATCAAACGTAACATGTTTGATAGTATCTATGCCAACATTACCAACCATATCTGTACCTTGAAAAATAATATCATATGTATTGCTGTCAGCTAAAGCCGCAGTTAATAGAGTATTATTATTTATTGAATACGGCCCTTTTGCACCGCGGCTAAGTTCATCAAAGACGTCAGCTGTCAGTGAAATCGGATCACCTTCCGTTAGAATAGCTGGACTAGCAGATGCACCCACAGGCTTAAATTTAACATTTGCAGAACTCATATCTTCACTGTTGTACCAACCTAATGTAGAAGCCCGAATGAAAGAACTATCTGCAAGTAGAAACTGATCAAAAATTGGAGCCTTATTATCAAACTTAAAAGCCGTACTTGACGTGTAACCAGTCAGCGAGTCTACTGAATTTCCTGCTAAATCTGTGCCACTAATAAACAATCTCAAATTGAACACTTCTTCATCAAATTCTGTTTTTGTTGGCAATGTAAAAGAATATTTTATACTATCTCCATCTAAAGCCGTATTGTTGTAATCTCCATCCAAAGCCGGAAAAATATTTGTAGTAATAGGTAATGATAAAGAATCAATAGATAATGTTGGCTTTACGACTTCATTGTCAGAATCAGGTGATAAGAACATGGGCTCAGAGGGCAATGCGACTACTTTTATTAACTGTCCAGACTTCCCTTTGTTTTCATCTTTAGCTATCGCATAAGTCGCATTTTCATATTCAAATTGGACAGTTGGTCTTGTATTATCAACAATCAAATATTTTTTATTTGTTACACTAGCAGAATCAGTAGGATTACCTGCTTTATCAGTTGCAATAATCGATAGAGTAACGACACCGTCATAAATATTTGTTGTCCTATCTCCAGGAATATCAATCTGATAAGTATAAGTACTACTATCAGAACCTATAGTCATTGATTCATTTGTAGTTGGGTTTAATGGAACACTATTACTTTCATAAGTGGCTGAAATTTTTGGCGCATCATAAGCAAAATCTGTCGGGTCAAATCTAATTGTAATTACCGGACTATGATCCACTCCGTTTACATACTTTCTAGAATAAGTTAAATTTGCATAGTCATGAGGCGTCTCATCGATAATTAAAGATTTGTTACTTACAGTAGACTGGAATGTAATATTTCCTGCTTTGTCAGTGACTCTATTGCGAAAGTATAAAGTTTTCCCTTCCACAAAATCACCGGATATTGATTCAATATTAGAAGAATCAACAACAATTGTTATAAATCCAGCATCAATGTCAGCCTGCTGAACTACAACAGAATCACCTATATTAGACCACGTTGCAGTTGACGCATCATTCGTAGAGGCCATTTGAACTTGGACATTACCATCAACTAAAGAAACATCTCGATCAATTGTTATTGCACCGTTTGGATCATCAAAAGCAATCCATGATTTAAATATCACTCCAGTATTAGTGCTGTTGTAAAATCCTGTCCTGGAAAAACCAGCGCCAACAACCGTGTCCGGAACAATCTCTATGTAATTATCTATTGATGGCGTTATGGCGTAATTGTACCCTGATACAGGAAGCCCAATCTCAGGATCAAGGGGCATTACTTCATCAACAATTAATTCGGAACCAGATGTCGCAGTCCCCTGAGTTGGATTGCCCGCTTTATCAATGATTATAGCAGCAAAATCTATTTTCCCATTCTGCTCAGGATTTGCTGCACTTTCATTTGGGTAATTAGCTAGTACAGATAAAGCTGATTCCATCGTTGCAGCATCAATTTCAAAGTGAAGTGTTTTTCCTGGGAACTGTCCGTAATTAAGAATCCCGCTAGCTTCGTTCCACGATCCTGATGGCTCTGCTCCTCCTCCAACACCATCTGTTAAAATAGTTGAAGTTCCGACTTCAACATATGCACCTGGTGAATCGGTCGATGTGTTCCATACACGACCTAAAATTTGAACTTTCCCGCCAATTAAACTTGGATCGCCGTCAGCAGTTTCATTACCATTTTGATCCTTAGAATTTGTAATCGGTATAATGAGACTAGTTGAATTAGAATTCCAATAACCGCTAACCGTATTTGCGCCTTGAACAAACAATGTATCAATCGTAAAGCTCGAGGGTGCCAGACCATCAATTTCAACAGTTGAAAGGTCTTCTAAACTAGATCCACTGACTGCAGTAAAAACAGACATATCATTACCAGCAGCATCCCTAAAATTTCCAGCCACTGAATTAAGAGTTGTGAAAGTTAACTTGGAACTAACATCATTCGCTTGAACAGTGTATGGAACTGTAATTGTGGTCACACTCTGAAGACTGGATTGCTCAATTTCAAGATCCGCTATACTCGCATCATTAAAACCTATCGTAGCGGTACCGCTTGTCAGAGTTA
>Ga0209335_10002240_pt1 | contig 20673 bp, 18 predicted proteins | sample COG_09_FD_184753 | JGI IMG/M metagenome (GOLD analysis project Ga0209335, IMG submission 184753) | Pelagic Microbial community sample from North Sea - COGITO 998_met_09 (SPAdes) (version 2) | ecosystem: Environmental > Aquatic > Marine > Neritic zone/Coastal water | place: Helgoland, sampling...
TCAATCTTTATTTCAGGCCCACCATCATTTGGTGCAACTTTAGAGCTTACAATTGTGTAATTGGAGCTTTTTTTATCTACGCCCAAAACTATAAATTTGCTTGAGGAATAATCAGTCAATCTTGAAGTCAGGCTCTTTAAAAAATATTTTTCAAAAGATTGTTGATACTTAATTATATCTTTTTTATTGGAAGATTTTCTCAGCTCCCCTAAAGTGTATAAACCTAATGCATTAATATCAATGTTTTCTGAAGCGATTTTTTCAATGAACTTTATTTTTTCATCTTTATTTATATTTTTATCTGATAATTTACTAATAGCATCGTTAACTATCTCCGTTACAAATTCTTTGGGCTCTGAATTGTATGCCAGCAGAGTGGTTTGGAATAAAAGTATTATTAAAATTAAATAAACACCAACTTTTTTCATCGATTATTTTAATTATCTAGGTTTCCCCAGTCATCTTGATTATTAACAGAGTTTTTAATTTTATTCTCTCTATTTTGTAAGTAAACGCTTTTTAGAGATGAGTATAAATCTAAAGAATTTTTTTCCAAGCTTGTAAAATTTGTATCGTTATCAGCTCTAAAGTCTATTGCAGTTGTGCCCCTAATCGCGTAGTAGTCTAAGGAGTTTCCTGATGCACCAAATAATTCGTGTTCTCTTATCGTTATATGAGCGAATGGATCAATAAAAGTATCCGCTATCATTCCAAAAGAATCGCGAACAGTAGTTGGACCTAATATTGGTATTACAAAATAGCAGCCAGAATTCACTCCATATGCGCCCAGTGTTTGACCCGCATCCTCTTTATGTGGTTTCAGTCCTAATTTTTCAGCAGGGTTAAATAAACCTAAAACTCCTAATGAGCTATTCACTACAAAACTTCCAATAGAGTGTCCAAGCTGTTCAAAGTTTCCTTGTAATAAATTGTTTGGAATGGATAAAAGCATCCCAATATTTGATGTAAAATTACTAGTACTATCTTTAATTGGTTCGGGTAATTTATTATATCCTTTTGCTATTGGCTCTAAGATAACATCATCAAAAGCCATATTAAATTTAAATATCGCTCTACTTGTCTTTTCGAAACATTCTTCAGTTGCTTTTACTCCAGAAATTGAGAAAATAACTGTAAATATTATTAATATAAAGTTTAATTTTTTAATGTTATTTTTTATCATTGATAATTAAGTTATATATATAATTTTATTCTAAATTCTATATAAAATTAGCTTAAAATTACTAATAATTGAATAAAGTTTAGTTTAGTATGAAAATTTATAAAGATCTGTCTCAAAATTTTTCGCCGAAAAAAAGAGTTAAAAAAAGCATAAAATTCATTATTATTCATTACACAGGAATGCAATCTGAAATTGAATCTATTAATAGGTTAAAAGACAAAAAGGCAAAAGTAAGCTGTCATTATCTCATCAATAGAAAAGGATTGGTTACACAGATGATTTTAGAAAACAGAGTGGCTTGGCACGCTGGAAAGTCTAAGTGGAAAAATTTTAAAAATTTAAATGAAAATTCAATAGGAATTGAACTGGTTAATAAAGGGCACGAATTTGGATATCAAAACTTTAGCAATAATCAAATTTCTAGCTTAATTAAACTATGCAAAAAATTAAAAAAAAAATATTTGATAAAAAGTGAAAATTTTTTGGGTCACTCTGACATTGCTCCGCTAAGAAAATTAGACCCTGGTGAAAAATTTCCTTGGAAAAGATTAAATAAATATAAACTTGGATGTTGGCATAAAAATAGTAAAAAAAAATTAAATCTGACTAATAAAAAAAAGATTAGAAAATTATTTTTTATGAACCTCTATAAAATAGGTTATAGGTATTTTAAAATCAATAAGAGGTCAAAAAAAGACAAACTTATCATTATGTCATTTCAAAAACATTTTATACCTCGTAACGTTACTGGCCAAATAGATCTAAAAACCTTTAAAATTAGCCATTTTTTAGCCAATAAATTTAAATTAGCTTGAAATATTCATGTTAATAAACTAAATACAAGATGCTAGATAATTGGATTGTTGCTGTCAGCTTGCTGACAGAGGAAAGTCCGGGCTCCATTAAGACACAGTGCCAGCTAATTACTGGCGAGGGTGACTTCAGGGATAGTGCCACAGAAAATAAACCGCCTTATCAAGGCAAGGGTGAAACGGCGAGGTAAGAGCTCACCGGTTTTTTGGCAACAAAAAACGCATGGTAAACCCCACTGGGAGCAAGGTTAAATAGAGAAGACATTGTGTGAAAGCACTAAAAACAGTCTTTAGTTAGTCTTCTGGGTTAACCGCTTGAGCTTAAGTGTGAATTTAAGCCTAGAGAAATAACATCTTTAATGACAGAACCCGGCTTATAGATTATCTAGCAATAATCTCAATTAATAGTGTTCTACTTTTGTACTAATACTTTAAATACATTCTTATTGACTAATTTTAAAAAACCCATAATATCCCAAATAATCCCATAACAGAGGGTAAATTGAAAAATACAAGTATTATAAAATTTTTGACAACTTATGTTTTTATCAAGCTACGAAAACAGAATAGACAAGAAAGGTCGGGTTTCAGTGCCAGCAACCTTTAGATCACACCTAAATTCAATGGGATACAATGGTTTTATAAGCTATCCATCATTTAATCATGACGCGTTAGAGGCTTGTTCACAGGATAGAATAGAAAGACTTTCAAACACTATAGATTCTCTAAATCCATTTGAAGAAAAAAGAGATTATTTTGCAACATCAGTTTTATCAGAAAGTGAGAACTTACAATTTGATACCGAAGGTAGAGTTTCTATATCTGAAAAATTATTAAAACATGCAAAAATTAAAAGCAATATTTTATTTGTGGGCCAAGGTAAAACATTTCAAATTTGGGAACCTAAAATTTTCGAAAAGTTTAAAGTTGTTGCAAGAAAAAAAGCTTTTCAAAATAGATCAAACTTAAAATGGGAAAATAAAAAGGAAAAGGAGCTGTAATGACTATAAATGTTGGCGGTGGAGAATTAAGAGAGTTAAAACCTAGAATACTTGTTTTAGGAGTTGGTGGAGCAGGTGGAAACGCTATTAATGCAATGATTGAAGCTGGCATGGAAGGAGTTGAATTTGTTGCAGTTAATACCGATGCTCAAGATTTAAAAATGAGTAAGGCGGATGCGAAAATTCAAATAGGAATGAATTTAACTAAAGGCTTAGGAGCAGGAGCAAAACATGACATTGGTCAAGCAGCTGCAGATGAGTCACTAAGTGAAATTGCCAATTGTTTGCAAGGTGCCAATATGATTTTTATCGCTTCAGGCATGGGTGGAGGAACCGGAACAGGAGCCTCGCACGTAATCGCAAGAGCTGCTAGAGAAATGAATATTCTAACAGTAGGTGTTACAACTTTACCTTTTTCATATGAAGGTCCAAAAAGAATGAGACGAGCAAAAGAAGGGCTTGAAGAATTAAAAAAATATTTAGATACGACTATTGTTGTCCCAAATCAAAATCTTTTTAAAATCGCAAATGAGTCGACGGGTTTTGAAGAATCATTTAATTTATCTAATGACGTTCTTAAACACGGCGTACAAAGTATTACTGATTTGATGGTAAGGCCAGGTATGATAAATTTAGACTTTGCTGATGTTGAAACTGTAATGAGTTTAAGCGGCAAAGCGATGATGGGTACTGGAGAAGCAGAAGGAGAGAATAGAGCAATGGCTGCTACTGAATTAGCTTTAAATAATCCTTTGATTGACGAATACTCTTTACAAGGAGCAAAAGGCCTTCTTGTAAATATTACAGGAAGTAGCGACTTAAAACTTTTTGAAGTTGACCAAGCTGTTAATAAAATAAGAGCAGAAGTTGACCCAGAAGCGGAACTTATTTTTGGAGCAATCAAAGACGAAAATATGAATAATAAAATAAGAGTTTCGATAGTTGCAACTTCTTTAAAGGGTTCTAATATTACCCCAGAACCTAGACCCATTTTAAATGTAGTAAGCGGATCACAAGGAAGAGGTTCAAATTTTTCTGATAATCTATTTTATAAAAATAATGTAGAGCAAAATATTGTTAATTCTATAGATGGAGCAACTGCTTTAAAACTTGATGAAAGTTATGAAATAAAAAATAGTGAAGAACAAAATAATCTTATAGATAGTTTTGAGAGCAGTGAGGAAAATTATATAGCACAAAATGCTATGGCTAATACGCAATCTGAAGAGGCGGTTCCATCAGGCGTGTCTATTGAAAGTGCGTCCTACATAGAAAATAATACCAACTTAAATATTAACGTGAGTTCTACAGAAGAAAATAATCAAGCAGAGAATAATACTGAGGAAGAATATACACCTAAACTTTTTTTGGAAGAGCAAAGTAATAAAAATGAAGAAAGTTTTTCCTTAGATGAAACAAAAGACAGTGCTTCAGATGAATTATTAGATCAGGATATCAACGAGGATGAAGATTTTGAAATTCCTGCATTCTTAAGAAGACAAAAGTTTTAATGGTCAAAAAAAATATTAATGAAAACTCAAACACCATCACTGGAATTATACCATTTTCCAGTGATGCTAAATGAGATTATAAAAATTTCTTCCCCTATTACTGGAGGCGATTTTGTCGATTGTACTTTTGGGGGAGGAGGGTACACAGAAGCTTTACTTAATTATCCAAAAACTAGAGTTATAGGAATAGATCGAGATAAAACCGTAGCTGTAGTAGCAAAAAAAATTAAAAAAAAATTTAAAAATAGATTTAAATTTTATCAACTAAAATTTAGCCAAGTAGATACAGTATTAAAAAATAGTGCTGATGTAATTATTTTTGATCTTGGATTATCGTCGATACAATTAAGTGATCTTAAAAGAGGTTTCTCATTTAAATCAAATGAATTTTTAGATATGGCAATGGGTTTATCTGACATTTCAGCACAGGACGCTATTAATAATTTAACAGAATTACAATTAAAGTTGATCATTAAAATTTTAGGAGAAGAAAAAGAAGCATCAAAAATAGCAAAAAATATTGTTAAGGCTCGTACTGAAAAAAAAATTACTCAGGTAAATGACTTAGTAAAAATTATTGAAAATAGCAAAAAGAAAAATTTTTCAAGTAAAATTAATCCATGTACAAAAACTTTTCAAGCTTTAAGAATTTTTGTTAATAAAGAAATAACCGAGCTTATGAACGGAATGATTAATGCTACAAAAATTCTAAAGCCAGGAGGAAAAATTTTGGTAGTTAGTTTCCACTCGATCGAAGATAAAATTGTAAAGTACTTTTTTAGTAATTTTTCTGAGAATAAATCAAGACCTTCAAGATACTTACCACTTAATGAAACCAATAATACGGCGTTATTTGAAAAATATATTAATAAAATAATCAGACCATCCAAGAAAGAAATAGAACTTAATAAGCCTTCTCGATCCGCGAAATTGAGATTCGCAACTAGAAGTAAAAATAAATTTTTTTATCCAACTAGCCTGTTTCAAAAATTTAATAAATACTTAACTGTAGAGGAGATTAATGTTTAAAGTAAAAATTTTTATTTCAATTTTTATTTTTTCTTCTTTTTTATTTGGAACTTCAATTATTAAAAATAAAACTAGAGAAATAGAAAAACAAATTTATAAAACTAGTAAAAATATTTATTTTAAAGAAAAAGATATTAATGAATCACAATTAGATTTTTTTTATTTAACTTCACCGTCCATTATTGAACAGAAAAGCACTCATATAGATAATTTTAAATATTTACCAATGGAATATTCAAAAATATTTCTAAATATGAGTAAATTTAAAGACCTCGAGAATCAGTATGCAATTAAGAATAAAGAATATGAAAAAAAAATTAAAAAAAAATAAAAATTTAAATTTAAATCAAACTAGTTTCTATTTTAATGATTATTTAGAAACAAATGAAAGAAATAAATTTTCAAAAAGAAAAAACTTATTTCAAGATAGAATTTATCTTTTATTTTTTTTATTTTTTTCTTTAATTTTTATTTTTAGTATCAGAATTGTTCATATTTCATTAAATAAAATAAATACATTTAATCAAGAGAATTTACCTAAAAAATTTACATTACTAAGGCGTGATATTGTAGATAGAAACGGCGCATTAATATCTAGAAATATTAAATCTTATCACGCAGCCATTAAACCTAATTTGATTAATAATAAGGAAAATTTTCTTATAAATATAAGATTAAACTTTCCAGAACTTCCAATAGAAAAAATAAAAAAACAGTTGAAGGAAGGTAAGTATTTTTATTTAAAAAGGAGAATAGACCCGATTGATAAAGAAAAACTTTTGAAACTTGGAGAAAAGGGCGTAATTTTTGAATCATTTCAATCAAGAATTTATACTCATGCTAATTTATTTAGCCATATAATTGGGCAAGTTGATTATGATAACTATGGTGTGTCGGGTATAGAGAAATATCTTGATAAAGAATTAAAAGACAAAAAATTACTTAATCAACCATTAAAAATTACTTTGGATGCAAATATCCAGCATCTTGTAAACATTGAACTTGAAAAAGCCCTCAACACTTTTGACGCCACCGGAGGTGCTGCAGTGCTTCTAGATGTCGATAATGGAGATATAATATCTTTAGTTTCACTACCAAATTTTGACATCAATAAAAGATCTCACCTTAAAGATAAAAAATATATAAATAAAATTACAAAAGGAGTTTATGAATTAGGCTCGATTTTTAAGACCTTTACTATTGCACTTGCGTTAGAAAATAATATTGTCACTCCTAAAACCATTATTCAAAATATTCCTGAGTCAATAAAATGTTCAAGATATAATATTTCAGACATAAAAAGATTTCCAAAAAAACTATCAGTAGAAGATATTTTAATCAGATCTTCAAATGTTGGTACATTACTTATAGCAAGAAAAATTGGAGAAGAAAAATACAAGCAGTTTATTAACGAAACAAATTTACTGAAAAGCCCTGATTTACAAATTGAAGAAGTTGGTAACCCTATTAATTTTGATTGGAACAAATGTAAGCTTGAAACAGTTTCTTTTGGACACGGCATTACTACAACACCTTTACAGGCAACGAGTATTTATGCTGCATTAGTAAATGGAGGTAAATTATTAAAAACTAACTTAGTTCTAAGAGAGAAAGATATCGAATATAAGAGATTAATTTCAGAAGAAACCAGTAAAAATATAAATAGTATTTTACGTAAAGTAGTTACTTCAAAAGAAGGTACCGCAAGTTTAGCTGATATTCACGGTTATAATGTAGGAGGCAAAACTGGGACATCTCAAAATTATGCGGATAAAAAGAAAAATTTAAATACTTTTATATCAGTTTTTCCAACACAAAAACCAAGATACACGCTATTAGTAATGCTCGAGAACCCTCAGATCGCTCACGATTTAGTATATAAATACCGAGGAATGAAAATAAAAGGAACTCGAAATGAAGCCGGATGGAATTCTGTATATGTAGCTGGCAAAATTATAGAAAAAATTGGACCAATTTTAGCCATAAATAACGAAGATTTTGATCACACTCATGTTGCTAAAAAAATTAATTAAAAATCTTCCAAACAACCAAAAAAAAATTAGAATTTTAGGTCTAGCAAGCAATAGTAAAAAAATTAAAAAAGGATTTATTTTTTTTGCAATCAAAGGACAAAAAATTAACGGAGAAAAGTTTATTAATGAAGCAATTGAGAAAGGCGCAATCGCTATAGTAAGTTCAAAAAATTGTAATTTTACTGACAAAAAAATTCCAGTTATAAAAAAATCTAGAATAAGAAATTTTTTAAGCGAGGTCTCATCACAATTTTATAAATTAAAACCAAAAAACATAATTGCCGTTACAGGAACTAACGGTAAAACATCCGTAGCAGATTTATTTTATCAAATTTTAAATCTCAACAAAGTCCCAGTGGCATCAATCGGAACTTTAGGTGTTAAATATAAAAAAAAAAAAATTAAATCTAAATTAACTACACCAGACACAATATCAATCCATAAAATACTTAAAGATATAAAAATTAATAATATTGAAAATGTTATTATAGAAGCTTCTAGCCATGGATTAAAACAAAATAGACTTGATCATATAAATTTAAAAGCAGGAATTTTCACTAACTTTACTCAAGATCATTTAGATTATCACAAAACAATGCAGTCATATTTAAATTCTAAACTTATTTTGTTTAAAAGTATTTTAGAAGAAAAAAAAAGCATTATTACTGATAAGTCAAATAAAGAATTTTCAATTTTAAAAAAAATTTCAAAACAAAAAAACTTACGTATGATAGATATAAATAAGATTAAGAATAATATAAATAAAAACACTGATCTAAAATTTAATGAATTTCAATTAAAAAACTTAGCAATGGCTATTGCAGCAGCTAAATTATGTAATTTAAAAGATAAACAAATTAATAGTGTATTAAAGAAAATACAAGATGTTGATGGAAGGTTAGAGTTAGTAAAAATTTTTCCTAATAATATTAAAGTTTTTATCGATTATGCGCATACACCAGATGCTTTATTAAAGGCTTTAGAGGCTCTGAAAAATTCGTACAGTAAAAATATTTCTTTAGTATTTGGATGCGGTGGTGATAGAGATTTTAAAAAAAGACCTTTGATGGCTAAGATTGCAAAATCTAACTGCAAAAAAATTTATGTGACTGATGATAATCCAAGAAACGAGAGACCAGAAAAAATTAGAAATGAAATTATTAAAAAAATTAGAAATAACAATTGTTTTAATATTGGCAGCAGGATTAAAGCTATTGAAACTGCAATAATAAATGCAGAGCCAAATGAGATTATTTTGATAGCAGGTAAAGGACACGAAACACAGCAAATTTATAAAAATAAAACCTTTTCAATATCTGACAAACAAATAATTAGAGGAATTAAAGTTAAAATTAAAATTTTAAAAAAAGATAATCAAAAATTCACACAAAATAAAAAAATTTTAGAAAAAATAAAAAAAGGCATCAAAGTAGAAAACTTTGATGGGATAGCTATTGACTCAAGAGAGGTAAAGAAAAACAACCTATTTCTTACAATTAAGGGAAAAAATAATGATGGATCAAAATTTATTGATAAAGCTTTAAAAAAAGGTGCGAAGTATATTGTTTCTTCAAATATTAAAAAAAAATATAAAAATAAAACGATAAGAGTAAAAAGTGAAATAAATTTTTTAAATAGTTTTGCGTCTCACAAAAGAAGCAATTCATCTGCAAAAATTTTAGCAATTACTGGTAGTATTGGAAAAACTTCATTAAAAAATTTGATTAAAGAATTGCTTCAAAATTTTGGAGAGACGTATGCCTCACCCAGATCATATAATAATCATTTTGGAGTACCTATAAGTTTATCTAACTTAAATATGCATCATAAGTTTGGCGTATTTGAAGTAGGGATGAGTAAAGCTGGAGAAATAAATAATCTTTCTAAACTTATTAAACCACATATAGGAATTATAACTAATATAAGCGAAGCTCACATTAAAAATTTCAGAAATATTAAAGGAATAGCCGAAGCAAAAGGAGAAATTATAAATAATATAGAGAGGGATGGAATACTAATTTTAAATCGTGATGATAAATTCTTTGATTATTTTAGAAAAAAAGCAGAATTTAAAAAAATAAAAATAGTTTCTTTCGGAAAAAATAAAAATGCTGATGTTCACCCTATTAAAATTTCAAGAAATAAAAAAAATATTAAATTAATTATTAAGGTTCAAAATCAAAATTTAAACCTAGAGGTAAAAAACATAAATATTTATAATGTTTTATCTTCATTGGCCTTACTAAAAGAACTAAATGTAGAATTAAATAAAATCTCAAAATGCTACAAAAATCACGAACCTTCTGAAGGAAGAGGAAAAATACATATTATAAAAAGATATAATAAAAACTTTAAATTAATTGATGAAAGTTATAATGCCAATCCACTTTCAGTTAAAAATGCAATTATGAATTTAAGCTCAATAAAAAAAAAAAATTTTAAAAAATATTTACTTTTAGGTGATATGCTTGAGTTAGGTAAAAAATCCGACATGTATCATAAAAATTTATCTGAAGTTATTAACAATTCAGATATAGATAAAGTGTTTGTAAAAGGAGTAAAAACACTTACTACTTATAAATATATACTTAAAAAAAAACGTGGAAACGTCTTTCAACACAACGAAGATGTAGATTTTACTTTAAACAAAATTATAGCTAAGAATGATTATTTAATGATTAAAGGATCAAACGCAACAGGACTCAATAATTTGAGTAAAAGATTTATTAAAGGGTATTAAATGCTATTCCATTTTTTTACATCATTGATTGAGCAATACACATTCTTTAACGTCTTTAAATATTTAACATTTAGAACTGGTTTGTCTGTAATGACATCACTCATACTAGTTTTTTTAATCGGAGCGCCTTTAATTAAAATTTTTTCTGAAAGAATGATTACAGGACCAATTAGGCAAGATGGCCCAATAGACCATATTATCAAAAAATCGGGCACACCTACAATGGGGGGAGTAATTATAATTATTGGAATAATTTCAAGCACACTTCTTTGGGCAGATTTAAGAAATATTTATGTTTGGACGTTGATATTTGTATCAATAAGCTTAGGAGGCCTAGGCTTGCTTGACGATATTTTAAAAATAAAATTTGAAAATTCTAGAGGTCTCAAATCAAGTTATAAATTTGCAGGTCAATTTTTAATTGCAGTGATTACATTATTTATTTTAATGAAATTTTCAGAACATGAATATTTGTTTAATCTTTATTTTCCATTTTTTAAAAATTTGATTTGGGATATGAATTTATTTTTTATACCATTTGGTTTGTTTGTGATAATTGGAGCGTCAAATGCAGTTAACTTGACCGATGGACTTGATGGTTTAGCTACTGTGCCTGTAATGTTGGTTGCACTTTCATTTACTTTAATTTCATACGTTGTTGGTAACACAATTTTTTCTGAATATCTTCAAATTCAATATATACCAGATGTGGGCGAGCTTTCCATTTTTTGCGGTTCAGTAGTTGGCGCTTGTTTAGGTTTTCTTTGGTACAATGCACCTCCCGCTAAAATTTTTATGGGTGATACGGGTTCACTTTCTCTAGGCGGATCACTCGCAGCGATTGCTATAATTGTTAAACACGAGATTGTCTTAGCAATTATAGGAGGATTATTTGTTTTAGAAACAGCTTCTGTAATTATTCAAGTAATTTCATTTAAAATGACTGGAAAAAGAATTTTCAAAATGGCACCAATTCATCATCATTTTGAAAAAAAGGGTTGGGCTGAATCAACAATAGTAATTCGTTTTTGGATTATAGCCATTATTTTAGCTCTAATTGGACTAGCTACTTTAAAACTAAGATAAAAATGGTTTCTTTTTCAAACTTTAAAAATTTATCTTTTTTAGTTTATGGATTAGGAGTGACAGGACAATCTGTAGTACGTTTTTTTAAAAAGAATAAAATTAACAATTATAAAGTCTGGGATGATAAAAATAAAAATCTGTATAGAAATAAAAGAACTATCAATTTAAATGACACCTTGAAGGACGTCAATTATATAGTTTTAAGTCCTGGAGTTAGCCTAAGTAAATCTAAAAAAAAATTAGTTAAATATAAAAATAAAATAATAACTGATATTGATTTACTTTATTTATTAAATAGAAATTTTAAAAGTATTGTAGTTACAGGAACAAATGGAAAATCAACTACTTGTAAAATAATAAATCATCTACTTAAAAATAATAATATCAAAACTTTGTTAGGAGGAAATATCGGAACACCTGTTCTAAACTTAGATTTAAAAAAAAATATTTTTTTAGTTATTGAAGCATCTTCTTATCAGCTTGCACATTCAAAATTTATATGCCCAGATTATGCATTCTTACTTAATATTACTAATGATCATTTAGATTGGCACGGAAGTATGAAAAATTATGTTAATTCTAAATTTAAAATTTTTGAATTACAAAAAAAGAATCAATATTCATTTGTAAACATTAAATTCAAAAAAAAATTTAAACAAAAAAAATTTTTAAGTAAATTAATTATTCCAAAAAAAGAAGACTACAAAAAACTCAAATATAAAATAAAAAATATTTATATAAAATCTAATATAAATGATGAAAATATGAGCAATGTTTTTAAATTTTCAAAATTATTAAATATAAGTGAAAGTTCTTTTATAAAATCAATGAATACATTTACTGGTTTGCCTCACAGATATGAATTTTTTTTAAAAAAAAAGAATATTAATTTTATAAATGATTCAAAAGCCACTTCATTTCAAGCAACTAAATTTGCTCTTGAGAATACAAAAAACATCTTTTGGATACTTGGTGGGCTTCCAAAAAAAAATGATAAGATTATTTTAAAGGGCTTACGAAATAATATAATTAAGTCTTATATAATTGGTAGAAATATAAATTTTTTTAAGAATCAAATAAAAAAAAAAATAGATTTTAATGTGACTAAAAACCTAAAAAACTCAATTATTAAAGCTCTTAAAGATATCAAAATATTAAAGAATGAAAAAAATACTGTTTTGTTTAGTCCAGCAGCAGCCTCTTTTGATCAATTTTTGAATTTTGAAATGAGAGGAAATGAATTTAAAAAATTAAGCAGATATTATGCAAGAAAATACATTTAGATTTATATTCATTAATTATTGGCGTAATATTGATAAAAAAATTTTTTTTTCTTTTTTAATTTTGTTTTTTCTTGGACTATTTTTTTCATTTTCCTCTACCTCATCATTAGCTGGCGAAAGACTTGACAAAGATTATTATTTTTTTTTTTCAAAACATTTAGTTTTTACAATCCTGTCTTTGATTATTATGGTAATAATTTCAGTTATTGAAACTCCTATTCTAAAAAAAGTTGTATTACCGTTATTTATATTTTCTTTTATATTTTTAGCATTGGTGCCTATTATAGGCGTAGAAGTCAAAGGAGCAAAAAGATGGCTAGATTTTTATTTTTTCAGGTTTCAACCCATAGAATTATTAAAACCTTTTTTTATTCTTGTTACTGTTAAAATATTAACTCTAGAAAAAGTACAAAACACTCAAATCAAATATCTTTTTAGTTTTTTATTATTATCTTCAGTCATTATTCTTTTGATTGACCAACCTGATTTAGGACAATCAATGTTATTAATTGGTAGTTGGGTTGCCACAGTATTTATTTCAGGTGTAAACTTATTTTATATTTTTGGGTTTTTTTCATTTTTTTTATTTTTTATCACTTTACTTTTATTTTCAATGCCTGAAAAATTTGGCTATATTACAAATCGCCTGATCTCATTTGTTGATCCCAACCAAGGTGATAAATTTCAGTCTTCGTCAGCTTTAGACGCTATAAAAATTGGAGGCCTAAAGGGACAAGGAATGGGAGAAGGAATTTTAAAAGATAGAGTTCCAGAGGCACATACAGATTATATCATTGCAGTAATTTCAGAAGAGTATGGTTCTATAATATCAATAACGATTATTTTGATTTTTTTATATATTGCTTTTAGAATAATAAAAAGTTGTATCAATCAAGAAGATCAAATAATAAAAACTTCTCTATGTGGTTTAGCAACATTATTAATTTTTCAAACCTTTATACACATTGGAGTTAATACAAATTTATTGCCTACAACCGGAATGACGTTACCTTTTTTAAGTTATGGAGGATCTTCTTTGATTGGAAGTGCTATTTTGGCGGGAATAATTTTGAATTATACTAAAAATAGCACTTATCTTTATGAATAAAACAAAAGTATTAATAGCAATTGGTGGAACAGGTGGACATGTATTTCCTGGATGCAGTTTAGCAGAACATTTGAATGGAAACAAACATGCAGTTAAGTTAATAACCGACAAAAGGGGTTACAAATTTTTACAAGAATATAAAAATTTTAAAATTTATATTTTACCTTCCTCACCTTTTATTAGAAAAAATATTATTACAATAGTTCATTCTTTTTTATTAATTTTATATTCTATTTTAATATCGTTAATTTTTTTAATTTTTAATAGACCATCAATTATTTTTGGAATGGGTGGATACGCATCATTTCCAATTTGTATTGCAGCAACTATTTTGAGAATAAAATTTGTTATTTATGAAAATAATCTAATTATAGGAAAAGCAAATAGATATTTACTACCTTTTGCAAAAAGAATATTTGTCTCCTTTAAAGATCTTGAAGGAATTCCAAAAAAATATGAAAATAAAATCTGTCAAATTGGAAATATTATTAAAAAAAAGATTATTAATTTTACTGAAGAAAAAAAAGAAACCAAAAAGCTAAATATATTAATTCTTGGTGGTAGCCAAGCAGCTAAAATTTTTGCAGAAATACTTCCGTATATTTTTGAAAAATGTATGAAAGAAAAAATTCATTTCAAGATTTATCAACAATGTTTACCCAATCAAAATGAAAAGCTTAATGCAATTTACCAAAATGCTGGAATAGATTTTGAAATCTTTAATTTTAGTAACAATTTAATTGAGTATTTTTCAAAAGTAAACTTAGCCATAACAAGGGCTGGTTCATCCATGTTAGCTGAACTTTCAAATGCCAATATTCCTTTTGTTTCAATCCCACTTCCATCATCAGCGGATAATCATCAATTAAAAAATGCCAGTTTTTATAAAAGAAAAAATTTTAGTTTTCTGATAGAGGAAAAAAATTTAAATAATGAGCTATTTTCTTTAATTAATTCAATTTATAAAGATAGATCAATATTAGAAAAAATTAAAATTAACCAAAGACAATTTTCTGACAAAAATGTTTTCAACAATATAAATAAAGAATTAAATAAATTATTTTATGAGAAAAATTAATTTAGGTCAAAAAGATCTCATACATTTTATAGGAATTGGCGGTATTGGTATGAGTGGTTTAGCCCAAATAATGAGAAACATGGGCTTTAAAATTCAAGGTAGCGATCAAACTAAAAATAAAAATACTAATAATTGTTCAAAATTAGGAATTAAAGTTTTTATAGGTCATTCAAGAAAAAATGTAAAAAAATCTTCTATATTAGTTAAATCGTCAGCTATAAAAAACAATAACAGTGAAATAAAATATGCTTTAGAAAAAAAAATTCCTATATATTCGAGAGCTGAAATTCTTGCTGACATAGTTTCTCTTAAAAAAAATATAATTATTACAGGTTCACACGGAAAAACAACGACTACATCTTTAGTTGGAAAGATTTTATCCGATCAAAAACTTGACCCTACTATTATAAACGGGGGGGTAATAAATTCACTTAAAAGTAACGCAAAACTTGGCAAGGGAGACTGGTCAATTTTAGAAGCAGATGAGTCAGATGGAAGTTTTTTAAAACTTCCAGTAAATTATTCAATCGTAACTAATATTGATTATGAGCATATTGATTTCTATAAAGATTATAAAAATTTAGAAAATTCATTTATTAAATTTATAGAAAAAACTCCTCCAACTGGTAAATCAATTATTTGTATAGATAACAAGAATATTAATAAAATATTCAACAAAATAAAAAATAAAAATATACTTACTTATGGTGAAAGTAAAAAAGCTAATTATCAGATATCAAATATAAGATATAATATTGATTATTCTGTATTTGACTTAAGTTTCAAAAATAACGAGAGAAAAAAGAAAAAAATTAAAAATATTTATGTAAAATTGCTAGGAAAACATAATGTGCTTAATGCCGCTGCCGCTGTTGCAGTGTGCTTAAACCTTGGTGCAGATCAAAATATAATTAAAAAATCATTAAAAAAATTTTCCGGTGTTCAGAGAAGAATGACAAAAATATTTACAAATAAAAAAAATGATTTTTATGATGATTATGCACACCATCCGACTGAAATAAAATCCATATTAGATGGTATAAAAAATGTTTATAATGATAGAAAAATTATATCAGTTTTTGAACCCCATCGTTACTCAAGAGTACTGTCTTTAAAAAATGAATTTGCCAAATCTTTCATAAAATCTGATTTAGTACTTGTTTGTCCATTATATGCAGCAGGAGAAAAGAAAAATTTTAAATATAATCATCTTAATTTTGCAAAATTGATTTCTAAATTGTCACGAACTCAAGTAATTTTAATAAAAGATCAAAAAGAATTAGAAAAATATTTGAAGAAAAATTTAATAAAAAATGAACTTATAATCGGTATGGGTGCTGGAGCAATATCAAAATGGATGAGAGAATTAAAGTCAGTTTTATGAGCTTAAATGCAGATATAGTAAAAAAATTTAGTAATAATTTTTCAAAAAATATAAAACTTTCTAACTTTAGCTGGTTTAATTTAGGTGGACCAGCTGAATATTTTTTTAAACCAGAAAATAAAAATCAATTAATTGAATTTCTTAAAATAAATAAAAAAAATAAATTTAAAATTACAATTTTGGGTGCGGGTTCAAACACTCTTGTAAGAGATAATGGTATAAAGGGTGTTGTGATAAAACTTGGGCCTAGTTTTTCTAAAATAAAATTAATAGATAAAAATATCATCGAGGCCGGTGCAGGAGCGTTAGATCGTAAAATAGCTAATTTTGCTAAGGAAAATGGGATAGGAAATTTAGAGTTTTTATCTTGTATTCCAGGTTCAATAGGAGGAGGGATTGTTATGAACAGTGGATGCTACGGAAATGATATTTCTAAAGTTTTATTGTCAATAAAGGTGATCGATATACACACATGTCAAGAAAAAGAGATAAAAAGTGAAGATATAGAGTTTTTTTATAGAAATACAAATTTACCTAAAGGGCTTATTATTTTCTCCGTAAAATTGAGAGGAAAAATTTTACCTAAAGACCAAATTGAAAAAAAACAAAATGAAATGATAAAAAAAAAGAAAATATCTCAACCAAGTCAGATAAAGACTTGCGGAAGTACATTTAAAAATATTTCCAAAGAAAAGAAAGCATGGATGATAATTAAAGAAACAGGATGTGATAAATTTAATGAAGGTGATGCCACAATTTCTGAAAAACATTGCAATTTTTTTGTTAATAAAGGAAAAGCAAAGTCAGCCGATATTGAGAAGTTAATAAATAAAGTAAAAAAAAAAGTGAGCGACAAAACAGGAGTTAATCTAGAATTAGAGATTAAAATTGTAGGTGAATAAAAAAAAATTTAAAAAGGTTTTAGTGGTACTTGGTGGAACATCAGGAGAAAGAGCCGTAAGCCTTCAAAGCGGCAAAGCTTGTATTGAGGCATTAAAAGAAAAAAAATATAATGTAAGAACTTTTGATCCTAAATTTAAGAATTTCAATTTAATTGATAAGAAAAATACAGATGTTATCTTTAATGCTTTACACGGCAAAGATGGTGAAGATGGAGTTGCTCAAAGTTATTTTGAATATTTAAAAATACCTTACACACACTCAGGTGTAATTAGTTCATTTAATTCAATGAATAAAATTATATCAAAAGAAATATTTATAAAAAATAAAATTCTAACACCGAAATATATTATGTTAAAAAAACTAGACTTTACCAAAAAAGTAAAGACTTCCTTAGCAAATAAAAAAATTGAATATCCAGTTGTTGTAAAGCCTGTAAATGAAGGCTCTAGTCTAGGAGTCAAAATTTGCAAGAATCTTGGTGATTTAAAAATAAAATCTAAAATTTTATTTAAAAAATATAATCAATTAATATTTGAACAATATATAGGTGGTCAGGAAATACAGGTTGCAGTAATTAATAAAGTTCCAGTTGGTGCGATCGAATTGATTCCAAAAAGGTTATTTTATGATTATAAAGCTAAGTATACTAAAGCGGCAAAAACAGAGCATATCATGCCGGCAAGATTAAATAAAAAAAAATACAAAGATGTGTTAAAAATTGCTAAACAGGCTCATAAAGCTTTAGGGTGCAAAGGGGTAACTAGATCGGATTTTAAATATTACAAAAAAAAATTTTTTCTTCTTGAAATTAATACACAACCAGGAATGACAAATTTATCGCTTGTTCCTGAAATTGCCAAATATAAAAGCATAAGTTTTTCTAATTTAGTTGAAAAAATATTGTTGGATGCAAGCATTAATAGATGAAAAAACGATTTTTAATCGCTACTGCCTTACTACTGCTGTTAACTACATATAATTCTAATAAAAATTTAAGTTTTTACGAAAAATTTAATGTTAAAAAAATTGTAATAAATAACAACTTTAATTTTAAAGAAGAAGAAATCAAAAAAGATTTATCCTTTTTATATAATACAAATATTTTTTCAGTACAGTCTCGAAATATAATTAAACAATTAAACGACGACAGTTTCATAGAAAGTCTTGAAATTAAAAAGATTTATCCAAATAAACTTAAAATAAAAGTCTTTGAAAAAAAACCGGTGGCTATTTTACAGAATAAAAAAAAAAAATTTTATTATACCGACAAGGGATATGTAATAAATTATACAGATATAGACAAATTTAAGAATTTACCTATAGTTTTTGGTAGTAAAAAAAATTTTAAAGATCTCTTAAATGATCTTAAAGAGATCAATTTTCCAACACAGAAAATAAAGTCTTTTTATTTTTTTGAATCTAATAGATGGGATTTAATTACGTATAAAAATCAAACAGTAAAATTACCTATTAAAAATTATGATAAAAGTTTAAAAAACTTTATGAATATATATCAAAAAGATAATTTTAATAAATTTTCAACTTTTGATTACAGGATTAATAACCAATTAATTTTAAAATAATTAATGCAAATTAATACACCAACTCTCATTATAGAAATAAAAAATTCAGAATATATTTTTGTAGTTGGGGAAAATAATGAAGATAATAATTTTAAATTGCTTTATAAAAATATTATTCAAACTTCATTAACTAATGATAATAAAATTTTTGACTATGAATCAATATATAAAGTTTTAAAAAAGAATATTTATTTAATTGAGCAAAAATTTAATTTTACTTTCAAAGAAACAATTTTAATTTTAAATAATTTTGAATGTTCTTTTTCTAATTTTACAGGATTTAAAAAATTAAATGGATCTCAATTAACAAAAGAAAATGTTTCATATATTTTGAATTCCCTTAAATCGAAAATAAACGAATTAGAAAAGAATAAAACAATTCTTCATATTTTTAGTTCAAAATATAATCTTGATCAAAAATCTGTTGAGAATTTACCCATCGGTTTGTTTGGAGATTTTTATTCTCAAGAATTAACTTTTTTTTTGATCAACAGTAATGATTTGAAAAATTTTAACAATATATTTAATAGATGCAACCTAAGAATAAAAAAAATACTTTTAAAGAGTTTTGTCGAAGGTGTTAATTTAATAAATAAAAATAGTTTAGAAACTTTCTTTAAAATTGTAATAAAAAAAGATTATTCTGAATTAATTTTTTTTGAAAATTCTGCTTTAAAGTTTACACAATATTTTAACTTTGGGTCAGATATTATAATAAAGGATATATCTAAAATTACATCTTTAAAAACAGAAGTTGTTAAAAAATTAATATCCAATTCTACCTTCAGGAGTGAATCTTTTGAGCAAAATATTAATGAAAAGTATTTTGAAAATGGTAATTTTAGAAAGATAAAAAAAAAATTAATATACGATATTGCCAGGGCTAGAATTCAAGAAATGGCTAATTTAATTTTACTAAATAACATTAATTTTACCGGTTTTTTTAAAAAAATGAGATCTGTCTATTTAAAAATTGATGATCAAATGAACCTTAGTTGCTTTGATGATAGTTTTGAGAAATCATTCTCAAAAAAAAGTTTTTACAAAATCAAGCTAATACAAGAGAATTTATCAGCTAAAGATTCAATATATCACGATGCAAGTAAGATTGCCCATTTTGGATGGAAAAAAGAGGCTATTCCCGTAACCCAAAATAAACATTCATTCATTTCAGGGATTTTTAGGTCTTTTTTTGAGTAATTAATTGTTATTTTTCGTAATATTTGTTGTTTTAAGTACCATTCTTGAATTTTGTATAAGGTATCAATGAATAACATCTTTCAACAAACTATTTCCAAATCAATAGAATTCAAAGGTGTGGGCTTGCATTCGGGGAAGATTTCAAACGTGAAGCTTATACCAGCTGAAGATAATCAGGGAATAGTTTTTAAAAGAACTGACTTAAAAGATGAAAATATAATTAAAGCTGATTATAAAAACGTATCATCAGCTAAACTTTGCACTACTCTAGAAAATCACTCAGGAGTAAAAGTCTCAACAATTGAGCATTTATTAGCTGCTTTTTATATTGCTGGGATAGACAATATAATTGTGGAGATTGATAATGAAGAAGTTCCAATAATGGATGGATCATCAGTTGATTTTATAAGAATTTTACAAAATGCAGGAAAAACACGACAACCATCAAAAAGAAAATTTTTAAAAATTTTAAGTAAGGTAGAACTGGAAGATAAAGGCAGGAAGATTTCTGCAGAACCGGGTGATTTGACTTTTGAAGTTAAATTTCAATTAAACTACTCGAATAATATAATTGGCCAACAAGAGAATTCAATAAATTTTTCTTATGATAATCTAACAGATGTATATTCTTCTAGAACGTTTTGTTTATATGAAGATATTGAAAAAATTAAAAAAATTGGTCTTGCTAAGGGTGGGTCATTGAATAACGCAGTAGTGGTTGATCAAGACAAAATTATAA
>Ga0209335_10002261_pt1 | contig 20572 bp, 25 predicted proteins | sample COG_09_FD_184753 | JGI IMG/M metagenome (GOLD analysis project Ga0209335, IMG submission 184753) | Pelagic Microbial community sample from North Sea - COGITO 998_met_09 (SPAdes) (version 2) | ecosystem: Environmental > Aquatic > Marine > Neritic zone/Coastal water | place: Helgoland, sampling...
AATCTGAAACAGATTCATTCAAGTAAATGGGAAAAACAATTGAACGTAGGAAATCATCGGTTGTATAAAATACAAAACGATATAGCTAATTATGATTTTAGAACTGATAAATATGATCTTGTTTACTTTGATGCGTTTAGCCCAGAAGCGCAACCTAAGCTATGGACTGAAGCTATTTTTTTAAAGATGTATCACGCAATGAAAGAAGGAGGTGTGTTGGTTACCTATTGCGCAAAAGGAGTCGTAAAACGCACACTTAAATCTGTAGGTTTTACGCTAGAACACCCTCCTGGACCTCCAGGAAAAAGGGAAATAACCAGAGCAACAAAGTTATGAGTTCACTAAGGAAATTTAACATTAGAGTGTATGGCCTATTGTTCAGTAATGAAGGGGATATTCTAGTTTCTGATGAAGCGCGTTTTGGTAAAAAGTTTACAAAATTTCCAGGTGGGGGATTAGAGTTTGGAGAAGGTATAATTGATTGTTTAAAAAGGGAATACATTGAGGAACTTAATCAAAGAGTTGAGATATTAGAACATTTTTATACGACAGATTTTTATCAGAAATCAGCATTTGATAACCAAAATCAATTAATTAGCATTTATTATATTGTTAAACCTATTGGTGGTGTCAATTTTAAAATATCAACAACTCCGTTTGATTTTGATGTAAAATCATCTGATTTACAGTCGTTTAGATTTGTGTCTATAAAAACTCTTTCAGAAAATAATTTTACCTTCCCCATCGACAAACACGTTGCTCGTTTAATAAAAGATACCTTTACAAGATGAAGCGAACACTTTTTATTATTTCTTGCATAGTTGCAATTAGTTCATGTGCGCCATCTCGGTATGTTAGACCATTAGAAAAGGGGCAGAAAGCTATTACGGGCAATTTTGGAGGGCCTTTACTCAAGTTTTCAGGATTGACGATTCCTTTGCCATTAACAGCAATAGCTGTTGGTTATGGGATAAAAGATGGTTTAACTATTTATGGAGGAATGCATACGACAGCATTGTCGTTTGGTGTAATTCAAGGCGAACTTGGTGTCGTTAAAGAATTTGTTAAACCAGACTCTTTGAATAAATTTAAGCCTGGTTTTAGTATGTCTTACACCACTAATTTATTAGTTGATACATGGGAAAAGAATTTCAAGTTTTGGCCCCAGGTAGATGCGAATTTATATTGGAACTATAACCTAAATAGAAACGACTATTTCTATATAGGAATATCTAATTGGTTTGAACTGTCTGGATTCAGAGCGCATGACGAACCGCAGCTTAATCATTGGATATTTAATCCACAAGTTGGTATTGTATTCGATCAACCCAACTGGAGTTATAATATTGAAGCAAAATACTTGGCAACAAATTATAGCAATCAAAATATAGTTGTTGATTATGCAAAGCCCTGGGGTGAAAATGGAGGGTTGGGAATTTATTTAAGTATTTCAAAAAAATTCTAATGAGATTTTTGTTTATTACAATAGTGCTGTTTAGCTTAAGTTCTTGTTTTAGGTTAGATTCTTTTATGTACAATAGCGATTCGACCATCACAGAATACAAATTAGATGATTTTGATGATGAACAGGATTTTATTTTAGATGACAGTTACGATATTCCTGAGGATAAAATTCAGTTGTTTACCTTATCTGTGGGTGTTGATAACCATGAAATTTACTGTTTGTACATCGGTAATCAGAATACCATAAATACGGATACGGTTATTTTTTATAATCATGGCAACAAAGATCATATGGATTTTTACTGGCAAAGGGCAAAGTTATTAGCCCATACTGGGGGTAAAATGCGATATGGTGTAATGATGATAGACTATAAAGGCTATGGTTTAAGTGGTGGGCAATCATCTGAATCAGGCTTGGTAGAAGACACTAAAGAGGCATTAAGTTGGTTATACGACCAAGGATTAAGAAGCGATCGTTTAATTATTTATGGTTTTAGTTTAGGAACTTGCCCAGCTATAACTATTGCAGGTGATGTTACTTCTGTTCTTGTTCCAGCGAGATTGATTACGGAGGCACCATTTGCTTCAACTGATGTTATGGCGGCTGACGGTGGCTTGCTCGACATGCCTGGGTCTTATTATACTTCTGACAGGTTTGAGAATGCTGAATATATTAAAGATGTTGAGCAACCGTTTCTTTGGATACATGGTACAGCAGATGATTTCTTAAGTATTAAAACCCATGGAGAAGTGGTTTATAAGAATTACGATGGTTTATATAGTCAAGCAGAGAGAGTAATTGGCGCAGGCCATAGCACCGTGCCTCAAACTATTGGTTTTGTAGAGTATAATAAGCTTCTAGAGAGTTTTATTACTAAGAAAATATGAAACAGGTTCTTTTTGTTGTAGTAATTTTCTTTTCCACCATACTGAGTATAGCTCAAACGCTATCTGAGAAAGATAAAAGCGCGATTCATAATGTTATGGTACAACAAGAAAAGTGCTGGAATGCTGGTGATATTGATTGCTTTATGAATGGGTATTGGAGGTCAGATTCCCTAAAGTTTATTGGCAGAAAAGGGTTGACTTACGGTTGGCAGCAAACGCTTGATAATTATAAAGAGAGTTACCCAGATAAGGCCGCAATGGGTCAATTAACATTTGACATTCTCTCAACTGAATTGCTCTCAGAAGGTGCAGTTTTATTAATTGGAAAATGGCACTTGAAAAGAGAAGAGAATGAGGATTTAGGCGGACACTTTTCCTTAAATTGGAAAAAGATTGGCAGTAAGTGGGTGATTATGGCCGATCACTCCTCATAAATTGTTGTATATTATCAACAACTGTCTCGTTTTCAGATATAAAATTATAATTTCGCATTTCAATTCAAAAATGGATTATGATGGCTAATAGACTTATTACTTGTTTGATTATCAGTGCTTTATCGGCTAATGTATTTGGTCAAGCAAACGTAAAAGAAGCAGATAATCTTTTGTATACTGGGAGTTTTGAAGATGCTCTTGAAATGTATCTAGAAGTTCTTGAAGAAGAACCTGAGAATATTGCTGTACATTATAAGGTTGCAGTATGCTATTTGAATACTAATGTGGATAAGACACTATCGGTAAAATATTTGGAGCGGTTTATCGCTGAAGGAGAATTTGACAATAATGCAAATTATCTATTAGGCAGAGCATATAGTTACTCCGGTGAGTTTGATAAAGCAGAAAAAAAATTCTATGAGTTTATAGCGCTTGGAGGTGGAACTGCATCCTCAGGAGCCGAAAGTCAAAAGCAGATTGAATATTGCAAAAACGCTAAAGAATTAATGAAGTTCCCTGTTGATGTAACTTTTGAAAATCTTGGAGCTGGAATTAATTCTAATATGCCAGATTATTTCCCATTTGTTCCAATAGATGAGTCTTTACTTATTTTTAACACTGCTCGTGATGATGGAAGCACCTCTTATGCTGATGGCACATTCGCCTCTAATATTTATATATCAAATGTTGTTGATGGTCAATTTACAAATGCTGTTCCGCTTAGTTCTAATGTTAACGATGATGAAATCAACGAGGAAATTGTTGGATTATCTGCTGATGGAAATACGATGTTAATCTATAAAGAAGATAAAGCTGGTATTGGCAATTTATTCATCACTGTGCGTGAAGGTAATGATTTTGAAGTGCCTGTTAAGTTAGAGTCTACAATTAATTCTAAAAGTCATGAAATATCGGCAACTATTTCTGCGAATGGGAACACTATAATATTTGCTAGTGACAGGAAAGATGGATTGGGAGGCACTGATCTTTATGTTTCTAAAAAACTACCTATTGGTGGTTGGGGCCCCGCTCAAAATCTTGGTTCAATAATAAATACCGAGTATGACGAAGACTTTCCAAATTTATCGCCAGATGGAAAGATGCTGTATTTTAGTTCCAAGGGACACGTAAGTATGGGAGGGTACGACATTTTTAAGGCCGAATGGAACGGTTCAACAAAGCAATTTGAAAATGTTAGGTCAATTGGGTATCCAGTAAATACACCTTATGATGACATGAACTACAGGGTTTCTGATAATGGAAGATATGGGTATCTTGCTTCTATACGGCCTGAGGGAAAAGGAGATATGGATATTTATAGAGTTACTTTTAATAAGGTAGAACCTTATTATTCAGCCATTTTAGGATACATTACCACTAATGACCCAAACAACAGAGCTGAAGATGCATTCTTGTCCATTACCGACAACAAAACAGGTGATATTGTTGGAGATTATTTACCTAATCTGCGAAACATGAAATATATAATTATACTGCCACCTGGAGAATATAATTTGTATATAGAAGCAACTGGCTTTCATCCTTTGTCGGAAGATATAAATATCCTTGATAAAAGTGATTTTCAATCAGAGATACTGAAAGATTTTACGTTGAAGAAGTTATAGCGGAGTGCAAATTAGTCTTACTCTTCTTATTATAATTGTAACGGTTGCTGTTTCTATTCTTGCGTTTAATAAAAAGGAATATTTCTACCGATTTCAGTACAACCCGTATGTCGTAAAACACAATAGACAATGGTATAGGATTTTTAGCCATGCGTTGATTCACGGAGACTATATGCATCTGTTTTTCAACATGTATGTACTTTATAATTTCGGAACCATTACAGAAGAATACTACATTGGCGTTTTTGGTGTCAAAGGAATTTTTCTTTACGGTTTTCTCTACATTGGAGGAATTATGTTTGCAGCATTACCAGCATATAAAAAGCATAACGAAAATAGTTATTATAACTCTGTAGGAGCATCTGGGGCCGTTTCAGCTGTGCTATTTGCTTCAATATTGTTTATGCCGACAGCAGGGTTGCGGATTATGTTTATACCCATAAGTATTCCTGCATTTATTTTTGGTTTTCTTTATTTAATGTTAGAAGCCTATATGGATAAAAAGAGTAGCGATAACATTGCACATGATGCGCATATTTGGGGAGCTTTGTTTGGTGTGGTTTTTACAATTGTATTGAAACCTTCAATTGTGATTTATTTCATAGAAGAGGTTAATGTTTATTTAAATAGTTTCTTTTGAGAAAGGTTATTTTTTTAGATAGAGACGGTGTAATCAACGAAGAGCGAGGAGAACACACTTTTCGGCAACAAGATTTTAGATTTGTAAACGGTTTTTTCGATTCGGTAAAAAAGTTTGTTAAAAGTGGATACGAATTAATAATCATCACCAATCAATCAGGAATTACTAAAGGATTGTATACTCATGAAGAGCTGTTAAATTTGCATTCATGGATGTTACAAGAGTTTACCAAGAATGGACTTTCTGTTTTGGAAGTGTTTTACTGTCCACATTTTACCGAATTAGGAAAATGCATATGCAGAAAACCAAATTCTAATATGCTCGAACGAGCGATTGCGAAATACAAAGTAGATGTAGCTAAGTCTTATATGATTGGCGATAGCCAACGAGATATCCAAGCAGCGGCAAAAGTAGGAGTGAGTGGTGTTAAAATTGAATCAAATAGTTCGCTGCGTTTGGTTGAGGAATTAATAGCTTTGTAACATAACATGGGTAGCATTAATTACAACGGAAAATTAACAGAAGAGAATCAACCAATTTTCGACATCAACAATCGTGGGTTCCGATATGGTGATGCACTTTTCGAAACAATTCGAGTTATTGATGGTAAAGCCTGTTTTTTTCATAGTCATTTTGATAGGTTGAGTAAAGGAATGCAACTGCTGGAGATGAGCTTAAATTTGACCAATGATGAGTTGCTAGAGGAAGTTGAACAGCTAATTGCAGCAAATAATATTACTGAAGGAGCTCGGCTTAGAATTACAGTGGTCCGAAACTCTGGGGGATATTATACTCCTAAAACGAACTTGAGTTCCTTTGTAATTGAAGCGATACAATTGCCAAATAATCGATACGAATTAAATGAAACCGGTTTAACTATCGATTTATATGAGAAACATCGTAAAACGATTAACGAGCTTTCATCTCTTAAATCCACAAACTGCCTAACCTATATTTTGGCAGGTCAATATAAAAAAGCAAAAGGTTTTGACGACTGCGTTTTATTGAATGAGCTTGGCAGTATTGCAGAATGCGTGAGTTCAAATTTATTTGTGGCCTACAATGGTGTATTATACACTCCATCTTTAAACCAGGGTATTGTTCCTGGTATTATGCGTCAGAAAGTTATTGAGGTCTGTAAAGAAATTAGTATGGAAGTGCAAGAGTGTCCTCTTAGTCCACAGGTTTTACATCGTGCGGATGAAGTATTCTTAACCAACGCTATTTCAGGAATGAAGTGGGTTGGAGCATACCGTGGTAAAAGATACTTTAATAAAGTGTCCAAAATGCTTACCGAAAAACTCAACGAAAAAGCTAGTTCAAAGTCGGGTCAACAGGAAACTTTGCCATCATAGCAAAATTAGTACCCAAATCACTTAATACTTTTTGCCATAATTTATCAATTTCGGTAGACATAACTTGTTCAACAGTTGCATCTGCTACAATCCAAGAACGCTGTCGCATTTCTTTATCAAGTTGAGTTTCGTCCCAGCCGCTATAACCAGTAAAAAAACGAACTTCTTTGCTGCCAGCTTTCCCTGAGATAAGAAGAGATTTTAGGTCGTTAAATTCACCACCCCAATATAAATTATCAATTATGTGGTGGCATCCCTTTATTTTATCTCCCAAGGTATGAAGGTAGAATAGACTTGTATTATCAACAGGTCCACCAACGTAGAGTGGCCCATCAAAACGCGGGAAATTATCGATAGCCTCTTCAATCGGAATATCAAGCTCTCTATTTAATACAAAACCAACAGATCCTTCATTGTTGTGCTCCGTTAAAAAAATTACGGTACGGCTAAAATTTGGGTCAGGTAAAAAGGGCTCAGAAATAAGAAATTTTCCTTTTTCTGGAGTTCCTAGATCTAGGCTATCAATTCTATTAAAAAATGTATCGTTCACTTATTGTTGTATGGTATACAATGATATAATAATTCTTGGAAATATAACAATACGTCTGTTACAACTAACAATAATTTATTTAATGAAGGGCGGCCCTAATAGGTAATTCCTTACATATGTTTCCTTCAATTTCGTTCAATTCATGCAATCGCTTGTACACGATATCTTCGTTCCAATACTTTAATGCTAAATCCACAAACAAATTTCCATGTTTCGCCTCCGAGGTCCAGAGTTTTTTATAGAATGTCTTTAATTCATCATCTTCTAGTGCATCAGCAATCATTTTAAAACGTTCGGCTCCCCTACATTCAACAATGGAAGCTATAAGCATTCTATCCATTAATCGTTCATCTCTTCCATGCCTGCATGAGTCTATCAATTGCTTGATATAAATATCTTGAGGGATTTCGTGATTTAAACTGATTCCTCTTTTAGCCATTATGCCATACACATCTTGAAAGTGCTCAAGTTCTTCAATCCCTGTTTCTATCAGTTTAGGAATAATATCAGTTCTATCAGGACATTTAGCAATAAAACTCATTGCCATGGCAGATGCTTTACGCTCGCAGTCGGCATGATCTTGCAGAAATGAGTCAAAATCGTTCATTACACAAACAACCCATGCTTTAGACGATTGATAAGTTAATTCTAGAGAAAGCTTCATAAATAAGACTTTCGGTAAATATATAAATCTATATTTTAGCTCAGAATTTTAAAAGTGAAATCAGTATAATGGAAAGGATTATTGAACAGTTAAAGCGATTTAATAATGAACAGCCAAGCTTTATTGCCCTGGGCGAAGAATTGTTGAAGGTAAATTTTAATAATCTAGCTTATAAAGGCCTACTTCCTAAAATTGAATGTAAAGACAATTATGCTAGAAATATTTTAACGCGAGATCCAATAGAAGTGATTTTAATGATTTGGCCACCTAAAACGGAAAGTGCAATTCATTTTCACAATGGTTTTTTTGGTTATGTTGCCGTTTTAGAAGGAGCTTTGGATAATATTGAGTATGCATTTAAAAATAAACAACTTAAAGAAACTGGCGGATTAAAGGCGTTGCCAGGAGGTTTAATTGCAGAGAAAGACGGTGTAATTCATAAGTTAATGAATACTAGCGAAACGGGAAACGCGGTAACAGCACATTTTTACTACCCAGCATTAGATAATTTAAATGGTATTAATATTTATGATATAGAATCTGGAAGAATAGGAGAGCTGAACGATAAAGCCTTAACAGCTTCGTGGTTGGAGCATGAATCTTGTTTTTCTAAAATTGAGGAGAATGCATTTACCTATCTCCCATATCACAAACACAAAACAACATCTCATCGAATTTTTTCAATTATTCCAAAGCCCGATAGAGAATTCATATCAGAAAATATTTCAGCTTATTATAGTGAACAGGCGCATGAATATGATTTTTTTGATTTAGAACATGAGTCTAGAAGAACTTATAATAAAAAAATTAATGTGCTTATTGCAGAGGAATTGAGAAACGATAGGATCTCTACAATACTTACTTTAGCTTGTGGAACTGGGAGACGAGCTATAGAGATTAAAGAGCTGACAGGCTTGAATTATCTAATTACAGGTGTCGATATTAGTTCAGAGATGGTTTCTATTGCTAATAGACGCGGTTTGGATGTTACTTGCGCAAGCTGGATAGATCTAAAATTAGGGGATGAAAAATTCGATGCTGTAACTTTTTTATATGCGTTTGGTCATATTCCATCGCGGGAAGAGCGACTAGCTTCTTTGAAAAAAATTGCTGGTCATTTAAATGAGGGAGGCAGTTTATATTTCGATGTATTTAATGTAGATGACAAAAACGAATGGGGTCCTTCTGCGGTTAAAGCATATGAGAAAGGCAGATATTGCGATTTAGGGTATGAGCGTGGTGATGTTTTCTATAAAAAAGTGACAGGAAACGAAATTGCATTTCTTCATTATTTTGACAAAAATGAGTTAATTCAAGATATCTCATTGGCTGGATTTAACGTTAGCTTTGTAAAGCACATTGGTTATGTAAAAAAATCCGGAGAAATTCTAAAGGCTGCAAATGAAGGCGCATTGTTTATTAAAGCAATTAAGAAGTAATGGATGAAATAGTTAATTATCTGAACTCGGTTAGACGAGAATATGCCGGACAAGAACTTACTAAAGATTCTGTTGCTAAAAACCCTTTTAAGCAGTTGTATAGTTGGATAGAAGATGCAGTTAATGCGCAAGTGACAGACCCTGCAGCGATGATTCTATCAACGGTTGGTTCGGACAATAAACCATCGGCAAGAACAGTTTTAATTCGGGGGCAAGAAGAAAACGGAATTACATTTTTCACAAACTACGACAGCAAAAAAGGACAGGATTTAGTTTCAAATCCATATGTAGCAATAACGTTTTTTTGGGTTGAACTAGATCGACAAATTCTAATTACAGGTAGGGCAGAAAAAATTAGTTACGAAGCGTCTCAAAAATATTTTAGTAATCGGCCGAAAGAAAGCCAAATAAGTGCAATTGCCTCTAATCAAAGTGGTATTGTTGAAAATAGAAAATCATTAGAGGATGCTTATGCAGCTATTGAGGAGAAATACAAGGATGTTGGGCCTTTGCCATGCCCAGAGAATTGGGGAGGCTTTCTGGTTGTTATAGATAGTTTCGAATTCTGGCAAGGACGTCCTAGTAGATTGCACGACCGAATTAGATATACTAAAGAAAATAACGATTGGAAACTAGATCGTTTGGCTCCTTAAATGGATAATTTTTATCTAAATAAATACTCGTTTTGTGATCACCAAATTAATGCTCAGATTAATGTTGAAACAAAAGCAATAGTTGTAATTCCGTGCTTTAATGAGCCAAATTTAGTTCGCTCACTTCAATCGCTTTACGCTTGTGATATGGATTGTTGTGTAGAAATTATCGTTGTTATTAACTGCTCAGAAAATTGCTCTAATGAGATTAGGAAACAGAATAGCAAAACATTTAAAGAAGGGCAGGAGTGGTGCAAGAACCAAAACAACAAATTAATTTCTTGTCACTTTATTGTAGAAAATAGCTTACCAAGAAAACATGCGGGGGTTGGCTTGGCGCGTAAAATTGGTATGGATGAAGCCGTTGCCAGATTACACTCTATTAATTATGATGGAATTATAGTGATGTTTGATGCAGATAGCCATTGTGATAAAAATTACCTCTCAGAGATTATTAGACACTTTGAAATAAATCCAAAAACACCGGGGTGTTCCATTCAATTTGAACATCCAATAACAGGTGTTGAGTTCTCACCAGAAATCTATTCTGGTATAATAAAGTACGAACTCTTTTTGCGCTATTATATAGAAGGTCTTCGAGTAGCGAATCTACCATACGCTTTTCATACAGTTGGTTCTAGCATGGCAGTTCGTTCAAGTGCTTACCAAAAGCAAGGAGGAATGAACAAGCGAAAAGCTGGTGAAGATTTCTATTTTATTCAGAAGATTATTGAATTAGGTAATTATACAGAGCTAACCACAACTCGTGTAATTCCATCTCCTCGCACTTCAGACCGTGTTCCGTTTGGCACTGGTAAAGCTATTAACGACTGGCTGCTGCAAGAATCTGAGAATTACATGACTTACAGTCCGCAAACATTTTACGATTTGCATGAATTTACAAAAAATATAGACTCACTGTTCGAATCTAACGATTGGGCTCAGTTTTGTTCTCCTTGTTTAAAAGAATATTTAATTCAAAATAAATTTAGTGAAGCTTTGCTAGAAATAAGAAAAAACTCAACAAATAAAACTGGTTTTGTAAAACGGTTTTATACTTGGTTTAATGCTTTTCGTGTTCTTAAATTTGTTCATTTCGCAAGGGATAACCATTATACTCAGGTAGAGATTGAGAAAGCATCGCAAGTTTTTTCCAAGAGTGAACATTTAAACACTATTAAATTATTGAATGAATATAGATATATGCAAAAAAAAATTCGTCTCATTTCTGAAACGGGCTTTGAAAAAGTTAAACTCTTTTAGAAATGTGCGTTAATTGAAATTAACTTAAAAGGATAAACTCCGATGTCATTTCCCTTATTGTTAGTGGTTGATTTTATTTCCGTGTCAACAATTGTTAAGTCACCATAGTCAATCGAATTAGTGTAAACCGTGTTGGAGTTATAAAAACTTACATCAATTCTAGTTTCTGCAGAAATTGATAGAAAATCGTTAAAGTAGTATTTTATGCCAAGTATAGGGCTAACACCAAAAGCAGAATATGCTATTTTATAGCTATTTTCGTAAGAGTCAGTGAGTGGTATGCTTGCCCATACATTGTCAATCCATTGACTCGTTTCATAAGTATAATTGTAATTATTGGAATAATTGTAATTAGATATGCTGTAAAACCCGTCTACTCCAAAGTAAAATTGAACTGCTTTGACTCCAATATTTCTTTCGTAGCCTAAACGAACGTCTGCGCTGCTAATACTATATGCTGAAATGTTATTATCAAAACCACTTTGTATTACTGTTCCGTTATCATACTCAGTTGTTCCGGAGTCTGATTTTTTGTTGCCGTTAACCAATAGACGGATACTGCTTTTTTTTAAGTGATACTTATATCCAAGACCAAATTGAGGGCTATTAGAATTAATCCCATTGTTACCTCCATAATAAGGATAGTAGCCGTAGTAATCATATTCCCAGTATAGGTAATTGTTCGCATTGTTATTGCTATTAAAAGGATTATTGACTCCAAATAGGAATTCATGTCGTTTGAAATCTATTTCTTTTTTTGCGCTGTCTTTTGTTGCAAAACAAAAATTATTGGCGAACAAAGTAATGACCAAAATCCCAATAAAATTTTTCATAAGAGTTGTTTGAATGTAAAGATATAAAAAAAGCCCGTCTCATTTCTGAAACGGGCTTTGAATAATAGTTATACTATTCTTATTTCTTTGCTGTAGCTTTTTTAGCAGGAGCCTTCTTTGCAGCTGGTTTTTTAGCTACAACTTCTTTCTTTGGTGCGGCAGCTTTTTTAGGAGCAGCTTTTTTCTTAGGCTTAACGACAATAACTTTAGCGGCAGGTTTTGGCGCTCTAGTTACACCGTTACTTCCAATAGTTCTTTTACCTTTTTTGGTTCTTTTATCACCTTTTCCCATAATAACTCTAATTATCTTTAATTCTTAAGACCGCAAATGTATACTTTTTATGAATCATTCGACAGGAACTTTTTTACTAATAAATCGGGGCGCTTTATTGTATTATAACACCATTCTAATTCAAGATCGAGTTGCTCTTCGAGAGAAAGTTGCCAATCGATATTCGAATTTCTTAGTTTGTTCATTATTTCTTGGATGCATATTGCTGCAGATACAGATATATTGAAGCTTTCTGAAAAGCCAAACATTGGTATTTTCAGATAGGCATCGGCCATTTCAAGAGCCGTATCAGTTAGTCCATGTTTTTCGGTGCCTAGCATTAATGCAATTGGTTTGGTAACATCAAGTTCTGTTATATTAACATCATTTTCGTGAGGGGTAGTTGCAACTAGTTGGTATCCTTTGTTTTTTAATTCGGTTAAACACGATTTTGTGGTAGCTTCAGGTTTTTGGTGTTTATGAACATGAATCCATTTAGCGCAACCTATTGTTACTTTAGGGTTTAACGTGTATTCATGTTTGTCTTCTATAACATGAATATTTTGTACTCCTAACGATTCGCATGTGCGTAATACAGCACTAGCATTTTGCGATTGGTAAATATCTTCTAACACAACAGTTAAGTGCCGCGTTCTTTGCGGAATGATGAAATCGAAATGTGCTTTTCGTTCTTCTGAAACAAAATCTAAAAGAAATAGTCGAAGCGCGTTTTTTTGTTTTTGGCTAAGGTTGGTTAAGAATTCCATGGTCGTTCAATAAAAAAGCCCCGTACTTTGGGTACGAGGCTTTAATAAATCTTTAAAGATTGGATTAGTTTACCTTTCCAGAAAGGTCAGATCCAGCTTTAAATTTAACTACGTTTTTAGCCTTTATTTGAATTTCCATTCCTGTTTGTGGGTTTCTACCAGTTCTAGCAGATCTCCTAGAAATAGAGAAAGATCCAAATCCAACTAAAGCAACTCTGTCACCTTTTTTAAGTGCAGAACTTGTAGTGTCAATAAATGCATCTAATGCTTTTTTTGCGTCAGCTTTAGAAATTCCTGCTCCTGAAGCCATTGCTTCTGTTAATTCAGCTTTGTTCATATTAATTATATTTTAAGTTAAACATTTAATGTTTCCTATGAAACACGTTGTCAAATATAGCGGTAAAGTAATACGAACCAAGCTGTACCCCCCGAAAACAGGCGTTTTGTTAATAAAAGGGGGGTAATTGTTAATAACTACAGGTAAAATAGCCATTTTTAGGGCGTTTGAGGGTGATGTTAATAAGGTTGTGGAGATCTAAAATCCCTGTTTTCCTTTATTAATAGGCAAACTAGTCGATGAATATATTTTTGTAAAAAAGAAGAAATTATATGTTTTTTAAATTGGAATTTTAATTGAGTTATTTATAAAAATGTCAATTCGAGTCAAATTCGTTCAAGAGTTAATATCGAGAAAAATATTATATTGAAGTAAGAGTTCTTGATACATTCCGAAATGAATTCGGGTTATTCGAACGGACACCACAACTATTAAAAGAACTTAGAATCCGTTACTCAAAAAAACTCTGTCCTTACCTAAAAATTCAGGAGCCTGAACCGACATGACCTTTAATGGGATTTCTGAGGTGACTTTTACCGAATGAATCGTTCCGTGCGGGATAGTTACAAAATCTCCAGCCTTAACTTGTATCGTTTTATTTCCTAATAGCATTTTACCACTACCATCTATTATATAAAGGTTCTCGGTATGGTGCTCGTGTTTATGTGCTGTTACTTCTTTTTTTACCCATATTACATAACACGAAGCATACTCATCGGTTGTCAGTTTCTCAACTAAAATGTTTTCATATTCTTTTGAAGGTTGAAGCTCCGTAAGGCTTTGTTGGGCCGAAAGTGATTGACCTATTGTGAGCAGCATTATTGTGTAGAATGTTTTCATAATTACAGTTGTATTAATTTGATTGGTCATATCTTGCAATAACTAACATTTATAAGAACTAAGTTCTGAAACCTTATTTCACCGAAATAGACTCTTCCACCTTAAATCCTAACAAGAAGTCCTTTGTCAGCATTCTTTTCTTTCCTGCAAGTTGGAGAGTAATAATATTAATGTAGCCATGAGCTACAGCAATTTTAAGTTCTCGATCTTCAATAATTATTTCACCGATGGGTTTATTGTGCTCCTCAACTTCTTTGCCAGTTTCAAAAATTTTGAGTACTAAAGTTTTATCTCCCGTGTTTAATTCTGTCCATGCAGCTGGGTAGGGCGATAGCCCGCGAATGTGATTGTGAATTTCATTTAGCGATATGCTCCAATCTATTCTACAAGTATCTTTAAAAATCTTAGGAGCATGTTTAGGTTCTTCTTTTAGTAGTTCACTTTGTTCAATTTTTGGATAACTATCAGCTTCAATCGCCTTTACGGTTTTTAATACTAGACCAGCACCAACCTCCATGAGTTCATCATGAATTTTACCAGCATTGTCATTTTCGCCAATAGCAATCTTTTCTTGAAAGATAACTTGACCCGTATCAATTTGATGTTTCAAGAAAAATGTTGTAACACCTGTTTCCTTTTCTCCATTTATTACCGCCCAATTGATAGGAGCAGCACCTCGATATTGTGGCAGGAGAGAGCCGTGTAAGTTAAAGGTGCCAATCTCGGTCATGTTCCAAACTACTTTTGGCAACATTCTAAAGGCAACAACAATCTGTAGGTTGGCATTTAAGTCCTTTAATTGTTGAATGAATTCTTTAGATTTTAATTTTTCTGGTTGAAGAACTTTTAACCCTTTTTCTTCAGCGTAAACTTTAACGGCTGTTTGTTTGAGCTTTTGCCCCCTTCCAGCAGGCTTATCTGGTGCAGTAACTACAGCTACAACATCATAATCATTTTTTACTAAAATATTGAGAGATGCGACAGCAAAATCTGGTGTCCCGAAATAGATAATTCGCAAAGGTGTTTGCATTAGTTTAGATGATTATTTCTGTATTTAAGTTCAACCATTCTTGCGTAACCACAAATGCGTTGAATAATAGTGCTGAAAAAAAGCAATACAGTTCTCATGCTGCTAAGTTAAATCTTCTTTCCTTTCCAAACGTCACTTTTCATATAGAAAAACGACATTAATGCTAAAAAAGAGAAGTAAACGAATTCAGTACTCCAAACAATTTCTAAAGGTGCCACCAGCACTTCCACAGCAATATATGTCGCAACTAGATAGATAGAAATGTTAATGATTTCTATAATTAAGCTGTGTATTGTGTTTCCAGAGCCATTAATTCCAGTAAACTGAAGAAATGCTATCGTAAAGAGAAACATTGAAAAGCTAATTACAAAAAGTGAACCAACACTGTCGGAGATTAAGCTGGGGTCATTTGTAAAAACTGACAATATTAGCTCTGGCAAGGACCATATTACTATACCAAAGGTGAGATTAGAGATCAATCCAAGTAGTGTAGATTTCCAGATAAGCCGGCGGACTTTACCTGATTCATTTTGTCCAATTAAGTTGCTTACCAGGGTGTTTGTAGTGCTTGTGAGACTAAAAACAGGCATCATAATTAGCATATATATACTTCTGATAATATGAGAAATAGCCAACTCTCGTTCTCCAAGATGTTCAATTATACTAAAGAAGGAGAACCAAGAGCCGAATGATAGAAAGTTTTGAATCATCATGGGGTACGAGAGATCCAAGATTCGGTTTAGTCTTTTCAAGTTTAGCTTTACTAATTTGAATAATTCGTATTGTTTTCGGTCTATAAATAGTAAAATGTAGCCTAAAAGAATTATAGTATTTGCAATCTCAGCAATTGTTGAAGCGAGAGCAGCACCATCAGCACCAAGTTCGGGAAAGCCAAATTCTCCGAAAATGAAGCAATAATCCAGTAGTACATTTGTTAGTGTCATTACGATGGCGGCAACCGAAAGTATTTTAGTTCGAGCTATACCGACAAAAAATGCTACAAATACAAGGTTTATTATCGCAAAGAAAATCCCGAAAGATCTAATTTTTAAAAATGAAGTAGCCGTTTCATGTATTTGAGAAGATTTAACAAATGTGGCAAGAATATCGGAAGAAAAGAAGTAGATAATACAAAATAGAAAGGTAGCTAAAGGAATACAAAAATAGATGCCTTGTTGCACTAATCTTCCAATTGTTTTGAATTCTCCCTCACCATTTCGTCTGCCGATAATTATCTGTAAACCATTAGAAAATCCCATCGAAATTAGGATAAAAAGCATGTAAAACAATCCCGCATTTCCAACAGCTCCAAGTTCGATTTCGCCAACTCGCCCCATAAAAGCAGTGTCAGTTATGTTAACTACGTTTTGCCCAAAAAAGCTAATAAACAGAGGAAAAGCTATCCGTATAATGTTTTTGTATGTGTAATCTTGTTTCAAACCGTTTGCGAAGATAGTATTGTCTTTCCTAGCAATAAAACCTAATTTTGTAAGGTGCAAAAAATAATTACTTTAATTTATTTATTGGGGATTAGTCTTTATATCTCGGCTCAGGCTCCTGATGGATATTATGATGCCATCGCTGGTTTGTCAGGTGATAATGCTCGACTTGCGTTGCATGATATTATTGATGACCATACAGAAATCGATTATGATAATATTTGGGGCTATTTTAACAATACTGATATTGTAAGCGGAGTAGTTTTAGATATATACTCTTCAACTACTTATTCGTTTAACACAGACCAATGCGGAGCATATACTGCTGAGGGAGATTGTTATAATAGGGAACACAGTGTGCCACAAGTGTGGTTTAATAGTAGTGCCCCAATGTATAGCGACTTGTTTCATATTTATCCTAGCGATGGTTTTGTGAATGGTCAGAGAGGTAGTTTGGCATATGGTGAGGTAGGCAGTGCAAGCTACACATCAACCAATGGATGTGCAACAGGAAGCAATAACTATCCGGGCTTCTCGGGAACAGTTTTCGAACCTGCTGATGAGTACAAAGGGGATTTAGCAAGAACTTATTTTTATATGGCTACAAGATATATGGATGTTATGTCAGGATGGTCGGGAGATAATTTACAAGGAAATTCATTAGCGCAATGGACAATAAATATGATGATTAATTGGCACGAAAATGACCCTGTGAGTCAGAAAGAAATTGATAGAAATAATTCTATTTATAATATTCAAGGCAATAGAAATCCATATATAGATAGTCCTAATTGGGTTGATCGTGTGTTTTTGTGGCCAACGTCAATTACAGAAATTCGAGAACCTGAATTTAAGTTTTGGTATTCGAATAACTCAATTTACTTTAGTATTAATATGGTTAAAGATTCTGAGCTCTTAATCTATGATTCTTTGGGGAAATTGGTGGAATCTGTTGTTGTTTACTCGGAAACAACTTCACATCAGTTAAATTTAACTCCGGGTATTTACTTTGCTATGTGTCAAAATTCGCGGGTAAAGTTGGTAGTTTTGTAAATTCAATTTAAATTTGGCACCTAATAAGAGCAATTGATGGAGTCTATTAATCTTTACAAAACGGAAAGAACACCTTTCGTAAGTTTGAATACTAATGGTGAGTTTAAAATCTCAGGTATATCGATACCTGAAGATTCTACAGCTTTTTATCTGCCGATTTTAGAATGGATTCGTATGTATGCCAAGAATCCGCAACCTATAACCTCAGCTCATTTCGTTTTTGATTACTTCAATACAAGTTCTTCTAAAGATATATTGGAGGTATTTAAGGCTCTAGGTGCAATTAAAGATTCTGGAATGAGCAAAGTTATTATCAAGTGGGAATTTGAAGATGATGATGATGATATTCGAGAGTGTGGCGAGGATTATCAGTCCATTATCGGTATAGATTTCGAGATGATTGAAGTCGAAGTATAATTTCACAAAAATATGCCGAAGTATAGATTACTAACTCAAGATGAATTGAATGAGCTAGAGCAAGAATTTATTAATTATTTGGTGGTAAATGGAATTACAGCAGAAGATTGGGAAGATATAAAAAAGAATAAGCAGGAGCGGGCAGAAGAAGTGTTAGCTTTATTTAGTGACGTTATTTTTGAAGGTGTTATGCGCAAAATTAAATTCCTTGATAATAAGTCTCCGCAATCTTTAAAGTCGTTTCAATGTTTAGCAGATAAAATAGTTTTGGTTGGGTTAGATGTTTCAAACCCCATCAATTTATTGGACGTAAAGGAGTTTCAGCAAATTCTAGATCAATCACCCAGTGATGTGAAAGTTTACAATACAGAAAAAAAATACAGTAAAACAAGAGAATTAGAGTTGTTTGATATGATTGATAAAGGTTGTGAAATATCAGATGGAATTTTGTTTAAGAATCTTTGCCTAGTTTTACCTAATAACTGATGGGGCTAGCTAAGACTGCATATACTTTAATCATTTGCATCGCAAGCGTTTTCATACTTATTTATTTAGAATCGATACTTATTCCGTTTGTTTTTGCTGTTATTATATGGTTTCTAATAAAGGAGTTTAGAAACATATCGAACAAGATAGCTTTGGTAAATAGGTTATTTCCAAACTGGTTACTGAACCTAGTGGCCTTTGTAATTATTTTTGGTCTTATAACTGTTTTTTCAAAGATTTTATCGAGCAACATCAGTCAACTAATGAATGAGTTACCTAAATATCAAGCCAATATATCAAAGCTTATTAGACAGGGGAATGCTGTGCTAGGAATGGACATCCTAAATGAAATGCATTTAGCAATAGAATCATATGATTTTACAAGTATACTAAAGAAGTTATTTAATTCATTATCAGGAGTTTTGGGAAATATATTTTTAGTTATACTTTATGTAATTTTTCTTTTATTGGAAGAAGAATATTTGCCAAGTAAATTAAGAGGCATTTTTCCTATTAATGAACAGTTTCAATCTTCTAGAGAATTATTCCAAGAAATTGATAAATCCATTGGCAGCTATATTGTTTTAAAAACTGTTATAAGCTTAATTACAGGAATTTTGAGTTATACAGCACTTGTACTTATTGGCGTGGACTTTCCAATCTTTTGGGCGATTCTAATTTTTTTGTTAAACTATATTCCTACTGTAGGTTCTTTATTCGCAACGGTTTTCCCAGCTTTAACCGCGTTACTCCAGTTTGGCGAAATAGGTCCATCGATACTTGTTCTTAGCAGCATTGGAACAGTTCAGCTTATAGTAGGAAATTTTATTGAGCCTAAATTAATGGGTAATTCCCTTAACATTAGCTCATTAGTTGTTTTTCTATCACTAGCCTTTTGGGGTTTAGTTTGGGGTGTTGTCGGTATGATACTTTGTGTGCCAATTACGGTGATATTGATTATTCTTTTTAGTCGCTTCGAAGCAACAAAGCCAATAGCAATTCTATTGTCAGGCACTGGTAAAATTAAGTGATAGAATTTTTAAAGTACGCTTGAATTCATTTGGTAAATCCGCCTTTAGTAGCATTTTTTTGTTTGTAATAGGATGACTGAACTCGATTTCAGAGGCGTGTAACATCATTGTGTTCACCTCCCATCTATTTTTGAATAGCTTGTTTTGCTTGTTGCACCCATGAGGTCTATCCCCAATAATCGGATGACGGATGTGATTCATATGTTTCCTTATTTGGTGTGTGCGGCCCGTTTTTGGCGTTAAACTAATGAGAGAATACCTTGATGTCTCATGTTTTCCATACGGAAGATCTAGCTCAGAAGATGCCACGCGTGAGTATTCGGTTATCGCTTCCTGTACTTTGCCACTATAATTAGTTAAAGGATAATCAATAACCTCATGTGTTTCGGTGTATCCTCGTACAATTGCCAAGTAATTTTTAGAAACATTTCTTTCCATAAATTGCTTTTGTAGCGTGCTTGAAACTTTTTCTGCTAAGGCAAACAGCATCACCCCACTGGTTTTTCGATCTAATCGATGAACGGGATAGACTCTTTGTCTAATTTGATCTCTTAATAATTGAAGTACAAACTCATCAGTATTTCCTACTAGTTTAGACTTATGTGCAGCCAATCCATTAGGTTTATTGATCGCCACTAGGTGTTCGTCTTGGTATAATATCTGAAGATACAAAAAAGTATAAAACGTGAAATTAATAAATACTAGATTAAATGAATCAAAAAGTTAAATTTGTACGCAAATTCAATAAAAAAAAGGAAATGAAATTTAAATTTATTAGTACAATAACAGTTGTTACTGTTTTATCTTTTGCATCGTGCGATGCACCAGTTGAAGAAAAGGCCCCCATATCTATGGATAATGAAGTGGATAAAGTAAGTTATAGTCTCGGGATAAGTGTTGGAGAGAATGTGAAACAACAAGGCTTTAACGACCTTAATGTTGATGCTTTAGCTCAGGCAATGAAAGATGTTATGAATGGTGCTGAAACTCAATTAAATACGCAGGAAGCAAATCAAACTCTGCAAGCATACTTTGGTAAACTTAGAGAGTCACAAGATGCAATTTTGCGAAAACCAGGAGATGATTTTCTAGC
>Ga0209335_10002262_pt1 | contig 20566 bp, 18 predicted proteins | sample COG_09_FD_184753 | JGI IMG/M metagenome (GOLD analysis project Ga0209335, IMG submission 184753) | Pelagic Microbial community sample from North Sea - COGITO 998_met_09 (SPAdes) (version 2) | ecosystem: Environmental > Aquatic > Marine > Neritic zone/Coastal water | place: Helgoland, sampling...
CTATAAAATAAGAGATCATTCATTAGCAAAAATACCTCTTTTGCTAATTTGTGGTAAAAAAGAAGTTGACAGTAACTCAGTAACCATTAGAAAGTTGGATTCTAATAAACAAGAAAATATGGAATTAAATTTATTCTTAAAAACATTCTCTGCTTTAAACAAAGCACCCTCAAACTAAGTGGCAGATTTCAAACAAAATTACTTTCAAAGAAGGACTAAAGACCGAGGTCCAAAATCTAATAATAGAATATCATCTCCCGAAGTTCAAGTAATTGGAAGTGATGGCGAAAATTTAGGAACAATTAATACAAATGAAGCAATATCTATGGCAAAAAATCAAGGTCTTGATTTAATAGAAATCGCTGCAAATGCAAATCCTCCTGTTTGTAAAATAATGGATATGGGTAAATTTAAATATGATGCTCAAAAAAAAGCTAATCTTGCAAAAAAGAAACAAAAAATTGTTGCACTTAAGGAAATAAAAATGAGACCTGTAACTGAAACACATGATTATGAATTTAAAGTTAAAAATGCTAAAAAATTTATTACAAAAGGAGATAAAGTAAAATTTACCATAAGATTTAAGGGACGTGAATTACAACATTCTCATCTTGGAAATGAACTAATGACAAAGATTAAAGCGGATATGAAGGATGTAGGCAAGGTAGAATTACATCCTAAATTTGATGGCAAGCAAATGATTATGGTAATTCAGCCCTTATAGGGCTTAATATAGGTTGTAAATTTTCACCATTCTTTGTATAACGTCGCTCAATTATGCCAAAACTTAAAACTAAAAGCTCAGCAAAAAAAAGATTTAAAATATCAGCCAAAGGCAAAGTGATGATGGCCCAAGCTGGCAAAAGACATGGTATGATTAAAAGAACAAATTCTCAAATAAGAAAATTAAGAGGCACAACAACAATGTCCAAACAGGATGCAAAAATTGTTAAGTCGTATATGCCTTACAGTTTAAGAGGTTAATAATGGCAAGAGTTAAAAGAGGTGTAACTAGTAAAGCTAAACATAAAAAAGTATTAAAAGCCGTAAAAGGCCAATGGGGTAGAAGAAAAAATACGATTAGGGTCGCAAAGCAAGCGATGGAAAAAGCAATGCAATATGCTTACAGAGATCGTAGAAACAAGAAAAGAGATTTTAAATCTTTGTGGATACAAAGAATAAATGCAGGAGCTAGAGCTGAAGGATTGACATATTCTAGGTTTATTAATGGATTAAATAAATGTGGAATTAAAATTGATAGAAAAATTCTGGCTGAGATAGCATATGATAGCCCAGAAGCCTTTAAAACTATTGTTCAAAAAGCACAATCTGCTTTAAACTAATCTTCACTATTGTTTTATTCTGCTGAAGAAATAATCTGTAAAGATGTCAGATCTTATAAAAATTAAAGAAGAATTTCTTTTAAAGCTTAAAAGTAAATTAAATATTTCTGAAATAAGTCAAATTAAAATTGATTTATTTGGAAAAAATGGATTGATTTCATTGCAATTTAAAAAAATAGGAACAATTCCTGACTCAGACAGAAAAAAATTTGCTTCAGATCTAAATATTATCAAAGACGAATTGCAAGATCTAATAAATTCTAAAACAAAAGAAATTGAAATAATTGAAATAAATGAAAAATTGGAAAAAGAAAAAATTGATATAACTTTACCAGAACGGCAATTTGTGAGAGGTAAAATTCACCCAGTCTCACAAACAATAGATGAAATATCATCAATCTTTTCTGAAATTGGTTTTAGTGTAGAGGAAGGACCGGATATTGAAAATGAATATAATAATTTCACAGCTTTAAATACTCCCGATAATCATCCAGCAAGAGACATGCATGACACATTTTATTTAGATGAAAAAAAAGAAAAATTATTACGAACTCATACTTCACCGGTTCAGATTAGAACAATGTTAAAAGACAAACCTCCTTTTAAAATTATTGCACCTGGTAGAACCTATCGATCTGATAGTGATCAGACACATGCACCGATGTTTCATCAAGTAGAAGGTTTGCATATAGATAAAAATATAAACATGGGACATCTAAAAGGTTGTTTAAATTATTTTATTAAAGAGTTTTTTGAAGTTGAAAAAATTAAAATGAGATTTAGACCAAGTCACTTTCCATTTACGGAACCATCTGCAGAGGTAGATATTGGTTATGAAATAAAAGATGGAAAAATAGTTATAGGAGAAGGCGATCAATGGCTCGAGATTTTAGGTTGTGGAATGGTTCATCCCAATGTTTTAAAAAACGTAAAAGTTGATCCTTCAAAGTTTCAAGGATACGCATTTGGAATCGGGATTGATAGATTGGCAATGCTCAAATATGGTATCAACGACCTAAGAGCTTTCTTTGATTGTGACTATAGATGGTTAAATCATTTTGGTTTTGACCCTTTGGATGTTCCAACAAATTATAGAGGTTTAAGCCGATGAAGATAACTTTTGACTGGCTAAAAGATCATTTAAACACAAGTTTAAAAGAAGCAAAACTTTTAGACCAGCTGACTAATGTAGGCCTAGAAGTTGAGAGTATAGAAAATTTATCTGAAGGACTTAATTTATTTAAAGTTGCAAAAATTATAAAAACAGAAAAACACCCAAACGCAGATCGACTTAAAATTTGTGAAGTTGATATTGGAGAAAAAGAATTAAAAAAAGTTGTTTGCGGTGCTTCTAATGCAAGAAAAGGTTTGTTTACAATATATGCCCCCCCAGGAGCGATTGTTCCTAAAAGTGGAGTAAAGCTGGTAGTTGCTAAAATTAGAGATGTTACTTCATATGGGATGCTTTGTTCTGAATCTGAATTAAATTTATCAGATGAAAGTGATGGAATAACAGAATTATCATCAGTAAAATATGAAAAAAAAATTGGGAAAAGTTATTTCTCAAAATCAAATTTAAATCTAATTAATCTATCAATAACACCTAACAGACCAGATTGTCTTGGTATCAGAGGAATAGCCAGAGATTTAGCCGCTTCAGGTTTTGGAAAATTGAAAGATTTAAAGGAAAAAAAAATTCAATCAAATAAGAGGCAATCCTTAAAAGTAAAAATTAATAAAGAAAAAGATCAAGGATGCAAAACTTTTGGAAGCTGTTTAATTACTAACGTAAAAAATACTGATAGCCCTAAATGGTTAAAAGATAAACTAGTTTCGATTGGTCAAAAGCCGATTTCAGCAATAGTTGATATTACAAATTATGTCATGCTTGATATTAATCGACCATTACATGCTTATGATGCAGACAAAATTGAAAAAGGTATAATAGTTAGAAACTCCAAACCTGGAGAGATATTGGCTGCTCTTGACAATAAAAATTATAAATTAGAAAATGGAATGTGTGTAATAAGTGATAACAAAGGTATTTTGGGATTGGGTGGAATTATTGGAGGTACAAGATCAGGTACAGAGCTAGACACAAAAAACATATTGCTAGAGTCAGCATATTTTGAACCCAGATCAGTTAGAAGCACTGCAAAAAAATTAAATCTAGACACAGATGCAAAGTTTAGGTTCGAAAGAGGCATTGATCCATTATCTATTGAAGATGGTCTAAATAAAGCAGCGTTATTGATTAAAGAAGTTTGTGGTGGAGAGATTAGTAAAATAGATATTCAAAAAATTGAAACTTATAAAACCAAAACCATTAAATTTGACCCTTGTCTATTTGAGAAAATATCTGGGTTTAAAATTTCAACTAAAGAAATGCTTAAGATTTTAGAAGATCTTGGTTTTAAAACCATAAGAGAAAAAAAATATTTAAAATTAACTATTCCGTCTTGGAGGCCTGATATCACTCAGGAAATAGATATTGTAGAAGAATTGGTAAGGATAAGTGGTTATGATAAAATAAAAACTATAGATCCAATTAAAGAAAGAACTAAATCTACACTATCCCAATCACAAAAAATGTTTCATTTTTTACAAAGGTCTGTTGCTTCAAAAGGTTATTTAGAGGCAATAACCTGGTCATTTGCAGACTCAAATTTTAATGATCATTTTAGAGGAACAAATCAGGAGATCAAAATATTAAATCCGATAAGTTCAGATTTAGGGGTTCTAAGAAACTCAATATTTTCAAATTTAATTATGTATGTGAATAAAAATTTGGATAGAGGGATTAAAGATATATCAATATTTGAAATAGGCCCTGTTTTTAATGGCTCTAATCCAGGTGAACAAAATACTGTAGTTTGTGGTTTGTCGGCAGGTAAAAAAATTAGATCATCCTGGATCGATAAAGATAGAAACTTAGATGTATTTGATATTAAGAGAGATGTAGTTCAGACATTAGTTGAGGCCGGTTATAATTCTGATAAATTTTTTATAGATAGTGAAACACCCAACTATTATCATCCAGGGAAATCTGCCAGATTATTTTTAAACAAAGGAAAAGATCAAGTAGCAGCCTACTTTGGTGAAATTCACCCCGATATATTGAAAAAGATTGATATAAAAACGGAATCTTTAGTGGGTTTTGAAATTTTCATAGATAATTTAAAATTACCAAAAAAAACATTAAATAATCAAAAAACCAAATATACAATTTCTGATTACCAAAAATCTGAGAGAGATTTTGCATTTGTAATAAATAAAGATGTGAATGTACAAGATCTAATAAATGTAATTTCTAATGTGAACAAAAATTTAATTAGCAACATCAAAGTTTTCGATGTTTATGAGGGAGAAAATATTCCAGAAAATAAAAAATCAATAGCAATTAGAGTAACAATCAAATCTTTTGAAAAAGCTTTAAATGATAAAGATTTAGAAAATATTAATAATTTAATAATCAAAACAGTTGAAGATAAAACTGGTGCTAAAATACGTTCGTAAACTAAATGAGCACAATTAATAATATTAGAAATTTTGCAATTATAGCTCATATTGATCATGGTAAATCAACAATAGCAGATAGAATAATACATAGTTGTGGCGGTCTTACGGAGAGAGAAATGAAAGCACAAGTTTTAGACTCAATGGATATTGAGCGAGAGAGAGGGATTACTATTAAAGCTCAAACAGTAAAACTAAATTATAAAGCAAAAAACGGTAAGGATTATATTCTAAACATTATTGACACTCCAGGCCATGTAGATTTTAGTTATGAAGTCAGTAGATCTCTGTATGCTTGTGAAGGTTCAATTTTAATTGTTGATAGCACTCAGGGTGTAGAGGCACAAACATTAGCAAATGTATATCAAGCTTTGGATATAAATCATGAAATTGTACCTGTTCTTAATAAGGTTGATTTACCAGCATCTGATTTAGATAAAACAAAAAAACAAATAGAGGAAGTAATAGGTATTGACACTAAAGATGCAATTCCTTGCTCAGGAAAAACTGGTGAGGGTATTGAGGATATTTTAGAACAAATCATTACATTACTACCAGGTCCAAAAGGAGAAAGCTCTGGAGACTTAAAATGTTTGTTAGTAGATAGTTGGTATGACACCTATTTAGGAGTAGTTATTCTAGTTAGAGTTATCGATGGGAAAATTTCAAAAAATATGAAAATAAAGATGATGTCAACTAATCAAGAATATACTATTGAAAAAGTTGGAGTATTTACTCCTAAAGTTACAGATATAAATGAATTGAATACAGGAGAAATAGGTTTTATTACAACTGGAATAAAAGTTTTATCAGAAACAAAAGTTGGCGACACTATTTGTGATGCAAACAAACCTTTAAAAGAAGCTTTACCTGGATTTAAACCAAGCAAACCTGTAGTATTTTGTGGATTGTTTCCAGTAGATAGTTCAGAGTATCAAAAATTAAAAGATGGATTAGCCAAACTTCAATTAAATGATGCTAGTTTTTCATTTGAAGCCGAATCTTCTTCAGCCCTGGGCTTAGGTTTTAGATGTGGATTTTTAGGTTTGCTCCATCTTGAAATAATCACTGAAAGATTAGAGAGAGAATTTGATGTCAACTTATTAACAACTACCCCAGGTGTAGTATATAAAGTTTACATGAATGATGAAAATATTGTTGATTTACATAATCCCTCGAGTTTACCAGACCCAACATTAGTCAAATTAATTGAAGAACCGTGGATTAAAGCAACCATTATCACTCCCGATGAATACCTAGGATCAATTATAAAGTTATGCCAAGATAAAAGAGGCATTCAAACTAACTTATCTTATTCTGGAAGTAGAGCTGTATTAAATTATGAGCTTCCCTTAAACGAGGTTGTATTTGATTTTAATGATAGAATAAAATCTATGACAAGTGGATATGCAAGTTTCGATTATGAAATAATTGAGCATAGAGAAGGTGATCTAGTAAAATTAGGAATTCTGGTAAATGGAGAACCTGTGGATGCATTAGCCATGATGATACATAAAAACTTTGCTCAAAAAATTGGAAGAGAGGTGTGTGAAAAATTAAAAGATTTGATACCAAGGCATAATTTTATGATACCAGTTCAAGCTGCCATAGGAGGTAAAATTATTGCACGAGAAACAATTAAAGGTTTTAAGAAAGATGTTTTAACAAAAATTCATGGTGGTGGAGCGACAGATCGTAAAAGAAAATTACTCGAAAAACAAAAAAAAGGAAAAGCAAAATCTAAACAATTTGGGAGAGTTGAAATACCCCAAGAAGCCTTTATTGGTGTTTTAAAAATTAATAAAGAAAAATAAATGGCTATTTACGATTGCTTTTCATATTTGGATGAAGATTTTTTATTAGATTTAAGGCTTAATATATTAGATGAATATGTTGATTATTTTGTGATTGTTGAGGGCGATAAAACCTGGCAAAATAACCTAAAAAAACTTAGATTTAAATTAGATAACTTCCAAAAATTCAGAGATAAAATTATTTACGTTCCAGTAAAAGATATGCCAGAGGGTGACAACCCTTATAAAAGAGAAAATTATCAAAGAAACGCAATTTCACAGGGCTTAAAAAATGCTAGCGATGAAGACATTATTATTGTGTCAGATTTAGATGAAATACCAAATCCAAAAAAAATAAAACTATTTGAAAAAAAAATGAGGTACGCTGTTTTTAAACAAATGCACTTTTATTATAAAATTAACCTTCAAAGTCAAATTAATCCATATTGGTATGGTAGCAGAGTCTGTTTAAAAAAATATTTAAAATCACCTCAGTGGCTCAGAGATCTCAAGTTTAAAAAGAGACCATTTTGGAGATTAGATAAAATGAGATTAAATAATATTATTGAGGATGGAGGGTGGCATTTTTGTAATTTAAAGGAACCAGAACAACTTTTATACAAATATCAGAATCTATGCGAAACATATGATCCACATGTATTTAAAGAAAAAATAGATGACAAGTATTTAAAACTAGAAGAAATAACAAACAGAATAAATTCTGGCCAAGATATAATTGGCAGGGTTGAAAATTACAAACCAACAAACTTAGATGATAGGTTTCCAGAATTTGTTATCAAAAATAAAAATTACCTAAAAAAATGGATAATTAACTAAAATATCTTTTCTCTGTTATCAAATTCAACTGGAAAACAAATTAAATTTTCATTTATTTTAAAGTAATGAAATTTCTTTAAAATTAATAGATTTAAAAGTTTTTTGAATATCTTATGATTTATATGAATATATTCAAAAATAATTATTGGCCTTAAAGAAGTAGATGATAAAAAATCTATAATTATATCTCCATCGTATCCTTCGGCATCTACCATTAATAAATCAAGTTGTATTAATGAATATTTTTTAAGTAAATTATTAATTGATATAGAATCAACTTTTTCTTTCTTTATATGAGATTTTGATATTCCATGCTTTAATAAGTGTTTTTTACTAAAAGATGTAATTCCCTTTACATGCTCGCTATAAAATTGAAGTTTTTTTTCATCAACTTTATAAAGAAAACTTATTTCATTATTTACTGAAATGGCAGAATTTTCAAAAAAAATCTTTTTATAATCTTTATAATTATTTTTTAAGTCATTAAAATCTGCCTTGATAGGTTCAACTAAAATTGCAGTTGGAGAAAATTTTTTTATAAATTTATTCAAAGAGTCAAATCTCTTTCCATCATTCGACCCAATTTGTATCAAGTTTCTGATTACAGTCTTACCAAATATAGTCTCAAGAATTCTATCCATAGAATAAAATGAATATCTTGATATTTCTCTATCATTTTTGATTAAATTTTTTTCTATAAGTTTAAAACCAATAATACCAACAATCTTTTTGAATATTTTAAACAACATAATAAGTTTTAAATTTAAAATAGTTAGTTTAAAGTAAATACTTAATAATAAAAATTAAAAAAAAAAAAACTGAACAATTTAAAATAAGTTAAAAATTTTAAAATAATATTTATAATAGTAAAAAATGAAAAAAATAGTGATAACAGGTGGTTCTGGTCGATTTGGTAGAATATTAAAAAAATATAAGACTAATCATAAAATTAATTTTCCAGATAGCAAAGAATTAGATATATTAAATTTCAAGGGACTTAAGAAATATTTATTAAAGAAAAAACCAAAAATTTTAATTCATTTAGCTGGCTTATCTAGACCAATGAATATTCATGAAAAAGATATTGAAAAAAGTATCAATTTAAACATAATCGGCACAGCCAACATCACGAAGATATGTAAACTTCTTGGTATAAAGTTAATTTATTTTTCTACGAATTATGTTTATCCAGGTGGAAATGGTAATTATAAAGAAACAGATCCGCTTCTACCAGTAAATAATTATGCATGGTCAAAACTAGGTGGAGAAGCATCGGTACAATTATATAAAAATTCATTAATACTAAGAGTATGTATGACTGAAAAACCTTTTATTCATAAAAAAGCATTTGCAAATGTAAAAACTAGTTTTCTTTACCATGACGATGTAGCTAAAATTTTATTTAAAGTGTTAAATAAAAAAGGAATTATAAATATTGGTGGTAAAGCAAAATATATTTATAACTTTGCCAAAAAAGATAATCCACTAGTACAAAAAATCTTTTTAAAAAAACATTTAGATTGTGGTATGCCAAAAAACTCCTCAATGAATTTAAGTAAATTGTTCAAGATTATTAATTAAGCATGATTAATATTTGTCAAGTTTCTCTTAATGGAAATATACCAATAATAATTGAAAATATAAATAATTTTGAAAAATTTTATAAAAAAAATTTTTTTTATATAATTGTACCCAACAAAGACAAGAAATTATTCGAATATAAGATAAAAAGAAAAAATGTAAAAATAATTTCTGAAAATAGTTTAATTAGTTTAGCCAAATTTAAAAAAATAAGCAATAAATACTTTAAACAAACTGCATATTATAAAAAAATACAAAAAAGACTTTCATGGTACTATCAACAGATATTAAAGATATCTTTTTTGATAAATTTTGCTGAGACTAAAAAAAAAAATTTAGTTATATGGGATGCTGATACAATCTTAATTAGTAAAATCGATTTTTTCCAAAATAGATTCTCACATTATTACGGCACTACTTCGTATTTTTATAAAGCTTATTATTTTACTAATAGATTTATTCTTAATGGTTTACCAAAATATTTTATATCTAGTTTAGCACAATTTATTTCTGCAACACCAATGGAAATCAAATTTTTAGTTAACAAATTAAAATATAAAAAAAAGAGAATCTATCCAACAAGTGAGTGGATTACTCATATAATTATAAGCTCTATAATTAAAACACATAAAATTTATAATGGATCACTTTTTTCTGAATATGAACTGATTGGTCAATCACAACTAATGTGTAATTTTAAAAAACAAATTTTAATTTCAGGAATTAGAGATAATTTAAATGGCAAGCTATCTAGTTTACAAAAAAATATATTAAAGTATTTAGGTTTTAAGTATATTGCTTATGAGCACTCGCATTTGAATATAAATAGCCAAAACATGTTAAAAAAAACCCAAACGTGGAAGCAGTTTTTTTATATTTTGATTAAAAAGATATCAAATAATTCATATAGAGGGTTAAAACATCATATAAAATTTTTCTTAAAATTATTTAAACCAGCAATTAGGTAACAGCACATCTCTCTTATTGGGATTATTAGGTTGGTCTAACTCAACTGGAAATTCTAAATTATTATCAATAATTTTTACTCTATCTTTCCTGATAAAACTAAATTCCATTACGGGAGGAATTATAATTTTTTTGGATTTTACAATAAAATCAACATCATTATTTGGATGTATATGTGAACAGTAAAAGTATTCAGATAATATTTCAAATACTTTAAAAATTTTTTGATAATAAAATTCGTCAAAAACATAATGTAGATTATGAAATTCAATTAAGATTATTCTAAATTTTTGGAGGGTTTCGATGTCAATTGAGCGCAAGACATCATACTCATCACCTTCTATGTCCATCTGCAAAATCAAATCATTGTTATTTTCATAATCTATTTTTGCTGTAATCCAATCTTTTAAACTAATATAATTTTTGTAAGTAATAGGTCCCAAAAATTTTTTTTCAAAATTAATCATTGAATTATTTTTAAAATTATAGTCGACACTATAATCAGCTAAAAAGGATTTAATTTTTCTTGAAGAAAGTTCATTTTCAAAATCTGAAATTTGTCCGACTCCAGGTGAAAAACAAAAGTTTATACCATTTAAATCGTTAGGAACAATATAGCCACCATCATTTTTACCACCAATACGAATATGATTAACATTAATTTTCTTAGGGTGTATAAAATTTAACAGTTTTAATACATCTTTATCTGTTACTTTTTTAGATGTAAAAAAAATATTATTCTTTATCAAGATGTCTGAAATTTTTTTTTTTAATTTTTTTCTTAAACCCATAATTTATTATAAATATAATAATTTAATTTATATAAGAATACTTATAAACTAAAAATAATATTTTAAATATTAATAAAATGACAGATATTAAGTTTTATTGTGTAACAAATAAAGAAATTGATTTTTTAAATTCAGAAATTTTGAATAGTGAATTTTTTAAATTTTGCTGGGTAGGAAAAGGTGAGGCACCAAAAAACTACCTAACGTGTAACACTGGAAATAATATTTATAATAAAGAAAAATTTTACTCAGAGCTTACCTTTCATTATTGGTATTGGAAAAACTTACTAAAATTAGAAGACAAAAATCAATGGATAGGATTTTGCCAAAAAAGAAGATTTTGGGTTAATACACAAGATACATCAAAAATTAATAAATTAAATTTGAATCAATATATGATTAAATTAGTAGAAAATGATTGGAAAGATTATGATGCCATTATATGCAATCCAATTAGTGTTCACAGTCCAAAAAAAATAAAAATTTTTAAAAGGGGGTGGAAAAATTTTTTACAAAATCCATCTATATTATTTAATAAAAAAAAACAAAATTTATTATTACATTTTGATATGCACCATGGCTATAATAATTTAAAAAAAGCAATTGATAAACTAGATCAAAAAAACAAAAAAGATTTTGAAACTTTTGTAAATGAACAAAACACATTTAACCCACACATAATGTTCATTGCAAGACCAACTGTAATTAATCAATGGTTTGAAGATTTATTTGATTGGCTTTATAGGTGTGAAGAAGTGTTTGATTTTGAGAAATTAGATGGTTACGATACAGGAAGGTTATTTGCATATCTTTCCGAAAGATATTTATCATATTGGTTTAAAAAAAACTGCAAGTATAAAGAAAAAAATTGGGTTCAGTTAGATAATTTTTAATGGAGAGGTGGCCGAGTGGTTGAAGGCGCACGCTTGGAAAGTGTGTGTACCCTTACAGGTACCGTGGGTTCGAATCCCACTCTCTCCGCCATTAAAGTTTTATTTACCAATAATTTAAAATGAATATGATAATGTTAAATAATATGAAAAAATTTGAATTTCAAAAATTTACAAAAAAAAGTGGAAGCCTTATACCATTTTCGTTAGCAAAGGATGTGCCATTTCTAACAAAAAGAATTTTTTTAATTTATGGAAAAAAAAATTTTACAAGAGGAGATCACGCCCACCATAAGTGTAAACAATTCTTGGTTCCAATTTTTGGTAAAATGGAAGTTCAATATGAAAATAAATTTAAAAGTTTCTCGAAAATCTTAAATTACAAAGACAAAAAAGGTCTCTTGCTGAAACCAAAAACTTGGTGCAAAATTAAATTTAAGACAAATAATTGTATACTGATGGTATTTTGTGATAGAGAGTATGAATTCAAAGATTATATTGAAAATTATAAAAATTTCTTAAAGATTGTCAAAAAATGAATTTATTAATTACAGGTTGCTGTGGTCATATAGGTTCTTACCTTGTAGATAATGTCCATAAAATTAAAAATATAAAAAAAACTTTTATTGTTGATAACCTTGAATCAAACACATTTTACTCACTTTTTAATTCTAAAAAAAAAAATAATTTAAGTTTTATTATTAAAGATTTGAAAGATTCAAATAGCCTGAATGGTTTAAAAAAAATTGACTATGTTATTCATTTGGCCTCTATGACAAATGCAGAAAAAAGCTTTGGGAAAAAAAATAGAATGTATGAAAATAATATTAGTTGTTTAAAAACTGTTATAAATTTTTGTAAAAAGAAAAAAGCAAAATTAATTCATATTTCATCAACAAGTGTTTATGGCAAACAAACAGAAGTAGTAGATGAACACTGTGAAGAAAAATACTTAAAACCACAGTCACCATATGCAGATATTAAGCTTATAGAAGAAAAAATGCTTAAAAAGGAAAATAAACTTTTACAATATAATACATTTCGTTTTGGAACAATTGCTGGTGTTTCAAAAGGAATAAGATTTCATACTGCAGTTAACAAATTTTGTTTTAATGCTGCAACAAATGAGAACATAAATGTTTATAAAACAGCTTTAAATCAGTACAGACCCTACTTATCACTTAGAGATGCATTTAAAGTATTTAAGTTTTCAATTGAAAAAGATTTTTTTAAAAATGATATTTACAACGCATTATCGGGCAACTTTACTGTTAATCAAATTATAAGAAAAATAAAAAAATATAAAAAAAAAATTAAGGTCAAATTTGTATCGTCAGTAATAATGAATCAACTTTCCTACCATGTAAGTCAAAAGAAATTAAATAGTGAAGGATTAATTTTAAATTCAAACATAGAAAAGGATATTAAAGAAACAATTAAACTATTAAAAAATATTTAATGATCTGCAAAATAACAAAAAAGAAAATAAAGCCATTCATGTCTTTTGGTAAAATGCCGATAGCAAATGGTTTCTTAAGAAAAAAAGATTTTAAAAATGAATTTTTTTTTAAAATGGAAGTTGGTTTTTCAAAAGAAATTTCTTTATTCCAATTAAATGATCATCCAAAACCAAAAGCAATGTTTAATAAAAACTACCCCTTTTTTACTGGAAGCTCTAAAGGAATGATCAATCATTTTAAAGAGTATTCTGGCTGGATAAAAAAGAATTACTTAAAAAAACCAAAAAAAAATTTAATTGAAATAGGTTCAAATGATGGAACCTTTCTTAGTAATTTTAATAGTAGTAAACTAAATATCCTAGGGATTGAACCATCATCTAATGTTGCTAAGATCTCTAAAAAAAGAGGTATTAAAACAATTAATAGTTTTTTTACCTATAAAAATGCCAATAAATTAAAAAAATTCAAAAAAAATACAGATGTAATTTCAGCAGCAAATGTAATTTGTCATGTTCCTGATTTGAGTAATTTGATCAAAGGCGTAGATTGTTTATTAAACAGAAATGGACTTTTTATATTTGAAGAACCTTATTTAGGGTCAATGTATGATAAAACTTCTTATGATCAAATTTACGATGAACATATATTTATGTTCTCTGTCAGTTCAGTTAAAAAAGTTTTTAAATTATTTAATTTTGATTTAATTAATGTTTTGCCACAAAAAACACACGGTGGTTCAATGAGGTACGTTATTGGAAGATCAGGATTTCATAGAATAAATAAAAATGTTTTAAAATTTGAAAAATTTGAAAAAAAAAAAGATATTGACTCAATTAAAGGGTGTTTAAATTTTAAAAAAAAATGTGAAATTTCAAAAAATAAATTGAAGAAAAAAATAAATAGTATTTTGAAAAAAGGAAAAAATATTGCTGGTTATGCCGCAACATCAAAAAGTACTACAATCTTAAATTACTGTGGGATCAATAATAAACACATCGACTTTATATGTGATACCACACCAAATAAGATTAGCACTTTTGCACCAGGAACACATATTCCTATAGTTTCAATTAATCATTTTAAAGAAAATATACCTGACAACACTTTTTTATTTGCCTGGAATCATAAAAAAGAAATATTTAAAAAAGAAAAAAGAATATTAAAAAAAACCAAGTGGTTTGCACATGTTAAATTATAAATGATAAAATTTTGGTCGTATAATCGAGAACTAAAAAAATATAAAAAAAAAATTCATTCAAAAATTAATAAATCACTTAATAGTGGTCAAATTTTTTTTGGTAATGAATTATCTGATTTTGAGAGAAAATTTACGAAAAAAAATGGATCTAAGTATGGTGTTGCAGTAGGGAGTGGTACAGACGCGTTATTTATTGCTTTAAAATCATTAGGCATCGAAAAGGGAGATGAAGTGATTACTGCTGCTAATACAGCTATACCAACTATTTCAGCAATAAGAAGCACAGGTGCATCTATAAAATTAGCAGATATAGGTAATGACTATTTAATTGATCCATCTAAAATTGAAAAAGAAATCACACGCAAAACTAAGGTAATTATTCCAGTCCATTTATATGGTCAAACATGTGAAATGGATAAAATCGTAAAAATTTCAAAAAAATACAAACTAAAAATCGTTGAAGATTGTGCTCAATCTCAAGGGGCAAAATTTAAAAATAGATTTTGTGGAACTATAGGTGAATTAGGCTGTTTTTCTTTTTATCCAACTAAAATATTAGGTGCATATGGAGATGGTGGTTTTATTTTAACCAATGATTATAATTTATATAAAAAAATCAAAAGAATAAGATTCTATGGAATTGAAACCGTAGATAAAAAAAACAAATATTTTAATAAATATTATTCAAACGAAGATGGAATTAATTCTAGATTGGATGAAATACAGGCGGGTATATTAAATTTTAAGTTATCAATAGTTGAAAAACTAATTACAAGAAGAAGACATTTGGCTAGTTTGTATTTTAAGGAACTTATTTCAACAGAATTAAAACTTCCTTCAGTAAGAAAATATTCTGATCATGTTTTTCATTTATTCACAATCTATCACCCCCAAAGAGATAAAATAATTAAAAAACTCAAAGAGGACTCCATTGAAACAAAGATTATATATCCATATCCAATTCACAAAATGAACGCCTATAAAAAAATTTTTCAAAATAATAAAAGATTAAAAAACTCAGAAGTCAAATCAAAAGGTATTTTTTGTTTGCCTATTTATCCTGAACTAAAAGATAAAGAAGTAATAAGAGTTTGCAAGAGTATCAAAAAAATCCTAGCTGAGATTACTTAGACTTCTGATAATAGCTAAAATTTTTTTTTATATCTCTTAATAAAACACCACTTTTATCTTTCTTAGATAAAATTGGTTTTTTTATATTCCAATTAATTTTTAAATTAGGGTCGTTCCATCTTAAAGTTGTTTCAGACTCTTTATGTCTATAATTTGTACACCTATAGTAGAGAGTACAAGTTTTTGAAAGACAAGCAAACCCATGAGCAAAATTCTCTGGTATAAAAATTGAAAAATTAGAGTCTTCCTTAATTTTTATAGAAAAAAATTTTCCAAAGGTTTTTGAATTTTCCCTTAAATCAACAGCTACATCCAAAATTTCACCCTGAACCACAGTGATAAATTTACCTTGTGGATTTTTTCTTTGGAAATGTAATCCCCTGACAGTATTTTTTTTTGAGCGAGACACACAATCAAAGACCAATTCTTTTTTTAAAATTTTTTTTTTGTTAATTTCTTTAAAGAAACCCCTGTTATCTTTGTAAACCTCAGATCTCAAAATTATTAGATCTTTTATTTTAGTTTTTTCTATATGCATAAATTTATTTTATACTTTGATTTAGAAATAACCAATTAATTTAAGATATTTAAACTATTTTTATTAAAAAATTTTTTATAAAGTAACCTCTTGATGGAGTATTATGACATTAATAGTATATTTTTCATTTTTTTTTTTGTATTGTCAAAAAAGCGCACTTTTAAAGGCTTATTTTATGTAATTATTGAATTTTGTAAATTTAAAATAAGCATTTTTTTAAAAAAATGTTATAATTTATTTTTCCATAATTATCAAAAATGACAACTAATAAAACTTACCAAGCTGACTCGATTAAAGTTCTTAAAGGTTTAGAGGCAGTTAGAAAGCGTCCGGGCATGTATATTGGAGATACCGATGACGGTACTGGATTACACCATATGGTTTATGAAGTTGTTGACAACTCAATTGATGAAGCATTAGCAGGTTATTGTAAAAGTATTTTTGTTAGTGTTAACAATGACGGCACAATTACAGTAAAAGATGATGGCCGTGGAATACCTGTCGATATGCATAAAGGAGAAAAAAAATCTGCAGCAGAAGTAATTATGACTCAACTTCATGCTGGTGGAAAATTTGATCATGATTCCTATAAAGTTTCAGGAGGTCTTCATGGTGTTGGTGTTTCAGTGGTTAATGCTTTGTCTGAAAAATTAAAATTAGAGATCCATAGAGATGGAAAAAAACACTTTATTGAATTTATTAATGGAGAAGCAAAAGCTCCTCTTAAAGTGATTGGAAAATCGAAAGAAATGGGAACACAAATTACTTTTTTACCCTCAAAAGAAATTTTTTCTTCAATAAAGTTTAGTGGAAATATCATCACTAAAAGAATGAGAGAATTAGCATTTTTAAATAAAGGAATTAAAGTAATTTTCAGTGATTTAAGTCAAAAGAAAGAAAAAAGAGAAGAATTTAAATTTGATGGTGGAGTTCTAGAGTTTGTAGAATTTCTTGATAACAAAAGAGAAAAATTGCAAAATAAGAATGGCAATGATCTTTTTAAAAAACCAATTTATATTGAAGGAAAAAATAATAATATCGAAGTTGAATGTTCTTTAAAATGGAATTCTGGTTATTCTGAAGATGTATTGCCGTATACAAATAATATTTTTCAAAAAGATGGTGGAACCCACTTGTTGGGGTTTAGAAGTGCGTTGACTAGAGTTATTAATAAATATGCTAATGAAAATAATTTACTTAAAAAAAATAAATTGGCTATATCAGGGGATGATATTAAAGAGGGACTAACTTGTGTTTTATCCACAAAAATTCCAGACCCAAAGTTTTCTTCACAAACAAAAGACAAACTAGTTTCTTCAGAGGTAAGAATGATAGTTGAAACAATTGTTAATGAAAAATTATCTATATGGTTTGATCAAAACCCATCTGTATCAAAAATTATTTTAGCTAAAGTTATTCAAGCAGCAATGGCCAGAGATGTTGCACGAAAAGCAAGAGAAAATGTTAGACGAAAAGGCGCTCTTGAATTAAGTGGTTTGCCAGGAAAACTTGCTGATTGTCAAATAGGAAAACAAGAAGGCACAGAGTTATTTATTGTAGAGGGAGATTCTGCTGGTGGATCCGCTAAACAAGGAAGAAATAGATCAAATCAAGCAGTGTTGCCTCTAAGAGGAAAAATTTTAAATACGTATGTAGAGCAAACAAATGGAAAAAAAAACAGCAATGGGTCAGAGTATAGAACAAAGGCACTTTCGAAAATGATTTCTTCCAATGAAATAGTTACCTTAATTAATGCTTTGGGTTTAGATCCAAAAACAGAAGAAATTGATTTAAAAGATCTAAGGTACGGAAAAATTATAATTATGACAGACGCAGATGTTGATGGGTCTCACATAAGAGCACTCTTATTGACTTTTTTCAATAATCAACCATTTAATAAACTAATTGAGAATGGACATGTCTATTTAGCTCAACCACCTCTATTTAAAATTAATAAAGGATCCAAGGGGATATACATCAAAGATGAAAAAGAATTGGAAGATTATATTGTTAATACAAATAAAGAATTTAAAAAAATTAAAAAAGGATCAAAAGAATTTTTAAAAAAAATAGATGAAGAAAAATCTCAAATGAATATTCAAAGATTTAAAGGCTTAGGTGAAATGAATCCTGAAGAGCTATGGAGTACTACACTTGATCCAAAAACTCGAAATTTACTTCAAGTCCAATACTCTAAAGATCTAAAAAAAGATCAGGGCTTAATTCATACTTTAATGGGTAATGATGTTGCATTACGAAAAGATTTCATAATTTCCAATGCAATAAACGTTGTGAATCTTGACATTTAAAAATGAAGTTTTTTGGAACTTCTAAATACCATACTTTTAAAAAATCTACTTATATAAGTTTAAGATGGATAGGAATTTATGGTCAATTGATAGCTGTAAATTTTGTTTATTTTTTTTTAAATTTTAAATTTGATTTTTTAAGCTCAAATTTGATAATATTTTTTGGAGTTTTAAGTAATTTATATTTGATTTTTGTTTATAAAAAAACTCAACTATCAGATAGGTCAGCATTAATTTTTTTGATAATAGATATTGTACAATTAAGTTTTTTAATTTATCTAACAGGAGGTATAGCGAATCCTTTTATAATTTTTTTATTAATACCAAGTGTTTTTTCGTCTTCAAATCTCAGTATTAGAACTAATATTCTTCTTGTGTTTATAACAACGGCAATAATAGTTTTTCTTACATTTTTTTCTACTGATCTACCAGGACCTTTAAATGATCACTTTCACGTTAGTCCGTATTATTATTTTTCTATTCCAATAGCTCTTATAATTGCTCTAATTTTTTTAAATTACTTTGCAATGACTTTTGGATCACAATCTCGTTTAAGAAAAGAAGCTTTAGCTAAAATGGAAGAAGTAATGGCAAAAGAACACGAACTTTTATCTTTGGGGGGTCAAGCCGCTGCTGCTGCGCATTCTTTAGGAACACCTCTTTCGACAATAAAAATTATTACACAAGATCTCATGAAACAATTTAAAGACCAAAAGGATATTAATAAAGATATTGAACTGCTTTCTAGTCAGGTTGAAAGATGTAATCAAATCTTAAAACGCTTAAGCTTAAATCCTGTAGAAGAGGATGATTTTATTGATAAAGATTTGTCTATGAGAGATATTTTGAATGAAATTATTTCTTCATTTAGAGAAATTAGTAATAAAAAATATATTTTTACCTTCGATCAAGATTTTAATAGTAGAAAAATAACAAAATCTATGGAAATTGTTTACGGTTTGAGAAACTTTATTGGTAATGCAAACAAATTTTCAAAAAGTCTAATTTATATAAATCTTGTAAGCAATAATGAAATGACAGAAATTACTGTAGAGGACGATGGTAACGGTTACTCAAGAGATATTTTGTCTAAAATTGGAGAACCATATCTAAAGACTAATAATCCTCAAGATAAATCTAAAACTGGTTTAGGGCTAGGTCTCTTTATAGGAAAAACCCTTTTAGAAAAAAATTTTGCATATATAAATTGTAAAAATTCTAAAAGTAATAGTGGAGCTAAAGTTACAGTCAGATGGGAAAATAAAGATTTATTTAATATCTAGTGCAAATTTTTTTTTGCATCAAACAAAGAACTCAACTGTGAAATCATTACATCACCCAACTCATTTACATCAGTAATTTTTATTGCCTTATCATAATATCTAGAAACGTCATGGCCAATACCAATTGCCAAGACTTCAATTTCAGTTTTATTTTCTATAAATTTGACCATTTTTTTTAGATGCTTTTCTAAAAAATCACCTGAATTAACTGAAAGTGTTGAGTCATCCACTGGTGCACCATCAGAAATTACCATCATAATTTTTCTCTCTTCTTTTCTTTTTTTTATTCTATTGTAGGCCCAAGAAATAGCTTCCCCATCAATATTTTCTTTTAACAAACCCTCTTTTAACATTAACCCTAAATTATTCTTAGCTTGTCTCCAGTGCGTGTCGGCTCCTTTATAAATTATATGTCTTAAATCATTTAATCTTCCAGGTGTTTTAGGTTTTGAATTTTTATTCCAAAGCTCTCTACTTTGCCCACCTTTCCAATTTTTTGTTGTAAAACCTAAAATTTCAACTTTAACAGAGCATCTCTCTAAAGTTCTAGACAGTATATCTGCACATATTGCAGCTATTGTAATAGGTCTTCCTCTCATTGACCCAGAATTATCGATTAACAAAGTAACAATTGTATCTTTAAAATCTAAATCTTTTTCTTTTTTAAATGACAATGAATTATATGGGTCCATAATAATTCTTGTAAGTTTTGAGCTATCAAGCAATCCTTCTTCTAAATCAAAATTCCAAGCTCTATTTTGTTTTGCAAGCAACTGCCTTTGCAGTTTGTTGGCAAGCTTAGTTATTACATCCTGAAATCCAACAAGTTGCTGATCCAATGTTTTTCGAAGTTTTGCAGCTTCTTCTGCATTTTCTAATTTCTCAGCTTTTGTTATTTCATCGTATTGTGTTGTAAAAATTTTGTAATCT
>Ga0209335_10002265_pt1 | contig 20560 bp, 14 predicted proteins | sample COG_09_FD_184753 | JGI IMG/M metagenome (GOLD analysis project Ga0209335, IMG submission 184753) | Pelagic Microbial community sample from North Sea - COGITO 998_met_09 (SPAdes) (version 2) | ecosystem: Environmental > Aquatic > Marine > Neritic zone/Coastal water | place: Helgoland, sampling...
TGCGCTTCTTGGTGCTGCGCTTTTTTTTAGATCCTCCATTAATAATGGATGTTAATTGCGTATTTGCTTTGTTTAATTCGCCGGATGTTGTATCACCTGCCTTATCTAATAAATTTGATGTTGTATCACCAACCTTACCGAATAAATTTGATGTTGTGTCACTGGCTTTATCGAATAAATTGGATGTTGTGTCACTGGCTTTATATAATAAATCAGATGTTTTTTTACTTAATCTGTTAACTTGAACAGCTAATTTATCACCAGCTGTTCCAATTAAATCATTCGTTTTATTTGTTATAGTTGAAACATGTCCCGATAAAGTTGACAATATTGTATCTTTATTATTTGAGAACTCTCCTCCGCGTTTAGTTTTCATTATATAGTATTCGTATAAAATAATATATAATGAAATTATTTATAAAAAGTATAAAATAATATATAAAAAAAATATTAAGATTCCTAAAATATTAAATAATATATAAATATATAAATTATATTTATTTGCTATTGCGTGTTATTATATTTATCATTATATTTATCATTATATTTATCATATTATGTTATAAGTCTTGGCGCAATATTCATAGTAATTAATTCTTGAAACATTAATTTACACGCATATGGAATTTCGACATAATTAAAATCGGTACGATTATCACACGTCCTGCAAATATGAATATGTTTTTCATTATTATAAACAGCGATCATTCCGCATTTTTTACATACATTCACACTATACGCATCCGATGATTTATAAATACGATCACGAGTAAATTTAGAAGCACCGTGAGAGCACATACAGTCACGTTCCATCTCCCCAAATCGTAATCCCCCGTCCTTAGACCTACCTTCTAAGGGTTGCCGTGTTAGATTAACCATCGGTCCAAAACTCCTACTGTGCTGTTTATCAGATACCATATGTTTTAATCTTTGATAAAATACTGGTCCAATAAATATTGAAGTTTCAATCTGTTCGCCGGTTAAACCATTATACATAATTTCATTTCCATTTGATTCATACCCAACATTTTGCAACTCTTTGCAAATATCTTTTACATCAAATTTTCCAAAACTGGTTCCATCGCCAAATAATCCTAATTCTATTAATACTTTACCCAGGACAGTTTCCTTTAATTGTGCAATAGTCATACGAGATGGAATTGCGTGTGGGTTAATAATAATATCTGGACGTACGCCACTTGAGGTAAACGGCATATCTTCTTCGGGAATAATATTACCAATAGTTCCTTTTTGTCCATGTCTACTACTAAATTTATCACCAATAATTGGTTTTCGGATAGTTCGTAATTTTACTTTACAAAAATTATAACCGTCGCCATTTCGTTCAATATAATTTTTATCAATATAAGTTTCTTCGGTTGTTCTAAATACACGACTTTGGTCTTCATATTTGGTTGTTTTCGTATGATCATTGCGTGATTCTTTAATTGGCACGATTTTTGAAATAATAATATCTCTATTTTCTACTAATGTATCTTGAGGAATGACCCCATGCGAGTTTATTTTATCATAATTAGCAAATTTCATTCCCTTTGTTTTAGTAGGATCCGGTTTACAGCGGATTTCTTCATCGCCTTGAATTTTTTTATCTTCGTCCCTTTCGGTGTGGTATATAGTTGCCTGGAATAAACCTCTATCAATCGATCCTTTATTAAATAGGATACTGTCTTCTTGATTATAGCCACTATGAGTCATAATAGCGACAATAATTTGGCAACCCGAAGGAATTTGGTTTAAACCAATCATATTCATAATACGTGTATCGACCAAAGGTCTTCCTGGATAAGTCATTACATAGGCGGTTTTGTCCATACGATTTGCATAATTGGTTACATAAATCCCCATTGCTTGTTTCCCCATTGCACATTGATAGGTATTTCTCGGCGATTGATTATGTTCAGGAAATGGAATACAAGAGGCCAAAATACCAAATATAGTGCTTGGATGAATCTCACAATGAGTGTATTTGTGAATGATATTAGAATCATCGCTCTTTAATAATTTAGGTTCCATTGCAATCATGCTTAAATTTTGTTCAGCTGCATCAATGTATTCAATCACTGAATCGTCTATACGGCAACTTGTTAATAAATCATCCCAACTTAATTCTTTGTTATTGATTTGTTTAATAATCGTATTATTTAAAACCAGCTTATTATTATTTACTTTTAATATAGGTCTCATTAAACGTCCTGCGTCATTACATACACGTAATTCTTTTCTTCGTATATCAAATATAATAGATGTGTAAATATTAATAATGCCTTTATATTTCATTTCTTTTAAGGATTTATACAATTCAAATGGCTGATCTACATTTCCAATCCACGAACCATTTATAAACACTTTAACTTTATTAAATAAATCTTTTGATTCGGTTAAATTTTCAAGCAAGGTGATTTGGGGTTCAATAACTTCATAAATTAATGAACTATTACAGGGAATAGTAACGTGCGTCATATAACTTAGATTTTTTACAACGCCCACGCTTCCTCCTTCAGGAGTTTCGGCGGGACATAAAAAGCCCCATGAGGTAGGATGTAATTTTCTTGGAGGAATAAGTTTTCCACTTTTATCAATAGGTGTATTAATTCGTCTTAAATGGCTAAGACTTGAAATATAAGTCAAACGGTTTAATACTTGAGCTACACCTACTTTATTATTTGTTGAATGCTTAACCCCGAAATCACCCGTTGCCAATGAACGTTTTAAGCCATTTTCAATCGTGGCTGATTTGATAATTTTACATAAATTTGTTCTATTAATAATAGATTCATGATCATTCGTTGATTTCCAAGACCCAGTATTTATCTCGCGGATAATTTGCTTTTGCATATCCTTAACCATTTTGTTAAAATAATTTCTAAAAAGGTTGTTTAATAAGGCTCCCGTTGTATCAATACGTTTATTTAAATAAGAATCCCGGTCATCCACCTCTTCTAATCCAATACTTGTACGAATTAAACGGTTAGCCATATATCCCATATAATATTTTCGTTGTAACAATGTTTTGCAATGAGGAAATAAATCGGTATTAAGTATGTCTATTGTAAAATCATGCTTTTTACGTGCGCCTGATTCTTTATCCATATTTATTGGCGTATACATTACATTTCCTATAATGTATTTGACAGCAGAATCTTGTGTTAAATAATTATTTGCATCAACAATCGATGCTTGTAATGATTTAAGTATATTACAATTTGATTTACAGTCCATATCTAATACAATCATTTTACATATTTCTTCATCACTAACAATACCTAATGCTCTGAATACTACAAATAAAGGCAACGGAATTTTAATTCTTGGTATTTGAATATAAATACTATGACCAAATCCATTGTTTTTTAATTCGGTCATCATAGAAATTTGTTTTGGCGAAATACATTTTAAATCCGGAACTGATTTAATTTCAGCTAACCACCCCCATTTACTATTATTTTTAGAAATATTAAAACACTGAACTGAATTTTCAGCCGCTCGTTCTTGACCTAAACACGTTTTTTCTGAACCGTTAATAATAAAATATCCACCCGAATCCATACGGCATTCGCCGCTTACAACAGGTGCGATATGTTTATATTGTTCTAAGATACAAATACTGGATTTTAACATAATTGGAATTTTTCCAATATTTATTTTGGACATTAATTTATACACTATTTCTTCAGATTCAAGTTTAGGACCTCGTCTAATTACATATTTAATATTCATGTCTACTGTTGCATTTCCAGCATAAGTAAAATTCCGATTTCTTGCTTCTTCGGGAAACATCAATTTAGTAGCACCATTATTTTCATGGATTTGGGGGCGATAAATATTAAAATTTTCAAAGGTTATAAATATTTCTAATTTATATTTTTTAAATTCCTGATCATAATCTTGGTCTGACTTGATATGAACCGGATTAAACATTGAAATTGTTCTTTGAATTTGATAATTAATAAAATCATTATATGATTCAATTTGGTGCTTCACTAATTGTTTTAAATGTTTGCCACTAAAATATGAATTAATCATTGCCCATGGTTCCTCTCCGTATTTATTTATATTAATATCATCATCCTTAACACTCCTTTGATCATTATCAACATTTTCATTTATAATTTTAATTGGATTTTGTTTAGTATTAATGTTTGACATATTTAGATATAAATAAATTGAATTATAATATACCTTTAATCGCTATATTATATTTCAATTTATCTTTATATTTATATTTTTTCCAATAAATTAAATTTATTGGAACGATATTTATTATTTATATACAATATGTATTATATTGTATATAAATAATAAATATTTATATTAATAAAAATGGCAAACAACAATAATTCATTGGACTCAACATTAAATCCAAAAAAAACAATAAAACTTAACCCTGTGTTTTTAAAATTAAATAAAACAAAAAAACTTTATAAAAAAGAAAAACCTACGATAACTACATCAACTAATGATGGTAATGGTGGTAATGGTGGTAATGGTGGTAATGATACTATATCTCCTTCTATTATTAAAAAAAAAATGTATGAAAAAATAAATTCTTATAAAAATAAAACAATAAAAAATAATAAAATAAAAAAAAATTTAAATAATGAGCCTTCTAATAATTTAGACAATGATGATGCTGATGATTCATCTAATAATTTAGATGATGATACATTTAATATTGAAAAACAAAAAAAAGAATTTAATATTGAATTTAATAAATCACTTGATTTTTTACAGTCCCTTTCAAAAAAACACAAGAAAGAAAAGGATAAAAATAGAGCGAATAAACAAAATAAAAATAAAAATACTACACTTAAGCAGGGAAAAATAGAAAATGAAATTCAATATGAAATTGCAACCGAATTACCCGAAAAATTATTATTTAATCCATATGATTATGATGATGCCAATGCCAATACTAATACTAATACTAATACTAAACACCAATCCGTTAGTATATCAAATGATAATCCAAAATACCAATCCGTTAGTATATCAAATGATAATCCAATCTTAAAAAATACACCTTCCACCAAGTCAACACCTAATCAAATGAATACAGTAATATCCACTCCCATACAATCAACCTCTTTTCAACAACCGTATAGTAATTTAAGAAATGGATCAAAACCCACATTTCGTGAATGGAAGCACAATCAAACCCAAAAAAAATATCATAATGAACCTAATAGTTCTTCTTTAAAAAAACCATTAATTATTCTTAATGATGATAAAGAAACGACTAATGTAAATGAGAATGAAACGAATAATGCTAACATAAATAATGCTAACATAAATAATGCTAACATAATTATGCAACGCAGAGAGGCATTAGCATCATTAAAAAAAGAATTAATTGGTAATAAAAATGATAATAAAAATGATAATAAGATATCAACACCTAAATTATCTCTTCAAAAACCTAAGCAATCATCCCATAAAAAGCGTACTATTACAACACGAACACTTAAATATAAATTAGGAAAAAATGATAATAAAAAAAAAATTGGAATTTTAATTAAAAATTCAAAAACACGAAAACGTATTCAACATGAATATAGTTTATTAAAACAAAAACCAATCAATGAAGTAAAAAATTATTTAAGAAATAAGAATTTATTAAAAGTTGGAAGTTCGGCACCAAATGATGTATTAAGGCAATTATATGAACAATCAATTCTTTCAGGAGATATAGAAAATAAAGCAAGTGATGTATTATTCCATAATTATATGAATAATAAATAGTAAAATAAAAATAGTAAAATAAAAATAGTAAAATAAAAATAGTAAAATAAAAATAGTAGTAATAATAGATTATTTTTATTTGATAGAGAGAACTTAATTATTGGATAATAAATTTAAATTTATAAATAAAATTTACAAATAAAATTTACTTTCGTTTTTGGGATCGGTTCTTCTTGGATCTTGATTTCTTAGCCGATCTTTTCTTGGAGCTGGATTTCTTGGCAACGCCAGATTTCTTAACCGATCCAAATTTACCCTTTTGGGTTACATAACCAGCCTTTACTAAACGGTTTTCTTTCTTAGCAGTTTTATGTTTCTTTAAAGAAACAAAGCGACCATTCTTATTTTGAAGTAAATCGCATTTACGGAGACCACCTGTAGTTTTATACGCGGTGCCGTGATATACTTTAGCACGGGAGCCAATTAATTCGTCAAAAGTTTTACCCTGAATATGGTATTTTCCATCGGATTGTTTAGTGTTATTCATCATTTTATAATATAATAAAAGAAAATAAAAACATTTGTAATTTTAATTATTACTGTAATTAATTTTATTAATATATAAACTTATATAAAATTAATATAAACAAAATTGAAATAAATATAACATATATATTTTATTTATAAATATTCTTCTATTCTTTTATTCTTTTATTCTTTTATTCTTTTATTCTTTATTCTTCTAAACATGGCAACATCTAAAAGTAATATATCATCGACCGACACAAATGAAACGAATATACTTTTATCTAAAAAGTATCAAAAAAAAACAGATAAACAGCATGTTTTGGATAACCCAGATACATATACTGGTTCAATGGAACTTACTGATTACGATACTTATGTAACATCAGCAAACTCGGCTACAGATGAAACTAATCCTAATACTGATAATAATGAATTAAATTCAATCACGGCTAAAGAAATTACAATTATACCTGGGTTGTATAAATTGTTTGATGAAGGTATTGTTAATTGCCGTGATCATAGTATACGCATGTCACAGCATATTTTGAACAATAAAGAACAGGATAAAGAAGAGGATAAAGAAAAGAAGAAAGAAAAGGATAAAAAGAGTAAACAAGCAACTATATTTCCAGTTACTTATATTGATATTGCGATTTCCGAAGATGGAACAATTACTATGATAAACGATGGAAATGGTATTGATATTGCTAAACATCCTGAAGAAAATATTTGGATTCCTGAATTAATTTTTGGTCATCTACGAACATCGACAAATTATGATAAAACACAAAAAAAGATTGTTGGCGGAAAGAATGGTTTTGGATTTAAATTAGTTTTAATTTGGTCTTCTTATGGAAAGATTGAAACAGTTGACCATATACGCGGGTTAAAATATACACAAGAATTTGAAAATAATTTAGATATAATTAAACCACCTATTATTGAAAAATGTAATAAAAAGCCCTACACTAAGGTCACATTTAAACCTGATTATGCGCGATTAAAAATTAACGGACTAACTGCAGATATGATTAATCTATTTAAACGACGAGTATACGATATTGCTGCAATTACGAATAAAAATATTAAAGTTAATTACAATGGGACACTTGTGCCTATTAAAAGTTTTCAACATTATGTTGATTTATATATTGGGAGTAAGACTGAGACTACACGTGTGTATGAAGAAGCCAACGAACGTTGGGAGTATGTAGTGTGTTTGGCAACCAAAGAAGAATTTACACAAGTATCATTTGTAAATGGTATTTATACGGTTAAAGGTGGTAAACATGTAGATTATATTTTAAATCAAATTGTTCGTAAAATTGTTGCTTATATTAAGAATAAAAAAAAGATTGATGTAAAACCAAATACAATTAAAGAGCAATTAATGTTGTTTGTAAGATGTGATATTGAAAATCCCACGTTTGATAGTCAAACAAAGGATTACATGAACACATCTATATCTAATTTCGGATCTTCTTGTGAAGTCAGTGATAAATTTATTGAAAAAATTGCAAAAATGGGGGTAATGGAGGCTGCTTGTAAATTAACCGAAGTAAAAGAAATAAAAAAAGTAAAAGAAAAAGACGGTTCAAAGACTAAAAATGTAAGAGGTATTCCAAAATACGTTAGTGCAAATTATGCTGGAACCGCACGTAGTAATGAATGTACTCTTATTCTTTGCGAGGGTGATTCTGCCAAAGCCGGTATTGTTTCAGGTTTAAGTGCTGAAGATCGTAATACCATTGGTGTTTATCCCATGCGTGGAAAGTTATTAAATACGCGCGGAGAGACGAAAAAACGTATCATGGAAAATAAAGAAATCCATGAAATGGTTAAAATTATTGGATTAGAAATTGGAAAAAAATATACATTAGAAACAGCAATGAAGCAACTTCGTTACGGCAAAGTGATATTTATGACCGATCAAGATTTAGATGGAAGTCATATTAAAGGGTTGGGTATTAATATGTTTGATTCTGAATGGGAGTCGCTTTTAAATATTCCTGGATTTATTGGCTTTATGAATACGCCTATTATTAAAGCGCGTAAAGGAAACCAAGAATTGCTTTTCTATAATGACGGTGAGTATAATAAATGGAAAGACGATGAGCATTTAAATATCAAAAACTGGAAAATTAAATATTATAAGGGACTGGGTACAAGCACAGGTAAAGAGTTTAAAGAATATTTTGCAAATAAAAAAATGGTAAGTTTTACCAGTTCAGGTGACGAATGTCGGGATTCAATTGATATGGTGTTTAATAAAAAACGATCCAATGATAGAAAAGATTGGTTAATTAATTATGATGCGAAGGTATATTTGGATACGAACAAAGAGCTGGTTACTTATGAAAAATTTGTGAAAGAAGAAATGATTCATTTTTCAAAATATGATTGCGATCGTTCAATTCCTAATATGATTGATGGGTTAAAAACAAGTTTGCGGAAAATTTTATTTACTTGCTTTAAGCGCCGAATTACGGATGAAATTAAAGTAGCACAATTAAGTGGTTCTGCGTCTGAAATTAGTTGTTATCATCATGGTGAACAAAGTTTACACGGCGCGATTATAGGCATGGCCCAAAATTTTGTTGGTTCAAATAATATTAATTTATTAGACCCTCGTGGTCAATTTGGAACACGATTACAAGGTGGTTCTGATTCTGCCTCTGAAAGATATATATTTACCCGATTAACGAAATTAGCCCGAATCATCTTTCCTGAGGCCGACGATAATGTGCTTGCCTATTTAAATGATGACGGAACGCAAGTAGAACCCACACATTATGCACCAATTATTCCAATGATTTTAGTAAATGGAAGTAAAGGTATTGGCACTGGATTCAGTACTGATATTATATGCTATGACCCATTAAATATTATTGATTATTTATCTGCGTCTATTACAAATGCGTCTATTACAAATGCGTCTATTACAAATGACAAAAAAGTAAATAATGATATAGCTATCCTTCCTTATTATGAAGGATTTAAAGGTGATATTAAAGTATTATCCGATACAAAATACCTAATTAAAGGGAAATATGAAATTATAAATGATAAACAAGTAAAAATTACTGAATTGCCGATCGGAACATGGACTGATGATTATAAACAATTTATTGAAGAACTCATTGAAGGAGATGAAACCGGAAAAAAAAGCGATACAACTAAAAGCGATACACCGACTAAAAATAAAAAAACCCAAAGCCAAAGTGGTTCAATTGTCAAAGATTATATAGACATGAGCACCGATTTAATGGTTAATATTACTGTTACCTTTACTTCAGCGGGTATTATTCAAGAATTGGTAAGTAAAGAAACTGAATTTGGATGCAACGGATTGGAAAAATTATTGAAATTGTACACGACTAAAACAAATACCAATATGCACGTATTTAATGAACAAGAAAAATTAGTAAAATATTCAACTATTTATGATTTAATAAATGATTTTATTAAAGTGCGATATACCTATTATGTAAAACGCAAAGCCTACCAAATTGAAGAATTAAAGAAAGAAACACTTATATTAACAAATAAAGCACGCTTTATTACCGCCATTTTAGACAACACACTTGATTTAAGACGAAAAAAAACAGCAGTTATTTCTGAACTATTAAAGGAACAAAAATATGATATAATTAATAATGATAATGATTTTAAATATTTAGTACGGTTACCGATGGATAGTGTTAGTGAAGAAAATGTTGAAAAAATTATTAAAGAAAAAGAATCACAATTAGACAATTTAAAAAAATTACAATCGACAAGTGAATCTACGTTATGGTTAAATGAATTGGCACATCTTAGGAAAGAGTATTTAGTATATCGTTCAAATAAAGCGGATGCTATTATTAGCATGAATGAAACGCCCAAAGCAACTAAACATAAACCGGTTAAACCCTCAAAGTCGTCTAAAAATATGAATAAAACCAAAAACGAATAATAACTCAAAAAACAACAATATGCTTATTTATTATATTAAATTTATTTATTTTATTTATTATATTTATTTTATTTATTATATTTATTTTATTTATTTTATTTATTATATTAAATTTATATATGATTATAATATAATAAACATTTTTTTATACATTCATACTTATAATATTTATACTATTTATACTATATGAAATTAAAAAAAACAAACAAAGAAGATTTTAAAAAATTAAATTGCTCGCCATCACGAAATGAGAATGAGAATGAGAATTTTACATGTTATAAAAGCAATGAATTAATTAAAATAAAAGAAAAATGGAACAAACGTCATCCTGATGAAAAAATTAATTCAAATAATGTTAAAGAGATATGGGCCACCTTAAAAAATAATATGCAAAATGCATGTAATAATGAAGCTTGCTGGTTAAGACAAGAATTTATGGAAAATAATATTAATAATGAATTATTACATTATACCTTTGCACCTAAAGCGCCAAAAACATGGTTAAAAAATCCAAACGAATGGTTATCAAGTGTTGATATTAGTAAAGTAATGAAACAATATGAATATAAATATCCTTCTTTTAATTTTATAGGACCATCGCCGATAGATTTTGATACAGTTATAAACAATGATGATGAATCTATTTGTGTATGGGATGAATTGTGTAATTTTTCTTTAAAAAAACATTTAGAAAAAGGAAAAAAAAAAATAGGTATTATTTTTAATACAGATCCTCATTATAAAAACGGGTCACATTGGATTTCATTATTTATTAATATAGAAACCAATAATAATTATATATTATTTTTTGATAGCAATGGTATTGCTCCACCACCCGAAATAAAAAAATTTTATAAACGAATATTGAAAGAAGCAAAAAATGATTTGGGGATGGATGATTTAATGTATTATGAAAACAAACGATCACACCAACAAGGCGATACTGAATGCGGAATGTATTCATTGTATTTAATTATTGAATTGTTATTGGCGTCTAATAATCAATCTCAAAATAATAAAATTAATTATTTTATGAATACATGGATACCCGATCAAACCGTTGAAAGTTTAAGAGAAAAGTATTTTAATATATTTTAAACTCAATATATTTTAAACTCAATATATTTTAGACTTATTTACTTTAATGCATTATTAAAGTCTTGTGTGATTGATGGAGTGTTTGTGATACTATTCGGGTTAGATTTATTGTGATACATTTTACGAGGGCGCTCGCAAATAACATTAGAAGAAACAGGTTGGTTAACACTTTTTTTTAAACTATTATCTACATCTTGTCCCATAGTATATTTAATATCAGCGCAACTAACAAACGATTCTATCATTTTTGGCACTGATACGCAAGAACAAAATATTTTAATTCCAATAATAGCGCCAAGTATCATACTTAATAAAATAAATTCAACTCGTGTTGAATAACCTAATATATTTATTTCCATAATTGTATATATATATATACTATTATAATATTATAAATAACAATATTACTAAAGTTAATATTATTATTTAAATAAAAAATAATAAAAAATAATTAAAAATTAATTATTAATTAATTGTTTAAATTCATCTTTTTGTTCTTCAATTTCATTAATTTTTTCTTCTTGTTTATTTACATATTGTAAATAAGATTCGAGTTTATCTATAAGATTATCGGGTATATTTGATAAGTTAATAAACGTGCCATTTTTATTTTCATCTGTTTTAATAGTTTCTGAATACATTTTAAATATTCTTAATATTTCAATTTGATGATATTTATCTAAATTTTCTATTTTATCCTTTAAATTTTGTATAATACTATTATTATTATTATTATTATTATTATTATTAGTAGGAACACTCATTATAATGTAAATGTAATATGTATGTTTTATATATATATATATATATATATATATATAATGAAGTATATTTAAATATGTATCTATGATGAAGTATATTTAAATATGTATCTATGATGAAGTATATTTAAATATGTATCTATTAATTTGTATCTATTAATTTGTATCTATTAATTTGTATCTATTAATTTGTATCTATTAATTTGTATCTATTAATTCAGCAATAATAGAAATATATTTATCATTTAATTCAAACCGTTGCCCAATTATTTTAATCATAATTTCATCATTTTCTTGTATTTTTGAAAAAGAAGGAATATTATAATGATGATCTCTTGCAATAAATATAATTAATGGATTTGGTGATTCATTCGTTTCAGCTTTAACACCTGCTTTAGTTACATTTTTTACAATACATTTTACATGCATTCCTTCTGAGGGCATACATATCATGCATTCAAATAAAACATTAAATGTAATATAGTCGGCATTTATTAACCCACTTGAATATGAAATTATATTAACTGATGAAGGTTTTACATACCCTTCTACAATACATCTACCTTCAATTTGGGATAAAACTTCCTTTTTTAATAAAGGAATCATATTATTATTAATATTTCTAATAGGAATAAATATTTTACGTGTTAAAACTGAATTATTATAAATTTGCTGTTCATTGATTTTTTTGGATAGTCCATCCGAATTCATCGTTTTTTTTTTTTGCGACATAATAATAATAATAATTTATTATTCTTAATATAATTCTATATTATATTTGTATATAATATTGTAATATATATTTAATTAATAATCAATTTTTAAATATATATATTTATATTTTATTATTACACCGACCGAAAAGAAAAATGAGACAAAACTGTATTAAAAATACATTAAATTCTCATAAACCCTTTTCTTTTGGCATTTATAACTTTGGTTCTATCATTCGTCTTATGATATGAAAAATGGTTTCCTACAAAATTGGGTAGGTCTTTTTCTATATTGTATCCATTCCTTCATTAGATACAAGATATTTCTACTTCCATTCAAATCTCGGTTAATTAAATGGGAATGCGATGACTTACTACACTTCGTGCAAGTTAGTAATCCATGTACATTCACCATACCTTTTCTAAATGGTCTCGGGTTTTCTCGTTGTTTATAATAACCCGTTTCACCTTCTAAACAAAAACTACACATCTTAGATGTTTTAAACTCATCTACAATATATAATTTAAAATGTTTTGCTAATAAATCCTTTAAACCTTTATTGGGTGTCGGCATACAATTTTTCATTTGCTGAGTTTGTTGGAAAGAACCAAACCCGATAACTATCTTCTTTCCAAAGGTTCTTTTTATTTTATTGATTAAAATGCTTTCGCTTTTTTGTGTATAAGTATGACTTCGCCATCGTAATTTTCTAAATAATTCTTGTTCGTAATAGGTTTGTAATTCCTGATTGATTTGATTTCGCAGTTTCAAATACGCTATAAACTTTTCATAATTACAACTCATAGAACAGGTTTGGTTTAAGGGTTCTTCTAATTTTTTAATATTATTCTCTTCAAATGACTTCATCATTATTTGTCTTTTCTTTTTTGCATAGGTATCTATACGACGTTGCATTTTGGTATAAGTTAAAGTGTTGCCGTTGTCATCTGTCATAAACATAAGAGTATTCTTACCTGGATCTATTGCAACTTTATTATAATCTTTTAAATGGTTTAATTCCTCGTTAGTTAATTCGGTTATATAGTCATATTCTTTATTACCTGTATTTTTTGGTGGTGGTAAGTTTGTGTCTGTTGCATCCACTCTTGTAAAGAGCAAAGAACAACCTACACCATCAGTTGAAAACATATGATTAAATGTATATTTATCAACGTTCATTAGTGTATTGATTTTTTCCATATTGAATAAAGTCTTCCAAATGAGCTCTTTACTGTCATTTAAATTATCTAATAACTTTCCTTGTGTTGTTTCATGTTTCTTGGTATTAAATAACATCGTAATTAAGGTTTTTGTATCAATCGTCATATATTTGGGTATCAGCGTTCTGCGTAGCGGACAGAATTGAAAGAGTTTCTTTTCTTGCTCTTCTAACTTCAAACTCATATAAATCATCGGAGACAGATAATGTTGGGGCGAACATTCTAAATCATAGTGTACGTTCTTTTTAATTTTTTCGGGTATTAGAAAAGATTTATGTGTAGTCTTCCATGCTTTGTATTCATTTTCACTCTTATCTGTGTTATAAATAATATCATCAAATAGGATTTTGGTCTGTTTATAAAGTTGTTGTTTTTCTTCTTTCGTCTGCTTCTCTGTGGTCTGTTTATCATTTTCAAATTGTATATTGATAAAGCGTCGCAAATGTTTTGTGAAGTGTGTTTTTATATTTGTTTCTAAGCATGTTAAGATTGCGGTTGCGGTATAACCAATTGTATTTCCATATTTAGAATAAGATAATTTCTCCTCCTTAGAAAGTGTCGGTTTATAGTGTGTTTCATAAAAAATCGCGAGTTCTTCATTCACAAACTTTCGCCCTCTTTTATCACCGAACGCAATAGTTTTTATAATATGTTCTATAAACTTCTCATCTATTTTCGGTAAGGTCTCTTTCTGATGATATTTATGTAAAATAAATAAACGAAGAAACTGATACGTATGAATTACAATAAGATTGAGATTTTTACAATAATTATTTATAGTAAGTATTGTTTCTTTGTCTAAACAAATACTTTTCAAAGATGTCTTAATCACTTTTAAAGGACTATCTGATTTCTTCTTTTTTTTCATTTATATAATTACTAAATATTATATTTCTAAGTAATTATACGCATATGTTCTTTTTCCTAAATATATTCAGTTTTTATTATAAAATTGATTTTAAATAAATATAAATTATATTATTCATTATTTATTATTAAAATGGCAACATCAGCAATACCTACAACTGGCATTAATGGCATTCGTTTTAGAAGCCGTATTGAAGCACAATGGGCAGAAATGTTTACAAAATTAGGATGGGAATGGGAGTATGAACCAATAGATCTAAAAGGTTACATACCAGATTTCATTTTAAAGTTTCCGCATAGACATGTATTGGTTGAAGTGAAAGGTGATACTGATATTAAAAATATTGAACAATATGCGGATAAAATCGTTAAATCAGGATGGGATGGTGAGTTTTTATTAGTATGTTCTGTATTGCCAGAAATTGCAGAGGATGATAATAATATAAGTATTGGTTTATTAGGCGGTGTTATAGGTTGCGAAGAGCCAATATATCCGACTTATGATGGGGGTGATTACGCGCGTTTATCAACATGTGAGAGTTGTAAAAACACAACATTCTATAGCCATAATTATACTTGGACGTGTAGATATTGCGGTGAATGGAGTAAATTAGGTAGCAAAAAAATATGTATTGAGTATGAGTGTAAAACATGCGTTGAATGTATTAAATATGAACAAGAACGTATTAAATATGAACCTATACGAAAAATTATACTGGACAAAATTAGTAAAGAAAAAGACAGATATGACATTACAAACCCTGAACATATAACATATCTTAAACGTTTTGGTCATAGGAGTGGGAGACATATATGTGAACACAATAAACATTATTCAATATGTAAAATTTGCTATGATGTACCAGAAATTCCAAAAATTAAACAATTTAAACAATTTTTCGGAAAATGTTTATGTTATTTTGTAAAAAAATACGGTAAATATGACAAAATAAAACAATTTTGGTATGAATCAAAAAATAATGTTCAATGGAAAAAATCATAAATTATTATCTTCTAATGGTTGTTTCATCTTCTCCTTCCTCTTCAAGTAATATGTTCGTCTATATTGTTGTAATATTTCAGGATTTTCTTCTTTTAACTTTTTTAAGTTTTTTGAGCCGTGCTCTTTGATTTTTTCTTTATTTTTTTCATAATAGCGTTTATGGTTATCACCGTTTGTATATTTTTTTAATTTTTCTTCCAATTCCTTATTTTTCTGTTTTAATACTTCAATTTCTGTCTGTAATTCTTCCATTTTCAACTAATTTATAAAGAGAGATATTTTTAAATATTTATATAGTAATAAAATGAAACAACATTCTGACGATTATAAAATAAGTGCAGTTAAATATTATTTAGACCATCAAAATGATATGCGAACGACATGTGAGATATTTAATTGTAAATATCAATCATTAGCAAGATGGGTAAAAACATATGAAACCGATGGTACACTTCATAGGAAAACTCGCAAAAATCATAATTTGAAAATAACACCTGAAATAGAAAAGTTCATTAAAGAATATGTGCGAAAATATCCAACAACGACATTATGGGAATATTCTAAATTAGTACATGAAAGATTTGGCGTGCATTTAACCGACCGCAGTATTTACACTATTTTACATAAACACAAAATAACTCGCAAACGCTTACGTAGTAAATATTATCCTGAAAAACGAGAAGGACAAGAAAAACAAGATTTAGCCGAGTTTCATAAAAAGTTAGAAAATTATGATTATAAGAAAACCATTTGTTTAGATGAAACTTCAATTTATCTAAATATGACACATGCTTATGGACGTAGTAGAAGCGGAACAAGAGTTATCAAGAAAACAAATAAGTATCCATATAAACGCTTTAATTTGTTATGTGCGATAAGTGCGGAGAAAGTTGTGGGGTGGAAATTATATCCTGAAAGAAAGGGTGGTATAAAAACCACAGATATATTAGAGTTTTATGCCGAGTTTATAAAAGATAAATACAAAAACCATTTAATTATTATGGATAATGCAGTCATACATAAATCCAAAGTTATTAGAGAAACCATAGAAGATAGTAAAAATACATTATTGTATTCTGTACCTTATCACCCTGAAACCAATAGCATAGAAGAGTTTTTCAGTCAATTAAAACATTATATAAAAAAGGTTAGTCCAAATACATACGATGATATTGATAAAACTATAAAAGATATATTAGCAACGATGATAAGAAAAGATCATTTAACAAATTATCTTAAACATAGTTATAAAATATATAAATCGTAATTATGTTTTTGTCTCATTTTTCTTTTCGGTCGGTGTAATTAAATAAAAAATAAAGTAATAAAAAATAAAAAAGAACCTTACCTTATCTTTTTTATTATTTATTTTTTATTTTTGTTCATACTACATAAACTTAATGTACCTAACTTGATATTTAACACTTTTTGGTTGACTCATCATATTATCGTACACGGGCAAGATTAAATAACGACTTCCTTTGTCTGTTGAAGATATACAACGACTAACTGGAATTTTTTTGGCTGTTTCTATCGTAATTCTATCGTCCTTAGTAAGGTCAGAAACTGTTTGGTTAACTCGGAGCAATTTAGATGTAATATAATAACCTTCCAGTTCATGTATTACATTATTTTTTGTAATTTTTACCTTACACCCCATTTCTCTTTCTTTTGTAATCAGAAATTTTTTGGCTTCATCAAAACTATTAAATAAAATTTCTGAACATATGTAAACAAATGATTTATCACATGTTTTAAATTCGGTTTTATCTATAACAGTAATTATTCCATTTTGTTCCTTTTCAAAGGCTAATTTTGCAAGTCTCTTTGATTTATTCTCCCACTCAATTGCTATTTTATTAAATTTTTCGGTTGTAAAAATCACAGGTATTTTTTTTTCGTTATATGTTTTAAACCCTTTTATATTCCCCTTCATTCGCCCAGCAAGTTGAGACGCTTCATTCTTATTTGAATCTTGTGATAGAACCGCATAATCTATCATAAAACTATCAGACATAATTGTAATGCCTCTCCCAATACAAATATATCCAGTAATAACAAAAGCAAACCGTTCTAATCTATTTTTTTTATATATATCTATAAGTTTACTATTGAATACATCATCCTTTTTATAAGGTATTCGCTGCAGTGTTCCTGGTATAGTAAGAACCATACCATCACCGTTTACACACAAAACAGCCATGTTTCTTTCAATACAATAGGCTTTAATTTGTTCATGGCTTTTTTTTGTATTTAATCCTGGAATAAACCATTTTGTTCCTGGATTTATTTTGTCAGAAGCTACATTTGTCAATATATGGTCAACAAAACTCAAACAATCTCCTTCTTTTTCAAAAATATTTATATTGGACCCGAAATGGCTATGAGGAGATTCGGCATAATTGCAATCAGTATCGCAACACTCATCTGATTTACATCGAATATAGTCAGACCAACCGTGATACAATTCCGAAGTAGTATTTTCAATTGGTAATACATTCATATAAATATATTTTTGAAAAAGAGCATTAGGAGTAGCTGTAATTAATTTACAATTAACATTATCATATTTATCTACAATTGGGCGCAACGTATTATCAATAAACTTCATAAACTTATCCGCTTCATCCAACCAAACATTAAAATGAAATTTTCCTTTAGTAAACGGTGATGTGTTTATATCTTGTATCAATTTATAGATGTCATCCATCCGTTTACCATTTGTGCAACATATTATATTTCTTGCAGCATTCACCAAAATTGCCTGAAATACTGATGCTGTGTCATGATAGTCTGTTCTTGAATGTGATGATAACTCAATATAGCTTTCTCCTTCAACTATATATTCTTTCAAATCATATTCCACTCTATCACTTGTTTGTTTTGTGAGAAGTAAATTATTGTCACAGAATATAATATTAATTATTTCTTTGTCTTGTATTGGCTCTGTGATGTCTGATATAATATGACGAATCATAACAAAAGTTTTACCAGATTGTTCTGGTTTGCAAATCAATTGAAACCTAAGCCATTTATCTTCATCAACAAGTGAGATGTAATCCGACATATTTTATAATAGTAAATTTTAAGTTCTTAACGTAGTTTTACTTAGTTTAGTAGCGTAAAGCAATTCAATTTTTGAATTTATCAGCGTTTTAAGGATAATAAAAAATAAAAAAGAACCTTACCTTATTCTTTTTTATTATTTATTATTTTTTATTTATTATTATTTAGTTTAGTGTGATTTCGCAACTTATACTATACATTATATACGCCAATCCGGATGCACTGTGCAATTACAATTTTCACGCACAACACAATCGCAATCGGTTTGTTTTGGTTCAGGGACTACGACTGCTGCTGGGTTTAAAAATTCACCTATCTCTTTATTTTTTTCAAATGTTTCATACATACTCCCACCACAATTTCCAAACGCACGAATATTAAATAACTGATTATCATACCAATTCCAATACCCCCACGCAGTCAATCCAATCCGCTTTTTTTCACCATCATCAGAAACATCCCCATATTCATCCACATATTCATGAACCGTTGTAGAATTGGCATCAACAAATTGTGGAACGATCAATTTCACCACTTCAACATTTTCATTAACCACATTATGATAATCCCGTTGTTTATGGCAGACATCGCGTTGCCGTTCACCTGAAATCGCCAAACATAGAAGGGGGGTCACTAATCCTTCATGAACAAACAAATCCACCAGATTTGTAAAGAACAGTTTATATCCTTTTTCATCCTGATAAAAATCTGGAATTGTTCCAAAACTATTGCTCAAATAGAGTTGATGGTTTGTTGCAACATAAACCGCCCACATAATCACATGAAACTGTGTATTGTCATCTGGTCTAATATCAGAATATAACTTCCGTTTCATGCTGTTAATTGTCTCGTGATTTCCAACAACTAACGCTTGTTTTAACAAGAGAACGTTCTCATAGATTTTTTTATGTGAAAGTTTACAATTGTCATAAATTACGCTCCAATTAATCAGAGGATAATGGTACATTTCATCGTTAATGAAATCCAGACAGTCCTGAAATTCAAGAAACTCAACATTTTCTTTTTTTTTCCAGAAAATTTCTTTGATTTCGGCAGGACAAATTCCCATCTCAAAATCACGCGCAACATTAGTGTATTCCTGTGTATTTTCAATTCGGGTACAAAAACACCCACCATTCACCATACTTACTTCTCCTTCTTCTACTTCATCTCCGGTTTCTTTCGACAACCATACCCTCCGCATTTGCGATGGATAAGAATACATGATTTTTTGGGTTGTCAACCATTCCATCACATTTACTTCGGTAATCGGAACAATTTCAAACATGTTTTTTGTATCCACATCATCATAACAAAAGACACCTTTCAACTCCCAGATATTTTCATCACCGTTCAAAGGCACACTATCTTGGTAATTGCCTTCCAACAAATACATTGTCCCTCGGTCTGACGGGAACTTTTTAGAACGGCGGCTCCAGATGCGATAGATATTATTGTTTTTGAAATTTTCCAATAAATCGTTACCTACCGCATCTTCTGGTGTTTCACCGCGCATTTCTAATGTTTTAATGGTTTTCAACCACTCATGGTGAAAGGAACACAAAGAAACTTGTTCAACAGTATCATCAAAACGATTTCCGCGGTGATCGCGATATTTGAACATAATGTCGCGTTCTTTTGCCGTATA
>Ga0209335_10002267_pt1 | contig 20534 bp, 18 predicted proteins | sample COG_09_FD_184753 | JGI IMG/M metagenome (GOLD analysis project Ga0209335, IMG submission 184753) | Pelagic Microbial community sample from North Sea - COGITO 998_met_09 (SPAdes) (version 2) | ecosystem: Environmental > Aquatic > Marine > Neritic zone/Coastal water | place: Helgoland, sampling...
TAGGTTTGAGTCTATCCAACATATATTTTCATGATTTGCATAAAATAAACCTACTAAACATGCGCTGGCTAGACCTCTACTTTTTCTACTAATAAGTTTTACATGTTCTAAATTTTTTTCTTTAATAATATTTTGTGTTTGATCGGTAGAATTGTCATCAACAATTATTATCTCCGAGTTAGGGTTGTAAAGAAAAATTTCGTCAATAGTTTTACTAATTATTTTAGCTTCATTGTAAGTACATAATATCACCGAAAGGTTTTTATTCATTTATATTTTTTAAATTCACTTTCAACCATTATGTCAATTAATTTTTTAATATTTACTTTTGGATTAAATTTTAAAATTTTTCTAGCTTTTTTTATATCACCAATTAAAGAACTCGTTTTGGATGGACGTAATAATTTCTTATCAACTCTAACATGATTTTCATATTTTAAACCTAATTTTTTAAAGCATAAAACTACAAAGTCTTTAACAGAGTTTTGTTGACCCGTAGCGATTATATAAAAATCAGGTTTTTTTTGTTGCATAATTCGCCATGCTGCTTCTACATATTCTTTTGAATAACCCCAATCAATTTTGGCACTTACATCTCCCAAGTATAGATATCTTCTTTTTTTCATATAAATTTCTACTGATTGTTCTACAATTTTTTTTGATACATAATCAGATGATCTTCTTGGAGACTCATGATTATAAAAAATAGCTCCACAAGCATGACTATCATAAATTCTATTATACATTTTACATGCATGAATAGCTGTAGTTTTTGCTAATGCATAAATGCTGTTAGGATTGTAAGGTGTTTTTTCATTTTGCTTAGTTGTATTTGTTAAACCAAAAATATTAGAAGAAATAGGTTGAAAATATTTTATCTTTTTTCTTTTTTTTCTTAATATTTCTAAAATATCTATTACTGATAGAGCAGTTATTCTCATTGAGTAAGACGGTATTTTAAAGCTCCATCCAACGTGATCTTGGTCTGCAAAATTGTATATCTCATCTGGCTTACACTTATCAATTATATAATGTAATGATACTGGGTCAGTGACATCACCTTGAACCAGATTAAAATTCTTATTACTTAAAACTTCAGTTAAATTTTTTTTATTTCCTGTTGCAGATTTTCTAAAGAGACCAAAAACTTTATATCTTTTTTTTATTAGAAGTTCAGCTGCATATGATCCATCTTGACCAGTAACACCTAATATTAGAGCTTTTTTCATTTAATAACCTTAAATCTTGGATATGGTAATAAAAATTTACCTCCTTTATCTAACCATTTTTTTTCTCTTTTAACAAACTCGTCAATAAAGCCATATGGCATTACGTAAAGATAATCTGGATTTAATTTCCTACTCTTTTGTTCTGAAATGATTTCCAAACCTGATCCAACAGTATATTTGCCCCACTTATGTTTGCTTCTTTCTACCGCATATTTTATCATCTTAGGTGTAATTCCATAATATTGTAGCAACGTATTTCCTTTTGTTGATGCACCATATAGCATAATCGTTTTATTTGCTTTTTTTGTTTCTTTAAGAAATTTAAGAGTTTTAGTTCTGTTTTCAATTACATTTTTTACAAATCTTTTTATATCTTTAAATGAAGTTTTTTCTTGATAAGAAACAGATTTTTTTAAATTTTTTTTGCAATAAACTCTATAAGAACCACCATTAACATTATTTTCTGATATTTTAAAAATCTTTAAACCATTCTTTTCAAATAAATATTTAAGAGAGTCATAAGAATAATACTCCAAATGCTCATGACAAATATTTCCAAGATCATTCATTTTAAACATAGACTGTGAACACATCAGTTGAGCAACAAAAATACCATCATCATCTAAAGATTCCGCTGCATCTTTAATAAATTTTGAAGGATCTTCCAAATCATAAAACATCCCAATTGCAGTTATAACCTTCAATTTTCTATGTTTTATTGGAATTTTATTTAATTTTTTAGAATCCCAAAAATCATGAATTACATAATCACAGTTTTTTTTTAATTCTTTCTGTAAATTATTTGCTGGCTCACATCCAATTGTGATTATTTTGTCTTTTTTAAAATACTTTAAAAAAGTACCATCATTTGCACCAATGTCTAAAACAACATCACCTTTTTTTAATTTACAATTTTTTTTGATATCTTGTTTAAGCTCTAGCAAACTATCTCGCATGGTTTTAGTGATACCTGATTTGTACCAATAATATTTTTTATACATTATTTCTTGTGGAGCTGAATGTTCAAGTTGTAATAGTTTACAATTTTGACAATAAACAAGTTTTAAAGGTGCTTTAATTCCTTTTTTAATATCTTTTTTTTTTACAAAATTACTAACATAGATATTTCCAAAATTGTGTATATTTTTTAATTTTTTACTATCACACAATCTGCATTTATTTATTTTATACGTCTTAGGAATTTTCATAAAATTATCCTAATAAAAAAAATTCATTTTAATTTGCTTACACATTAATCTTTTTCTAAATTTTGGTAAATTTCCTCTAATCTTTCGAAATAATTTTTGATAGAAAACTTTTTTGATACATATTGATATAAATTATGTCCATATTCAAGTCTTAACTTTTTGTTATTGGCTAAAAACAAAATAGAATCTGATAATTTTTTAGGGTCCAATTCTTTTGCTTTATTTAATTTAAAAGTGTTTGGGTCAATTACTAAATTTGGTAATGGTGGATCTCCTCTACTATATTTAAAGTTTACTTTGTTTATTGGATTTATCAAAATACCACTATAATTGTTAATAACAACTTCTGGTATTCCATCAATATTTGATGCTACAACAGGTATTTTACATAATCCTGCTTCTATATTAACAATACCCAGCGGTTCTCTAATGGATGGAACAACTAAAATATCTAAATTTTTTATGAAATTTAAAGGATTAAAAACATTCCCTACAAATTTAATCTTTTCATTTTTTTTAGATAATTTTTTTAAATCTTCTTCTAAGTGCCCATCACCACCTATGAAGAAATTAATATTTTTATTCTTAAGAATATTTGCAGCTTCTATAAATAAGTGAGTACCTTTTACCGACTCCAATCTTGCAATTAAACCAACATGTATATTTTTCTTAATTATAGTTTTTTTTTTTATTTTTGGATCTCTAAAACCATAATATGCCAATTTTAATTTATCCTCATTTATTTTAAATTTTTTAATTAACATACATTCTGTGGCAATTGAATTAACGATTATTTTTTTAGCAAATTTAGCATTTGCTTGATATATTTTTTTTTGTTCTTTAGTTTTTACATTCCAGGCTTCTCCATGTTCATGAAAAATAATATTGTTTGATGGCATAAATTTGAGTAAATAATATACTATTTTACTAGACAGCTTGTTATGGAAGTAAATTATAGAATTTTTTGAATAGAGATGAAGTAAAAAGGAAAAAAAATTTTTCTTAATTAAAAAAAAATTTTTAAATTCACCATATTTTTTTGATCTTTCATGAGTACTATAAACATATTGTTTAAGTTTTGAATATCTCTGCGCATGTTTATAATATGATATAAAGGATTGCTGAACACCTCCCAGTTCTCTTAATAATGAAATTACATGAACAACTTTTTTCACGAAATTGCCTGTATTCTTTTAAAATATTCTGCATCTATATTTTTAGCAGAAGCAATTTTTGTAATTTTTGAACTATTATCTCTTAAAGTTTCGTTTGGAATCCTTAAAGCTAATTTAATTTTTTCAGCCCAAATTTCATCATCAAACTTTTCAATCGCGAAGCCTCCTCTATTGTCTTTTATCCAATAATCTGTCGAACCCTGCATTAAATTTGCAACTACAGGTACTCCACAAGCTTGCGCCTCAAGTACAGGTGTTCCCAATGCCTCATTCCATGTTGGAAATAAAAAAACATCACTCAATTTCATATATTCGTCAATATTTTCTAGAAATTTTTTAGTTAATACCACTCTATCCTTTAATTCTAATTCGTTTATTTTTTTTTGAACTCGTTCGAAATTTACTTTATGTTCGTTATTTTCAACAGTACCACCTAAGTACAATTTATAATTATTAGGTAATTTTTTTAAAACATCTAATAGAAAAATATGATTTTTTTGTGTAATAAAAGTAGCGATATGAGTTAATACCACATCATCATTAGAAAATTTTGTAAGTTTGTCTCTCAATTTTATTTTTTCTACTTTATCTATAAAAAAAAATTTATTTTCATTAATAGGATTTGGGCGCATCCAAATATTTTTTACCTTATGAGTTTTACATAACTCTTGCAATTTTTTAGAAATTGCAATCATTATAGTATTATTTGTTTGAAAGATTTTTCTAAAAAACTTTTCAAACTGAATTGGATAATAAGGTGTGCTCATATTATTAACTAACTCTCTAATTATAGGTTTTTTTTTTAAATAAAAATAATAAGTTAAAAATGCAATGGACCATGAGTTACCAAATGTGTGAATTAAATCATAATTTTTTATTTTTTTGTTTTTTATAAATTTATATGAATGATAACATTCATAAATCATAGACAAAATTACTTGAAACTTTTTTTTAAAACCATTTAATCTCCCAAGTTCAATAGGGTACGAAATTTTATTTACTTCAACTCCATCATATTCATAAATTTCATTTTTTTTATTAATCAAAGAATTGCACAAAACATCATATTCAATATCAAATTTTCTAGATAATCTTTTATATAAATTATGCGCCCTAAAACCTGATCCAGAGTATTCTGGGAGATATTTGCTACTAACTAAAAGTACTTTCATTTATAAAATATTTAAATTTTGATGACATCCATACTATATAAAAATAATATCCTACTACATTAAAATTATAAAATTGATTAAAATTTATGAAAATCTATAACCATCTTTCTACATGTTGAATATTTAAATTAAAACAGAAATGAAAAGAAAATTAGTTGCATATATCACAAGAACAATGCACTCTATTATTCCAACAGTTATCTTATTACCTATATTGAGAAATCTCTTTAAAGTTCCATATTTTGGAAAAAAAATTGTTTCATGCTTTGATCCTAATTTTATCAGAAAACATATTTCTTTTAACCTTAACTCAAAAGAAATGAAATTTAAATTTAAAAAATCAAATCTAATTGTTAACATTAGAGATCATATAGGATACCGGACATATATTACTGGCAAACCATTTGAAATGGCAGTTTATCATTTGGCAAATAAACTTAAACCAAGTGGACGAACAATAGTTTTAGATATTGGTGCAAATATTGGAACTGCGTCGGTGCCTGTATGTGCTGAGAATAATTTTGAACTAATAGCTGTAGAGCCATCTAAAGAAAATTCAGCTCTTTTATTAAAAAATATATTTATTAATAAAATAAAAGCCAAAATTTATTGTTATGCTCTTGTAAATAAAGTAGCTGAAAATTATATCAAATTATTTATTAACAGAGGAAATACAGGTGCAAATTCATTATCATCTTCATGGAATCCAAGTGTAAATTTAGATGATAATAGATTGGTAGAATTTGTTCCTTGCAAAACATTTGATGAAATTTTTTTAGAGAAAAATATTGATGTAAAAAAAATTATTATCTCGAAAATAGATGTTGAGGGTGTTGAGGAAGATGTTCTTAATGGTAGTAGAAAATTTCTTGAGCTAAACACTGCTCCTATTTTACTAGAATATAGAAATGATATAATGCAAAGAGATCTTAACGGTGATTTAAGTAACGTTTGTAATATGTTAAATGACTTAGATTACGAAATTTATTCTGTTGATAATAACTATCTATTAGACAAATTTATACCAAGTAACTCTTATGAAAATATTATTGCAATAAAACGAAATTGTAATTTACAGGATTATTTAAAATAATCGAAATCATCGTTTTAATTCTTAAATTTATGTGTAAATAAAATAATTTAGTCCAGTAATACCAACAAACTTTCCATCAAACTCTATGACATGAAAATCTAATTTATTTTCTTCAACATAATCTTTAAAATGTAAATTATTCTGAATATCATCAAAAATAATAATTGTTTTAGAGCTCAAGTTTGAGCCTATTAATTTTAAAGCATTAGATCTTCCTGAGTAAGATTTGTCACTATCATAATGAAATAAATCAATATTTTTATTACCAATCAGCTTTGTAATTTCAGGAAGGGCCTTATCATCTCCTCTAATATCTAAAAACCAATTATTTTTGTTGCTTTCGTTTTTAGCCAAATAACCAATGTATTTTTCTGGGTTTTTTAATCGGAAATAAGGAAAATCACTTGAATATAAATGACCATTATTATTTTTTTTTAAAGCTTTCAAAATAGCTAAACTACTCCATCCAGCGGCAACACCGGTTTCAACAATATTAAGTAACTTATATTTTCGTATTAAAAAATATAAAAGTATAAAATTTCCTCGTCCTCCAAATGAAATATTTAATTTTGAAAGATTTTCTCTTGCTTCTTTTTCAATTAATCTCGTATCAGATTGAACTTCATCATATAACAACACATCAATAGATTTACAAAATTCCTCTGTGGTCTGTTTAACATTTGATTTTGCCCATTTTATTGCTTCCACTGAAGTATCTTTTTCCAATCTTTTAATCATTTTTTTTATAATTGAAAAAAAATATTTTTTTTTAATAAAATTAACTATTAAATGTTTCATTTTACTTAAATTTTTTTAAATAATCTTTTACTTGCCATGAAACATGAAAATTAGGTCTTTTAAAGATATCTTTAATAATTCTTGTATAATTGATGGTATCCATCATATGAGTTACGTCCCTAAAATAGTAAAAAAAACTCATATCGAACTGTTTCCATGACTTTTTACCCTCTTTACCAAAAAAACCAAAAGGTATTTTGCAAATAAATCTTAACGGAATTATCCATTTTGGAACAATAGTTTTTTTATTTAACGGAATATCGTCTCCCCAAACGTTACCATAATTATTAGTTTTAAGCATTTCCAAATATAACTTTTGTTTTAACTTAAAATCCAGTGGTACTTGTTGCCAAAAAAATAGGTACTCATCATCCCACAAAGGCAATCTCCAATGATGTCCATAATACTCATATGTTCTTTGTCCTGTTATTACATACTTACTTTGTCTATCAATAAATTCTGAATACTCATAAAAGAGATGATCTTTGTCTTGACTCATCAAATCATTACAACTTTCTGTTATCTCATTCCATAAATTTTTTTTTATTTGATGTATATTTTGTTCAGTCTTTAAATATCCCCATAAAGAAAAGTGTTTTTCTATTAATTGATTTAAAATATTTTCTTTTCGTAATTTGATACTAGCACTATTAATCTCTTTGTTATCTTTAATATTTTTATTAATGTGTCCTCCAGTGATAAAATCTCCACTATTTCCATTTATAAATACCGCATCATTATCTATCCAATTCAAATCCTTTAAATATTTGATTGTAGATAAACTTTGGAAATGTGGTACTGAACAAAATGTTTCACTATAATTTAAGTATTTTTTATAATCATTAGATGCATAATATTTTTTTTCACTTTTATGAGTAAGTGGAATAAACTTCCATTCATAACCTAATTTATGAGCAATTATTTTTGCAATCTTTGCTTCAAAATTACCTGCTGTGCCATATGAATAACATTTTACATTTGTTGCACCTAGGTGTTTTAATATAGAGGCTACAAGCCTTGAGTCATTTCCAGCGCTTAAGGGAATTATAATTTGTTTGTTACCAATTTCATCTAACATTTTTCGAAAGATATTTAGAGTTACCTCTGATAACTCTCCTAAATATTCATCAAAATTTTTATTAACTATTTCACCAAAATACTTATAATATTGTACATATTCAAAATTATTATCCTGGAATAACCCTGCCTCACCTGCTTTTAAAGAGTGTAAGTTTTTATAAATTGTTTTATTACCTATGGCAAAGCCTGACATTGCAATTTCTAGCTTTACATTTTCATCAATTTTTTTATCAAATTTATTTAAGTTAACTAGATTTTTTGGATCGCAATCTATAAAGAAATCATTTTTTATATTTATAAAAAAAAGAGGGACGCTTCTAATTTTATCAACTGCTATAAAAGTTAAGTCATCCTTTTGAACTATTAATGCAAAATGGCCATCAATGCTTGCTAGGAAAGATGAAACTTCATCTTTTTTTATATCTTTGCAAATATCAATTATTCTATCGATCGTATGAGAATATATATATCCCTTTATCCATATTTTAAGATCATTCTCTTTATATTTTTTCCAAAACTTATTTGTTGTTATATTAATATTTATCATTCATTTATAAACTGTGTAGGATCGCTAAAAGTAATAACTGTATCTTTACATATTTTTTGTGTTTTCAATTATGTATCTATTAATATATTTTGCACCTAATTTACCCGCATGTAAATTCATTCCCATTAACCACTCTTCATCATGTTGATCTCTGTAAACTTGCTTAGCTTGCCACATTTCTATTAATTCTTTATGTGGCTTATTTAATAGATTTTTTAAAGTATTTTCCCAGTCATCTTTATCTATATCCACTGTAATAAAAGTTTTCTTAACTATATTTTGAGCATCTGGATTTAAGTGTCTAGATTTATTAGTATGCAAATAAATAATTGGTCTATTTAGACCCAACATCCACATTACAGTACTTGCACCTCCCAAATGCCCAAGTATGAAAATATCTCCGATAGTATTGACATAACGAAAATCAAATTTTTCAGATATCACTTTAATATTACTAAAACGTCCTGCATATTCTATGAGGGTGTCTTGATCTACAAAACATCTAGAAGGATAAGTTTTATAAATTGATCGTTTGTTTATTTTAGATAACAACGTAACCATTTTCTTTTCAAAATTGTAAGTCCCTTTGTCAGACTGACTACCAATATAATTTTTGTTGTTATTGTATGGATAATCACACGAAGGATAAAAAACGTTTTTTTGATCAGAAATTTTCAACATTCTATTTACATAAAATCTTTGAAGTTTCTTTAGCCTAATATTCTTTGTTTGTTGAACAGATGATATTGGATACACTATAGATTTTGGGTCATAATCTTTAAAAAGTTTTGTTTCTGACTCATTGAAACAAAGCAACACATCTATTACAAAACTTTGGTAATTTACAATATCTGATTTTCTAAGATAACTTTTTCCCATTCCATGCATAGCTTCAATAATCTTAAAACCACTATCCTGTAATTGTTTTGAAAAAATTAAACTATCGAATACATCTAATGAATTAGTCAGAATTACTCTAATTGATTTATCTAATTTTGAAATATATTTTTTTGTAAATATTTTTTTTTCTAGATGTTGTTTTATTATTTTTTTGTAAATTTCAAAAATTGTTAATTTAAATATATTTTCCGAAGTATTATTTTCAAAAGTGTTATCCAAAATATCTTTAAGTTTTTTTTCATCTAGAATATTTTCGATTTCATAACCACTTGTATTAATTTCAGGCATATTAATGCAGGTAATTCCTGCATCATAAAGATATGGTTCAATTTCTCTTATTATTGAACTGTAGTTATATATATATACTTTTTTACTTTGAGGTTTGATTAATTTAAATTTTTTTTTTAGATTAAAAGTCAAAACTTTTTTATCTAAATCAATTAATCTTAAAAACCATGAATTTATTGGTTTATGTTTTTGATCAGGTTCATCTAGTTTAAAATTTTTACAAACTAATTTTATATTTTTTATTTTTGCTAATTTTGTGATCAAATAATAAATATTTACAAATCTATCTACAGGTCTAGTACTGCTATAATCATATAATTCATCTGAAGTAATGCTTATAATAATTTCATCATCAGGATAAAGATTAATTAAATTGCAAAGTTTAATTATATTAATGTATATGTTTGTATATTCCGAACTAATATTAATTAGATCTATAACTCTATTTTGATACTTAGGAAAAAAAGACTCAATTAATCCTTTATTAAGTAAAGAACCTTTTTTACATATATCTTTAACTTTGTTGTTAAGCTCTTTATCTAATAATGTATCTAAATATATAGCTCTACTATGACGCTCAACAACATATGGCGAGTCTGTGTAAACAATATCGTAATTTTTACTGACTAATAGTGAGTTATTAGTAATAAGTATTTTTCTCATTTTAATTATTATTTTAAAAGTTTGGATCTTAATATTTTTTTAAATTTTAACATTTTTTAGAAAAAATTAACTAGCTAAATTAATTATTAAATGCTGACGAGCCAACACGTCTGTTGCAAAACCCTCTTTAAAAAATGAAATTGATAACTCTTTTTCAGTTGGGAGAATTTTATCTGTACTTAAATGTTTATTACCTATTTCATACCAACTTAAACCTTTATTTTTAAATATTTCTATTGCCTTCATTTGCACTGAATGCCCTAAGGGTTTGTTAAATAACTCCCGTTTATACACACCAACAGCATAGCTGCCAGAATACTTCGAGTATACAAACAATCCAAATCCAACTAGAAGATTCTTTTTGTCTGATACAGTTATAACAAATGATTCCTTTGAATTGACACTCTCCCTTTGTATATTCCAACTTTCAACTGACCTGGTAGATTTTCCTGAGACTAATTTGTGTAATTTTCTAAAATTTTCAAATTGTTCTTTTGTAACATGTTCATGAACTTCGATTTTCCATTCTCTAAAACCTTTATTTATAAGAGGTTTAAAGCTTTTTCTAAAATTTGATTTTATTTTTTCGATGCTTAAAGATAAGTCTACTAAAAGATGATGACTAGCGAATGTCTCCTCAGCTAAATCAAGAAGATTTATATACCATTTTGATAATTTAAAAAAATCTATATTACTAAATTGGCACCTATTAATTTTGAGTTGCTTGGATAGATCAAAAATTAGATCTAAAATTTTTTTTTCAATTTTTTTTCTAATTTTATCTGTTAAAGTTTTTTTAAAAATTGGTTCTATTATCTCAACACCGTTACTACTCAAAATCCATTCACCATCTTTATTTTTATGAGCCATAAGGGGCATAATCCCTACTGCATTTTTGTCATAATACAAAACTATAGATAAATTGATTGAATTATTTTCTGAAAAATAAGAGACATAATACTTAACTGTATTTAATAAGTGAAAAATCGATGAATTAGAGTTGGAGGTTGTAAAAATATCTTTCCATTTATTAGTATCAATATTAGCATCTGGGAAATAATTATAGATTGTATCAAATAATTTTTTTTCTATTTTCATTTAAAATAATTTTTTATGATCTTTATTATTTTGTTTTGATTATTGATATTTAAATTTACAAATATAGGAATACTTACAGAGTTTTTAAAATATTTTTCTGATCCAGGAAAATCATTTGATATTTTTTTATGAACTTTAAATTTATATATTGGAATATAGTGTTGTTGTGCCGAAATATTATTTTTAATAAGATATTTCATAAAGTGATCTTTATTCTTTTTTATCTTATCAAACAAAATATTTATTAAAAACAAATGAAATGAAGGTTTATTAGTTTTTGAGTATTTGGGTATTATTAAATCTGGATTAAAATTTTTTAATTCATAGATATATCTTTCATAAATTTTTTTTCTTTTTTTCACAAATATGCTTATTTTATCTAATTGTGATAATCCTAGCGCACAATTAATATCAGATAGTCTATAATTAAAACCAAATTTTAAAATATCATACTTCCAATATTCTTTTGTATTACGTGATATTCCATGATTTCTATATAATCTTATATTTTGAGCAATTTTAATATTGTTCGTTGTTATGATACCCCCTTCTCCAGAAGTAATAGTCTTTAAAGGATGTAAAGAAAAAGTAGAAATGTCTGCGTGCGTACAAGAGCCTACTTTAAAAGACTTACCTCTCAAATTATAACTCGATCCTAGTGCATGACAAGCGTCCTCAATAATAAAAAATTTATATCTTTTTTTTAAATCGTAAAAATCTTTTGGACTTTCTGGAAAACCTCCATGATACATTGATATTAAAGCCTTTACTTTTTTGAGTTTATTTTTTTTAATACATTCTACAATTTTATTTGGGGTAATTTGACCAGTGTATTCATCAACATCCACTAAATAAACTTTCAACTGCATAGTCATAGCCATATTGTATGATGCTATAAAGTTGACTGCTGGCATTAAAATAATGTCATCTTTTTTTAAATTAATTGATAACATCGCTAAATGAATTGCAGCTGTGCCACTACTACAAACATAACTATATTTACATTTTAGATATTTTTTTATTTTATGTTCAAATTTTTTTACATAAGGACCAGTAGTGATCAGATCATTTGATAATGATCTTAATACTGAAATTTTATCTTTCTTGTCAAGAAATTGTCTTCCGTAAGGAATGGGATTCATAAGCTAATTTATTCTGTTGATAGGTTTAAAGCACACTTTAGATTTAAGAATTTTTTTAATATCTTTTTTTGATATATCTTTAAATATTTTATCTAGGATTTTAAAATATTTTTTTATATTTGTCTTATTGTGAAAAATATTTACATAAATCATATTAGTTGCTAAAATTTTATTTTTTAACATTTCTTGAGTAAGAAAAGTTTTACTTTTAGCATGGTTATTAACAAACTCGAAGGATGGTATGGCGTTTGTTCCCATTACATTAATTGGCACATTATATTTCTTAGATAAATCATCCCAAAAATTTTTAATCATTTTTCCATTCATATCGACTTTTTTAAATGCTTTTAATCTCTTAAATTCCTTTATAGAAGATAGTGCAGCTGTATAACCAATTCTTTCTCCCCAAAAAGTACTACTAATGAATGTATTTTCAGCTTTTTTCATTATATCTCTTTTTCCAATCACAGAATTAATAGCGTAACCACTTCCTAGAGCTTTTCCAAATATAGCCATATCCGGATTTACTTTGAATTTAAGATGAATGCCTCCCATATTTTGTCTGTAACCTGATGTACATTCATCAAAAATTAAAATTATTTTTTTTTTATTACAAATATTTCTTATTTTTTGTAGAAAATTATTTTGTGGTTTTATATTGCGCATTACCTCCATTTTAATAATCCCAATTTTTTTTTTATTAATTAATTTTGAAAGATATTCAAAATTATTATATGGAAAAGGAAAAGAGGTATTTTTTAAATTTTCTGGAATGCCCTCATAGTTTAATCCTGACATTAAATGTTGGTCCAAATTTTTTTCTGAATTTATATTTGCTGATAGGTACCAATCATGCCAACCATGATAACCACAGAAAGCAACATTTTTCTTTTTTGTATTTGCTCTTGCAATTCTAATTGCCAATGTATTTGCTTCTCCTCCACCTCTTGTAAACTTTACCATAGATGCCCAAGGATGATGCTTGATTATTTGTGTAGATAAATAAACTTCCTCAGGACAATTTAAAGTTGTCATGTTGCCATTAATTATATTTTTTGTAACTGATTTATTTACTGTTGAATTAGAATAACCCAAAATGCTTGTCCCTACAGCACAAAACATATCTAAGTACTGATTGTTTTTTAAATCCCAGACATTTATTTTTTTTGCTTTAACAAAATAAGCAGGCCACTTGTCTGGTAAATGAAGCTCAGACCTTTTTGAAAATAATGTGGTGCCGCCAGGAATAATAGTTTTTGCATATTTATACAAATTTACACCATTTTTATTTTTCATTTTTTCCACTTTCTTGGATCAATTAATTTCGTGTCATTTATTTCTAAATTTAGCATTTCTTTAATATTTATTTTTTTAAAATTTATAATTTCTTTTAAGCTATCAAAATTATTAATACCAATAATTATTTTATCAAATTCACAATACAATAGATCATTAAGACAATAATCAATTGGTGAAATATTATTATTTTCTAACCATACAAACCAATCAGAAATTTTTTGTTGCCATTTTTGAAAATATCGCTTTTTATAAATTGACTTATTAACAAGCAATCCCTGCAAAAATATAGATCTTACATGAGTTTCTATACTTGATTTCTTTAGTTTATTAAACCAACCTGTGGTTAATATTCTTTTATCTAAAATATTATATGGGCATTGTACCACATCTATATTAAAATTTGTTGTCACGTAGTTTAAGCAGTCAAAGTCATAAATAGATATGCCAATTTTTTTAAAATATTTTTTTTTTTTTAATTCTTCTAAATTTTTAAATATTTTATTTCCATTTTTTGTAAATAAAATTTCAACATCATGTAGTAATAATGTTTCAATATAATTACTATTTAAATTTTTAAAATGTTCTTTTAATTTTTTTTGACAAAATTCTAATGATGTCCATTTTTTATTTGGTGTTATTTTAGAAGTAAATTTAAATTTATTATTAATATCTCTGAATATTTTTTTATCTTTTAAATAAGCTTCAGCTGTATCAATTTCATTAATCCTATTTTTTTTTGCTATATTGAAAATTTTTTTGATTTCATAACTGCCTATCTTAGTTAAGTCTGCACCATATTTCTGAGTAAAATTTGCAGATCCAATTATAATTCGTTTTTTTAACTCAGATTTATTCACTTTACCTATCTTTTATACTGTCAAAGACTAATCTTTTAAATTAAATCAAATATTTTTGATAACAATTGTTTAAAAAATTTTTTTATTCTTATAGTTTTTTAAATTAAAATTCTTATCCAAAATCTCATATCCACATTTTGTATTTATTCTTTTTGTTTCGTCTTCTGGTGGAATAGAACAAAATCCTAAGAGCTGTTTTTCTAAACTATTGCATTGCTCAAATATTTTTTGTGGTAACGATTTTGGCATATCCATAGCCTGTTTGACCCACCAACTACTAATTGTTGTAACTATAGCCCATCTTGAAGTCTTATCTTTATTTTCTTTTGTACCATGCCACAGTCTACTATCCCATATAATTAAATCACCAGGATCGCCAACTATAGATGTAATATTTTTTGTTTTTAAATTACAAAACTTGCCACTTCTATGACTATTTTTAACTACTACAGTGCACCCATTTTTCTTTGTACTTTTTTCAAGTAAAAAAACAAATTGCATCATGTGGGTTTTTTTTCCCAAATAAGGGATCCAACTATCGATATGTAAATCTAATTTATTTCCACTTGATCTGGCATTAAAATAGTTAATTATAAAATTTGGTTTTTTATTAGGCAAAAATTTATAAGTGACATCATTAAGGAAATATTTTGCTATTTTTAAAATTTTTTTGTTAGTTAGAATTTTAATAAAACTATAATCTTTATTTTGTAAATTATATAAAATTTTATCTTTATTGTCTCTTGATGGAATCCCATTATACTTTTTATTTTTATTCAGATTGTAATGAAAATTAATTTTTTTTAAAAGATCTGAAACTGTTCTTTTAGGTAAAAAATTTTTTATTACACAATATCCATTTTTTTCTATTTCTTTTATTTTATTATCAATCATCAGTTACCTGAACTAAGTCTGTTTATTCTTATACAATATTTGTGCTAATTTAAAATCTTCAATATTATCGATATCTACTGAGGAATATAATGGTAATTCAAATGGAAAATATTTTTTTTTAATTTTAGAATAAAAGATATCATTACTATAGACATTAATCATTCCAGCCTCACAAAATATTTTATTAAAATCTTGAGATCTAGTTTTTAAGCTAAATTTATCTAGAGGTAATAGATAATCATTTGAAGATAATTTTTGCGCCCAATTAACTGGATAGTTGTATTTTGTAACAGTCATTAAGGCATTATTTTTTTTAAAACTAATTTTTTTATATACTTTTGAACAGTTAATTATAATTTTTTTTGTAATAAATGGATTATTTGGAAAAATTAACCAAACTTCATCATAAATTTCATCTAAAGATTTATATTTTGATACAACATATTTTAAAACTTTGTTTATATCAGTGTTATCATCTGCTAAATATTTTGGTCTTCTAAAATCATTTTTTATTTTAAGTTTATTTGAATAATTCAATATTTTACTAGAATCAGATGATACATGAATTTTACTAAATATATCAGATTGCTGTAATGCTTTAATTGAATAATAAATTAATGGTTTGCCACAAAAAAACTTCAAGTTTTTATTCTTTATTCTTTTTGAGCCACCTCTAGCTGGAATTATAGCAAGTCTTTTTATCATTATTTTTTAATATCTCTTAGTTTTAATGGAAATCCATATTTGATTTTTTTATTTACTGATTTACCTAAAATTTTATAGAAAAATTTGGGATGAAGGCCAAAGCCTGGCCTGATAGATTTAATATTATCATTTGTTAACTGACTATTTTTTTTTATATCTTGACTAACATAAATTGATCTCCTTGAGTTTTTTTGCTCTTCTGTAATTATCAATCCAACGTTTTCATTTCCAATACAATGAATCACATTATTAAGCGAATTTTTGATCATTTGATAATTAGAAATTGGTTCTGAAAAATGACTATCGATAGAAGTTGTATCTTTATCTAACTTAAAATGTTTTTCAATAATTGTTGATCCAAATACAACAGAAATATTTGCACCTAAGTTATCTGTGGTATGATCAGAAAAACCAACTACACAATTATATTTTTTTTTAATTTTTTTTATTGATGATAAATTTAGATCTTTATGTGAAGCAGGGTATTTAGATGTACATTTTAAAATACCAAATTTTGAATGATATTTTCTTATAGTCTTGACAGCTAAATTTAAGTCTTTTTCCTCTGCCATGCCTGTAGACAATATAATTGGCTTCTTCTTACTGGCAATGTAATTTATTAAATTAATATCTGTAATTTCAGGAGAAGCTATTTTATATGCTTTACAATTTAAATTTTCAAGAAAATCAACTGAAGTTTTGTCAAAAGCAGATGCAAACCATTTTATATTATTTTTATCAAGAATTTTAGATAATTTTTTAATCCAATCCCACGGCGTATGACTTATTTCAAAAAGATTATATAAATTTTTATATTTGGACCATTTATTTTTGTGAGTTATCTTAAAATGTTTAGATTGAGTATTTAATGTAAGTGTTTCAGGTTTATAAACTTGAAACTTAACTAGATCAACTTTTTGTTCTATTGCACAATTTATTAATTTTTTTAGATGACTAAAAGAATTATTATGATTACCAGATAACTCACATATTAAAATTACTTCTTTATTTTTTTTGTCTAAAATCTTTTTAAAAAAATCTTTTTTCATGATTTCATTTCATAAACATTAAATTTTTTTTTATCAAATTTAAATATCTCTATAGCCTGATTAAAAGAAGCTAGAGAAGCTTTTTTAAAACCTATACTTTTATTCATTCTTATTGAGAGATTATTTTTTTTATTTATATTTATTAGCCAATTATATCCTTTATATAGATTTTTAATAACATTTTTTTGATGTTTTATAATTTCATAACTTGTTCTCAAAGTGTCATCTTCTTTATTATCTAAAAACCATCCACTTATAATTATTTTTTTATTACCTTTTTTCATTAATCTAATCCAATGATAAGCAGTAGGAGTTACTTTATTTTTCAATAAAACAAATTTTTTTATCTTTTGATTATTCCACCAATTTAGATGTTCTGATAAATTTATTATGTGGTTTGGGTCACTAGATAGTCTTCTTACTTTTAAAGAATTTCTTGAGTCCAAAAAAGATCTTGCAAATTTTAATTCAGCTTTTTTTATTTTATAAGTATTTTTGGTATTTTGTAATTTTTTGAATAATAGAGATTTATTTTTGTAATATTTTTTAATTAAACTTGAAATATAATTAGAGTTGTCTGAAATAAACTTGCAATTTTTTTCTATATATGAGTCTAACATTCTATAATTTAAAAAAATATAATCCCAAATTTGATTGATAAGTATTTTATTATTTTTTTCTTTTGAATTAAGATGAATTATATTACCAAGCAGATTCCAAGTTAAAATTGAGTCTCTTCCATCATCTAACAAAGGAAAAGAAAAGGTTAAAACACCTGAGGACATAGCTTCAAAAGTTGTTGTTCCAGCTGGACCTGCAACAACATCATATTTATATAAATTTTTTGAAAAATTTCGATCAAATTTAAATAATCTATATTTAATTTCATTATCAACTAATGAATTAATTTTTTTTACTAATTCATAATGAATTTTTTTATTTGTGTACAATATGTCAACTATAACATTTTTGGTTGATAAGTATGATATTGAACTATCAAAAAAATTATCAATCAACTTATATGCGCCACTCCCACCAGCATGTATAAGTATTTTTTTTATTGATTTTTTATTCTTATTTTTTTTTTGAGTTTTATTCATGAGAATAAATTTTTTTCCAGTAAGCCATAATTGACCAGGCTTAGACAATTCATTAGAAGACAAATCTTCTCTAGAATTAATAACTATATGTGAATTATGCTTCGATACCTTATCATCTACACTAACAATAAAAAAACGTTTATATAATTGCTCTTCGAGCTTAATATCTATTCTATAAGAATCAAAAATAATAATATCAATCAAATTTTTATTTAAATAGTTTTGAAATTGTTTAGATATTTTTTTTAAATTAAAAGATAAATATTTACATTTTAAGTCCTTGACATAATTTTGAATAAATTTTTTATTTTTAATTTCAAATAAAAAACTTACCTCATATGAAATAGGATTGAATGATTTAGACAATGATCTCATTCTACTAAGGTGCCCAAATCCAGAATCTTTGTTAAAATCGCAAATAATTACTATTTTTTTCATAAAGAAATTGTTGATTTAAAATATATTATTAACTTTATTTTTTTTTTATTGTAATATAAATCTTATATAATTTTACTTTCAAATATAAATTAAATGGCAAACAAAGATAAATACGAAAAGATATTTATTAAATGTTTTGGTTTAGACAAATCAAAACTCAAAAAAGATATCAAATATGACTCTATCCCAAAATGGGATTCTGTGGGTCACATGGATATGATTGCTAAATTAGAAGATGAGTTTAATATTTCTATGGAAATGGATGATATAATTGATTTTAGTTCTTATAGAACAGGTATGAAACTACTAAAAAAATATAAAATAAAGATATAATTGAAAAAATCATTAAACAGTTTTGAGCTTTTAGAATATCAACCAAATAGATATCCTTTTTTAATGGTTGATCACGTTTCAAAATTTGTCCCAGGAAAATATGCAGATGGTTATAAAAACTTTACAAATAATGAATGGTTTTTTCCAGTTCATTTTAAAAATAACCCTAATGTACCCGGGGCTTTGCAATTAGAGGCAATGGCACAAATGTTGACTATTGCAATCACAACACTCCCGGGACTTAAAGGTAAAATAACACATGCTCTTGAACATACCGTAAGATTTAAAAGAGAAATTAAACCAGGAGAGCAACTAATTTTAAAAACTAAGGTTCTGTCATGGAAAAGAGGTATTTGTGATGGTTATGCTCAAGGTTTTGTTGGCAAAGAATTAGCTTGTGAGGCTAGTATGAAAATTACCATTCCTGAAATTTTTGAAAATTTCATACCTAGAAAAAAAAATGTCAAAAAAAGACTGTGACATAGTTATAGTTGGAGCAGGAGCTTCTGGATTAGCAGCAGCATGGCATCTTTCATTATCTAATTTAAATATTGTAGTTTTAGAGCAAGGAAAAAAATATAATAAAAATGATTATCATAAAAAAAGTGAAAAATGGGAAATAAAAAAAACTAAAGAATTTAATTTAAATCCTAATATAAGAAATAATTTTCATGATTATCCTATAGATTGCTCTAATTCAGACATAGATATAGCAAACTTTAACGGTGTTGGTGGAGCAACTGTACTTTACTCAGGACATTTTCCTAGATTTCATCCCTCAGATTTTAAGGTAAAAACTTTGGATAAAGTTGGATGTGATTGGCCACTTTCTTATAAAGAATTAGAAAAATATTATAATTTAAATGATAAAATTATGGGTGTTCATGGCCTATCTGGCGACTACGCATATCCTAAAATTAAAAAATTAAAAAAGCATATCAAACTTGGAATTCTTGGAGAAAATATATCAAATGCATTTAAAAAACTAAAATGGCACTGTTGGCCATCTTATAGTGCTATTAATGTAAAAAATAATTATGCAGTAAATACCGTTAATCATACATATTTGCCCTTAATAAAAAATAATGTAGTTATTAAAGAGAATTGTAGGGTGACCAAAATAATCTCAAATAAAACAACTGCAGAGGGTGTAGTTTATTTAGATAAAAATAAAAATTTAAAAACAATAACTTCACGTTTTGTAATATTGGCTTGTAATGGAATTGGAACTCCAAGACTTTTATTGGCATCAAAAAATAAATATTTTAAAAAAGGACTAGCTAATAGCTCGGGATTGGTTGGAAAAAACCTAATGTTACATCCTCTTGGATTTGCTGAAGGAATATTTGAAAAATTTATGAATTCAGATTTTGGGCCTGAGGGATGTTGTGTCTATAGTCATCAATTTTATGAAACAAATATAAGAAATAATTTTAAAAGAGGTTGTACACTTCAAGTACTGCGAG